>Ga0068714_10005704_pt1 | contig 13066 bp, 12 predicted proteins | sample MTBNYHSulfiMetaG_FD_62988 | JGI IMG/M metagenome (GOLD analysis project Ga0068714, IMG submission 62988) | Enrichment culture microbial communities from rom New York Harbor, USA that are MTBE-degrading - MTBE-NYH (New York Harbor Sulfidogenic)... | ecosystem: Environmental > Aquatic > Marine >... | reverse complement strand
CCAGTCCTGGCCGTAGGTGCCGTTCTCGTAGACGATGGTCTTCTCCACCATGATGTCCACCTCAAAGGCCGCCCGGCAGGCCCACCGCCCCACCGCCACCTCCGGATACAGGTCAAGGGGGCTGTCTAGGGCCCCCTCCGATGTCCACTCGGCAAAGACCCCGTTGCCGTTGACGTCCCAGGAGGAGAAGTGGCCATTGCCGTCGTAGAGGTCGGCAAAGTACAGGTCGCTCAAAAACCGGGTCTCCCAGTCGCTGCTTACCCCGCAGTAGGAGTATCGCACCGGGCACCACCATCTCTCCTCAAAAAGGCCGCCGTGGCGCCCCCCCACCAGAAGAACATAGGAAATGCCCCACTCGTCGTAGGCGTTTTTGATGAAATACTTCACCTGCTCCGCCTCATCCCGCCCCTCCACGGGGAAATAGGTGCCCTTGTAGACGTCCATCAGGGTCACCAGGACGGTTTCCACCCCCACGGCATTTTTGTGGCCCACCAGGGGCCGCAGGTTCTGGCTGAACTCATCGGGGGCAATGACCACCAGGTCGTATCCCAGAGACTGTTGCGCCGGCACTCCCCCGCTGGCTACCGTCGATGTCCCCGGAACCGAAGACAGGGTCAGCCCGGACAGGGGTGCGGCTCCCACCATCCCCGCCACCGCCACCATCATGAGAAACAACAATTTTTTGCGCATGCTCTCCATATACGAAGCAGATATAAAAATGTATTTTAGTTACTATATTATCATCCATAAATTACTAATACTTCTTAATATATATATTATTGACGGAAATGCTTAAGTATGGGGAAGTCAGAAAGTGGCTGAATGGGAGGGGCAAGGGCACTCGAATGATGTATCTGATGACTCTGAGGTTCTACTGCCAATTTACTGGGCTGAATCCCACTCAGCTTATTGATGAGGCTGAAGCTGACCGGGCTAAGGATCGGCGTCATCGGTTCTGTCGGGTTGACGGGTGATATTGGCCGTCTGTCGGATGCGGGTGGCCCGGGACATTATTCAGGCTTTGGAAAATCTGTTAGAGAAAAGACGGACCTCTATGCAGTCGACTGACACTCTGCTTAGTACTGATATCTAGACAGTGCTCGTTGATTTCAGGGTAGGGAAGATGTAGCGTTTCGCCTGCTATTCTTTGTACCATTTTGTTATTGTAGGCTGCTGTGGTTAATTGTTGTAATGTTTATTCAAAATGTATAGCGAAGGTATCGCTATGATGATACCGATTGCGAGAGATGGGAGTAGCAATGAGTCGTCTAAATGTTTATCTAGAAGAAGCCATATTGTTCGGAATATGAGTATGGATGCAAAAATTAACATCATTTCCCAAAAAACGTGGTAGCGCTCTTTCATTATATTGGGAATGTAATAGGCTCATTAAAGCATTTTCTTTTACATTGCGGGGGGGTACGATCAGTTTCTTCGTAGTGGCGGTGATTCTTTTTCTAGATTGTTTGTTGACAGTTCTCCTCGCTGGTCATCTCGGCCATCGGCGTGGGGGGATTAGGCTCCTGATGACCTTCGTGCAGTACGGTGGTTGCCTTTCATGGCATCGAAAAATGTCTTATTTGGAGGACGGAATTTTTTTGATTTCCTGCAGGGTTCGGTCCAGATTAATAACGTCGCCCACTGTTTTGATGTAGTCTGTGGGCAGGTTGATGGTGATACTTCCCAGAAAGGGTTTTTTGTGGCCCATTTTGGTCACTGCGTCATCTGCCAGTTCGATGTGCAGATGGGTGAGACTCCATTTCTTGGTGTCGACATCGGCACCTTCCACCTCTCCCACCAAGGCTGCATCTGACGAAAAAACCTTCATTCCTTCCAGCTTGCTGAACTTCATAACTACATCTCCTTGCTATTAAAATGGTGTAGTGTTAAAAAGCCTTTCTCTCGCTTATGATAGAAGACAGTAATCCATGCGGTAAACTGGTCAAAGCTTTGTTCATGGCACCTGCTTCAGACCATACTGCCACTTGTTATCCCGCTCAACCTTACCCAGAGACCTCACATGTTTTAGAGAGTCATAGACAACCCCATCTGTTTTACGTAACGTGCGTATCATGGTAGGTGCCGTAGCCCTGCCATAGATGCTTTAGGAAAGGTCATGGAGCACCAGGATGGGATTATTAGAATTTATAGCATTTATACCCTTTATACGCTTATGCGGGATGGCATAACCGATAGTGCGAGCGCTTTAAACCCGGTAAACTCACTACATTCGTCTAATTCCCCAAAATCATCTAATTCAATAAATCCTATAAATCCATTAAATCCTATAAATTCATCTAATGCTATTCCTGTGTCAAAAAGGGTAAAAGGGGTTTTTGCTTAATTTAAGTCAGGTAGGAAGTAATCAATATAAATTTAAATATTCAAATGCCCTTTTTGCCTTTGTTGCCCTTGTTGATGCTGGCCTAGGTGGTGGATAAACGAGTATGCTAGTAGGTCAATCCGATAACGAGGCGTTAACACGTGGTCAGCCACGCTCACCACGTTTGCCGTCCGCTCTACTCATTTATACCGCTCCGGCACGTTGAACAGGCGGGCTGGTAGCGAGGTGTTCAGGCTCAAAAAAGGTATTATGGTTTTTCGTTATGTTTTTGTAGTACGCCGGGATATATAGGGGGGCAGAAAAAGCATTTTGCATTCCCGTACCTCCTATATGGTTTGCATTTTCACCCCTGCCCCCCATCCATTCCATTTGTTTTACGCCGATAGGCACCGTTCATTAATTTATTGACTGAACATCTAGTTTTGTACGTACCTCTTGGCCTTTTCGTTGGATACTATTACCCGATTATCGCATAGTTGCTGCATATCCCAAAGCATATGGGAAACGATAGTAAAAAAAGCCCATAGGCATCGTATAGCCGGACAAATGCACCTGGATTGATAACTGTTGGTCCGTTTTCAAAAATATATAAGGGTTGATCTAAAACCTCTATATCAACAGAGTTTTCCCCTGGCTGTTTAATGATGACTATCACATTGACATCTAAACCAAAAACAATTATGTGTCCGAAGGGGACAGGATTCGCCTTTGTTTCCATTGACGTGCCTGCATCCAGCGTTTCTGTGTTCTGGTAATATAGAGGACGTGAGTACCGATGTGTTTCGCCTAGTGCCATCGCTGGCACTACAAACATCAATGCCACGAGTACACACATAAATCCCTTCAAGAGCCCCGGATGCCTCATTTTATACCTCCAATTATACTAACCTTTTTTGCTACTTAAATATTTGCTGGAGTTCATGCCTATTGGCACCCTGGAGCCATTCAGACTACACCAGTGGACGGGCATGTATGTGGTGGCTGTCCTTTAATCTTGTTTAAAGATTTAGGGATAGCCTGTCTCTTTCGCCGGAATGTGACCACTATTTTGGGTCAAATGGGCTGTGAAATCCAGTAATTTATGCAAGATTCAGGGAGGGGCGAGTGCCCGTAGCTGTGGGCCTGATGTCAGCAGGCCTCTTTCGAACAATGCTATCCCCCTCTGGAAATCACCCTGGCCAGGATGTAAACCGTTCATATATATAAATATACAAAAAAACGTCTTCATGCGACCGAGAAAAAGGAGGTTTCAAAAAGGACTGTGGCAGGCACCCCTGGTAGTCTACCAGGGCACGTGTGCCTGCCTAACAGTTTTATTCACTTAACACCAACAGATGAATATCCTTCTGGAAAATTTCGTGTGGTTTAGTAGCAAGGCTTATAAACGGGGTTTTGTTGGATATGCGGAGGTAACAAAATGTTGGGTGTTAGGAACGTGAGTGTGTGTCTGTTGGTGGCGATACTTTTTTTGCTGCCGATATCAGCCATGACACCGGAAAGAACGGGGAGAGACGGCGAGGAGAGAGATGTTCTTATGGCTGTGTCTGGTGAAAAAACTGGATCTGAACTACTTTCATCTTTTTTTTCAAATAACGAGATTGCTAGTAAGAGGATTCAGACAAAAACACAAAAATTTGATGATAACTATACTTTCATTGTTTTAACTCCTGTCGAATTTTCGACTGAAGTTCAGCCACTCATTTCACATAAAAATAACAGGGGCATATCAACAATACTTGTCACCCTAGATGAGATATACAATGGAGTTATTTTTCCGGTAAAAGGTCGGGACAATCCTGAAAGAATAAAATATTTTATTAAGGATGCAATTGAACAGTGGGGCACAAGTTTCGTATTATTAGTAGGTGGAAGTGAGTCATTTCCGATTAGGAAAGTTAGTACGATATATACTTTTGTGAGCGATTTGTACTATTCTGATGTTTATAATGCTTCAGGCGGGTTTAGTAGTTGGGATGCCAACGGAAATGGAAAGTTCGGGGAGTTTATGGTGGATGATGTTGATGTTTATCCTGATGTTCATTTGGGGAGATTACCGTGTGTTGATGGGAGTCAGGTAGAAATTTGTGTGGCTAAAATTATTAATTATGAGGTAGAAGGATCTTATAAAAAGGATTGGTTTCGAAGGCTTATTGTCTGTGGGGGTGATACTTTAGCTCCCCCCCTCTATCCTGATCATGATATGGCTGAAGGGGAGGTCGTTAATCAAGCCGTTATTGATGTGATGGATGGATTTATACCTGAAAAAATCTGGGCATCCAATGGTCGGTTAAGTGGTAAGGATCCCTCTGGCGTAGATGTTATAAATCAGGCATTAAATGCCGGATGCGGGTTTGTTGATATGGCGGGTGAAGGCAACACCTTTGGATGGGCGACACATCCACTAAAAGATAGTAACACGTGGTTGCCCACACCAGCACCAGGAGGCTATTACAAATCCAATGTCCCAAATCTCACGAATGCTGAAAAGCTACCAATCGTGGTAATTGGCGCATGTAAAACACATAAGTTTGAAGAAGATCCTGATTGTTTTGGTTGGACCTTTCTTACTAACCCAGATGGCGGAGGCATAGCAACATTTGGGACAACCACCTATGCAGTTGATATATATGGTCAAGCACCAAATAACTACACATCAAAATTTGAGGTAAACCTATTTAAAGCCTATAAACCTGGAGGAGCAAAAACTGTTGGCGAGATGTGGAGTAAGGCCGTTAATGGTTACATGTTTCCAGATATGGATGAATATGATTATTTAACCCTTGAAGAATGGGTATTATTTGGTGACCCAAGTCTTGCCATTGAGGATATGTCGCAGAAACCCTCAAAGCCACCAATTCCTTCTGGACCCACATCAGGTGTTGTAGGCACTAAGTACACATATGTAGCTTCAACATCTGATCCAGAAAATGATCAAGTATACTATTTGTTTGACTGGGGAGACAGCACTTTTAGCGGGTGGCAAGGGCCCTATACCTCAGGAAAAAATGTTAGCGTGGAACATATGTGGGCATCGAAAGGAAGCTATGAGGTACGAGTGAGGGCAAAAGATGAGCATGGAATGGTAAGCGAATGGTCAGACCCGATCGCGGTGAGCATGCCCTATCGGCATCAGACACTACTCGAACGAATCATCCTATGGTTACTACAAATCTTTGGGATAACCATACCCTAATCCTTTTCCCTTTTCTTCTTTCCATATATTGTTAGAGTCATTCAACATTTGTATCAAATCGTCAATACTGTCTAGTCTAGGCCCAATCAAACACTTGCTGCCTCACAGGCATCTTGGCCTCTGCGGCCAGTAAAAACCAGGCAGCGTGTGATTGCGGCACGTGAATTAGGTTTTACGGCGATTTCAGAGTCAGGTTGATGCCTATATACTCGGTCACTATTTTTTTTATCATGCTTATACTCAGGATTGATGACATTGCGTTTGCGGTGAACGAGCGAGACTTGTCGATATCCGGGACAGACGTTGGGTTATTCATCACGGTGGAGCTCGGCCCAGACTTCGACACATATCTCAAAGCCATTCTGAGAGAGCATGTGAACGCTCCGCAGCCAGACGGTATCGAGGGTTTGAATACCGTTCAGGTCACTATTGAGGACTACACCTTCGCCAAACAATTCGGTGCCCAGATGATACTGCATAACGAAGAAGGCGACGCCAGCCTGCAGCTGGGACTCATGTGGATTAAGGAGGATATGGAGGAGTTTATCGGGCGGAGGGGAGACTAACACTCCAGAGGTCAATTGATGTCTACACAGGGTTCATAGTCTCACCAATTAATACTACCAATTGGTATAATTGGTACGCATGCAGACTCTATGGGGGTAGATGCGTGGCAGTGGCATCATGTCATTGACTCCCCATAGTTGTATGGCGAAGTCAAGCAACAGGAATAACCACTAGATATAAGTTTCCTCCAGGGGTTATTCAAAACTTTCTATTGTGTTATTATGTAAAAATATTGTGAAATATCAGCAGATGCCTAAATGCCTCGTATCCGACAGCCCTTCTAAAAGCCTCGTGAACCCGACTGAACCGGCTGAAGCGCGATAATTTTTTATATGAACATTAGTTTAAATTTGTAGGGAGGCAAAAATGACCAGCAAAATGAGATGGGTGGGCGTAGCACTTTGCGTGCTATTTATTATCATGATTTTGGGCGGTTCTGCCGGCAATAGTAGCAGCAGAAGTTTTTTAACGGAAATATTCTCCAACCAAGAACCTAGGAACGAAGACATTTCCCTGGTAACCATTGAAATAGTCAAGCCCCAGCAGGGCCATCTGTATGTTTTTGACCGGGAAATTGCACCGATTGGGTTCACCCTGGTACTAGGGAGTATCACCATACAGGTTGAAACTAGCGAGGACGTAGAGGGAATCGATATCTACATCGATGACGAACTACGGTTTAGCGATTATACAGTGCCCTATGCCCGCCTGTGGAACGAAAGAACCGTGGGACGGCATGTGATTACGGCCATTGCCCATGGGGGAGATGAAAGCGACGAAGTGAGCGTGTTTATGGTTAATCTTCCCAAAAGAAGACCCCGCGTGGTGATAAACGAAATAATGGCCGATGCGGAGGGCGACGACCCTGGCCAGGAATGGATTGAGCTTTATAATGCGGGAGAAAGCACTAGGATAAAGGGATGGACTGTCAGCAACTCAGAGGGAACGACTATTGCTACGCTCCCCAACTGGGTATTTCCCAACCATACGTATCTCGTTATCCATTTCGGAGAGGGAACCAATGATGATGACTTTTCAGATGGCAACGGGACGTATTATGTAGGCGCCAATCAGGAAATTTTTGAGAATGACATGGGTGAATGCTCTCTCTATACGGGCAGCCCCGGATCACAAAGCATCGTGGATTTCATTGCCTACTGCTATGACGGAGAATACGAGCCGGGAACGGCCCATGGCTATGCCACCAAAGCAGGAATATGGAGCGATGGCGAGTATTTTGACCCCATGGCGGAACCTGTTCCTCATGGTGCAAAGATTCCATTTTGGGGCGAAGGAAATTCCATCGGGAGAGACTCCTATTCAAACGATACTAACGCCCCGGAAGATTGGGGCATCACTGGTGGAAGGGATGCATTTCAAGCCACTCCCGGTCGTTGCAATCTTGATGCGTTCGGTATCGTCAGCGTGGAAATGCCCTCTCACCTTGCGACAGCATCTCAAGATAGAAAAAAGTGGACTGTGATGGTGTATATGGCAGCGGATAATGGCCCGAAGGGTGATTTGGAGGCTGCTCTATTTGAACAACTCGACGAATTGGAAAAGATAGGCTCGGATGACAATGTCAACATCGTGTTTCAAATAGACGGATGGAATAACATAAGCGAAGCATTTCAGGATGCCGCTGGGAAGTGGCGGAATAGAAATGATGGGGGAACGTTCCGGGGATTTTTAATGAAGGATAAACACAAAGAGTACGTGGAGTGGGACAGAACCTACGTTAATACTAGTTCTTTCGTATGGGCGTACACCCCCACTGGCGAATCCGCGCTTATCCCGGAGATAAACACGGGTAAAGCAGCTCCCTTAAGAGAATTCATAAACTGGTCAATACGACATGCCCCAGCTGATAGTTACATTCTTATTCTCAATGGACATGGAGCCAGATGGAAAGGACTGCTACCAGACTATACAAGTCGGGATATGTTGTCTAATATGCAGGATTTTCTTTATATGGGAGAGTTAGAGTCTGCTCTCTTTAAATCGGCGATTAGAAACGTTCCAGCCTTTTCCATAATAGGCTTTGACTGTTGCCTGATGGCCAATATTGAAGTTGCATACCAGATACGGGACTGGGCCCAATATATGGTTGCATCTGAGGAGGTGAGTAAAAATTGGGCTTATGAGGACATTTTTGGTCATCTTCAAAAAAACCCAGATATTTCAGCCTCAGATTTAGCAACATATATGGTAAATAGTTACCACAAAAAACATGAGAAGTGGAATTGTCACACGCTGAGTGCCATAGACCTCGGGAGACTCGGCCCCATATATGGCGGCGTACGGCTACTGGCCAATCATTTAAAGGAGGGAATGGAGGACTGGGGAGATACAAAGAATCAACCATTTGTTACCCATGGCAAACCGGAAGATAACTGTCAGATAGACGTGAGGAAGAGTCTTTTTGCTGCAGAGCATTACAGCGACAGAAATTATGTGGACCTCTACCATCTCGTCTATCTCATAGGACACAACGATGGCATTTACACAGGGTATAAGGAGCCCTGGCAGCAGATACTAGATGGAATTGAGGGGATAGTGGGTGCTGTTATAGCAAACAAGCACGGTGCCAGCCATCCCCACTCGCATGGTTTATCAATCTATTTCCCGAGGCACCAGACAGACCATAAAAATTTCAATGATTGTGATGGTGAAGGCAAAACTGATCGTCCCTTTGATAATCCGTGGCCATCTCGCTATGAGGACCCTGCTGACACTCCTGCAATCTATGCCGAGGATAAGACAAATGAATGGGGAAGAGTACCCTATGCGAACCCTCCCCCACATCCGTGGCGGGAGACACCAAACTTCTTATGGAGAGATGAAGGGATTCATTGGGACGAATTTCTGCACCGATATTACAAACCCTGTGCAGATGCCGGAGAGGACATAACCGTTGAGGTGGAATGCGGTGAAAAAGCAAAAATTACTTTCGACGGGAGGGGCTCCTCATCCGCTGATGACGATGGCACTATTCATGAATATTATTGGGATTTCGACCTGGGGGTTAATTCAGATAATGGCGATTGGGATAAAGATGGCATTAATGAGTACAATGACGATATCGATGCTACAGGACCCACACCCACCCATGAGTTTTCGCCGGGAACGTACGTGGTCACCTTAACCGTCTGGGATGACCACCATACGAAAAACGAGCCACGGTGCAATGATTTCCCTAATGAACACTGGAAAACCGATCAGGATTCCCTGGTGGTGACCGTTATAGAAAAACCCTGTCCAGATACAGAGCCGCCCGAAACCACGATTATTGACCCTCCCGACGGGGCAGAGTTTGAAGAGGACAACATTATGGTGAGCGGATTGGCTACTGACAACGTGGGCATAGTGGAATTCGGCTACCATTTAGAATGGGATAGCGGAGAAACGGATGATGCCTGGGAAGTCGATAACCTCGTATCCTATGAATTTACCTTTACCCTCGCCTTACACCCCGAATGGAACGAAATTACGGTATACGCAAGGGACGCTGCCGGGAATGAAGGAAGCGATAGTGTCACCGTCTACTACTATCCTCCTGAAGAGGACACCACTCCACCGGTAACAATCGAAGAAGTGGGTCAGCCCAGCTGGGAAAATGGCTATGTGGTGACGCCGGGAACACCCATCTGGCTCAACGCCACCGACGACCTGTCAGGAGTGAACTACATTCACTATGAGATATGGTGGGATAGTGATGGCGACGGCGTTATAGACACCAAGATGGGCGAAAACACGGCATATGTCTCCAGCGTGGAATTCTGCTGCGCAGACTTCGAGATATATATGGAAATAGCCGAGGTGCGCTTTTACGCCGTTGACAACGCCGAGAATACGGAGGAAATGAAGGTCAAGCAGCATCTGGTCCAGGGGGAATAGTGACATCCTCTCCGCCATAACACCTCAAAATTTTGTCTTTGTATGTAATAGGGGAAGTAGAGGAATCAAGATGGGGTAGAGAGCTATAGGGCGTTATAACTCATTTCCTGATTCCTCGCGTTCCTCCCCACTATGGTAATGCACTGTTGTCTCATATATTTTTCAGTGGAAATGTGCCTTTTGGCATTGATATGTTCAGTCTGCTAACGAGGTTTCTTTCAGATTGATAGTAGTGACTCGGATACAATCAGTGGTATAGCAAAGGCTTTCTTTAGCATGCCTTAGTAATACATCAAGGTCATTATAGCCGTTCGGATGGGTATATTTAAATAAGCTCCGGCTATTGCCAGACGTGGTGATACTGTGAACAAGGAAGAGAACGTCGTCTATGTCGGAACCAAGCCGCCAATGAACTACGTGCTCGCGGTTATAACAGGGTTTAACCAGGGAGCAACACAGATGACCCTGAAGGCCCGCGGTCGAGCTATCTCCAGTGCCGTTGATGCAGCAGAAATCGTTCGACACCGGTTCTTGAAAGATGTAACCGTTGGAACCATCTCTATCAACACCGAGGAAGTCACATCAAAGGAAGGCGAATCTCGCAACGTTTCCTCTATAGAAATCGTACTCACCAAGTAGATAGAGACGTGGTGTTGAAGCTTAATGGGGAGCGGCCTGTTGTTACCTCCAAGACCATCCTCTTTTTTATTTTAATTGGATTATAGTCCAACTAAAATGTATTTTTGCTCTGCCAGGCTCTGGTCAGGGATTCATCCCCTGTGGCCGTTGCATCAGTGTGGGACCGGATAAGGGCAAAACAGATTTGTAGGGGGATGCGATAACGATGTGGGCGCTAATGCCAGGGGAGGTCTATACTTGCCGTGGTTGATGTCAGGGGAAGAGGAGGTAAAGATTCGGGAGGCAAAGCCAGGCGATGGCGAAGAGATATACAGGATTCTCTCCCACGCCTTTGAACCCTATAGCCGCTATTACACGGAGGAGGCCTATAGCGCCACTGTTCTTTCTCCTCGGGAAATCGAGAGCCGCATTAAGGATGGACAAATGGTGGTTTTAGTCGCTACATGTCATGGTGTGGCGGTGGGCACCGTTTCTCTCAAACCGGAGGGGGAGGGGCGTATCTATTTGCAGAGCATGGCTGTCGAACCGCATTACCAGGGACAGGCCATCGGAAAACAAATACTTGAAAGGGCTGAGATGTTTGCCAGGCAGAGACAATGTAGGCTTGTGTCCCTGGAGTGTTATCATCCCCTAGTAAAGGCGCTGGACTTGTACGAGAAATCCGGTTTCCGTGTCACGGGGAAAAAAAGAAACTACTATGGCATCGAAATTTTTGAGATGACAAAAAAACTGACCGGCTAGCTGCTGGGCGGCAGGATGCAGTCGTAGAAGACCCGGAGGTGGGTGCTGCCCGTGTTGCCGCTGGTGTCCCGGGCGGTGACCGTGAGGTTGTAGATGCCGAAGCCGATGCCCAGGGAGCCCTGCCATATGAAGGTGTTGTCGCAGGGGACGTAGGTGGCGGTGGTTCCCGCCCGGTCGTCGAGGAGGACGGTGACGTGGAACTCGCTGGGGTGGTCTATGTTGTCGACGGCCATGGCCGCGCCGGGTCTGAATAGGAAAGCTCCCATGGTCATGGTGAGCCCGAAGGGATTGGGAAACAGCTCGATGCCCGCGAAATATACGTATCCCTCTCGGGGGCTGAGGATGGTTATCTGGGGTGGCGTGGTGTCGTCCGTCTCAGTGGAGCCCTCCGCCGACGCCGGAGCGACGGCCAGTCCGCCGGCCAGGCTGGCGACCATCACCATCACGGCGGCCGCGTATCCTGATACCCTGTGACTCATACAGTACACCTCTCTTCCACTCATCGGTCTGTGGCTACTTATGCCTTGCGGTTTGACGGATGCTGCCTCTGACGGGCAGCTTATCGGTGGCAAGAGGGGGGCGGGGAACCCGATGCGGGGACTTCGCAAGAGGCCAGAAAAACTAGCGGGTTCCCCTTCCAGACCTATAACGCCATAGGGGTTAATGCTGTTTTTGATTTTGTTAGGAAAATACGAGATAAACTCGAAAATTTTTTATATCATCCGGGCGGGACGGCGGAGAAAAGTATTTATCTCCGGTGCAGTTGGATACGTGTTGGGAGGTTGTCATGAGAGTTACAAAGATGTGGGCGGGGGCAGCGGCTGCGCTGCTCCTCGTGCTGTGCCTGGCCCCGGTGTACGGTGATTTTGGCGGTGGGCGGTGGGGCCAGGCGGAGGAGAGGGAGATGGCCGGGGCTGGCTGTGCCGTGACGGAGACGGTGGAGGTCTATGCGCTCTCGGAGACCGGCCGGTTGGAGCGTTCCCTTCACGTCCTGTATCCTGCCCGGCTGCAGGAGCTATATGGTGCGCTCAGCGCCGTCGGGGACCCCCACCGGCTGCTCTCCGTTTTGAAGGAGTACGGATTGGTGCCGGGAGACGCCCTTCTGCCCGTCCCCCGTTTTCCGCATGAAAGCGGTCCGCTGGCCGGTCTGTTTCCGTTGCCGGGGCCCAATGCCAACCTCAGCTTCAACGTCCTGTGCCGGGTGACCGGGCTGGGAATGGCGGTCACGTTTCCCGTTGTATTCCCGGGCCTGCTGTTATTGAGCACCCTGTTTGCGCTGCCCCTATTCGGGGGAGGGCTTATCATGGCCATGGCCTGGCTGTTTGCCACCGCTTTGACCTTTGTTAGCGGTCTTGCTGCGCTGACGGGGGAGTTTCCCGTCCTGTTTTCGTCGCTGCTGTCCTTTGTGATGCCCTACACGATGTTCACCGCCCCCGTGGGCTTGATGTTTCTCAACCTGGGTGTGGTCAGGACCCACGGGGCGCTGGGCAACTGGACCGCGGTGTGTCCCCTGGCTACGCTCTTCCTGGGCTTCTCCGGCTTCTGGATAAACGCGGTGTTTTTTTCGGTGGTTCTGGGAACCTCGCTGGCCTGTGTGAGTCTGGTTTCTTCTGGGCCCATTCCTGAAAAATACTGAAAGTAATATAAAGCAGGAGGTGTTTACAAGTGAAAATGCCGGCCGAGCA
>Ga0068714_10005703_pt1 | contig 13067 bp, 11 predicted proteins | sample MTBNYHSulfiMetaG_FD_62988 | JGI IMG/M metagenome (GOLD analysis project Ga0068714, IMG submission 62988) | Enrichment culture microbial communities from rom New York Harbor, USA that are MTBE-degrading - MTBE-NYH (New York Harbor Sulfidogenic)... | ecosystem: Environmental > Aquatic > Marine >... | reverse complement strand
TCGATTTCTTCATGACGTGCTTCTACTACCTGACGAGGACACGGGCAGAGCTGGACAAGATGCCGGCGATCGCCACGCTCCAGATCGGCTATCCGTTCTTCGCCTCCGATCCGGCGACCATGACGGAGGTGGTACGCCAGGTCGAGCAGCCCTGCCTGGGCTTCAAGATCCTCGCAGCCGGCCGTAAGTGCCACGATGCGCAGGTGGTCCGCGAGGCGTTCCAATTCGCCTTCGAGCACATCAAGCCCACCGATGGTGTCATCGTCGGCATGTACCCCCGATACCAGGACCAAATCCAGGAAAACGCCGAGCACACGCGCCGGTTCGCCGCGACCGGGCCCGCGTAGCCGCAGCCTCTACATCCGAGCACGCGACCACGTCTCGCACCCTGAGCCAAGCGGGGCGGCGAAGAATTTCTCGCGAATTCCCAGTTTTCCATTGAACTTGTTTTGAGCATATGCCCATAATATATGTGTGGCGCCTTTGGCGGAGCGCCGGCATATGGAAAGGAACATGCGATGCCAAGACAGGATGGAACCGGACCGGGCGGCGGTGGCCAAGGGGCCGGCCGGGGTATGGGCGGCGGACGTGGCCGGATGGGCAGATCCTGGGGGGCCGGGCCGGGCGGCAACTGCGTCTGTCCGAGTTGCGGCACGAGGGTACCCCACCTGCGGGGTGAGCCGTGTGCTGCCAAAGGCTGCCCGAACTGCGGCACGAAGATGGTCCGAGAATAGTCTTTTTCGAAAGGAGCACAACCATGCCACGTGGAGATGGAACAGGACCGACGGGTATGGGTCCGATGACAGGAAGAGCGGCCGGATACTGCGCGGGGTATGCGACGCCCGGCTACATGAACCCAATCGGCGGTCGAGGCCGTGGCTTCTGGGGCCGCGGACGCGGCTGGGGCCGGGGTTTCGGGTTCGGCGTCGGCCGGTTCAGGTGGGCTCCGATGGGAACCGGTTATCCAGCCTACGGGCCGGTAGCACCACCGCCGGAACAGGAATTGGAGACGCTCAAGCAGCAGGCGAGTTACCTCCAAGACGCGCTGACCGATGTTCAGAAGCGTATCGAAGAGCTGGCAACCCAGACGAAGTAAGTCGCTGTGCGCCGTGATTGGAGAAGAGCGCATGAAGATAGCCGTGACAGCAGCCGGAAAAACGATAGATTCGCAAGTGGATCCGCGATTCGGGCGGGCGGCCTGCTTCGTCGTTGTCGATACCGAGAGTATGCAATTCCAGGCGGTCGAGAACAGCAACATCGACGCCAGCGGCGGCGCGGGGATCAACGCGGCCAAGGTCGTGATTGACGCGGGAGCAAAGGTCGTGTTGACTGGCAACTGTGGTCCCAACGCCGAGCGCACGCTGCGTGCGGGCAATATCAAGCTCTACACCGGTGTCACGGGCACCGTCGCGGAAGTGGCCGAACAGTTCAAGGCTGGCAAGCTGACCGAAGCGACGGGACCGAATGTGCAGTCGCATTCGGGGATGAACGCGTGACGACAGAGCCAGGAGCAGGAAGGCAGACCCAGCATGACTGAATCGCTGCAGGCTCCGGCGTCGGTGGTTTACACGCCCATCGGCACCGTTCGAAGCGAGCATCACGAGCCGGAGAAGACACCGATCCAGCCGATTTACGCACGCGGATGCAGCGGCCGCGCAGAGATTCTGCCGCAATATGTCGAAGGGCTCAAGGATCTGGACGGCTTCTCGCATCTCCTGCTGCTGTACCATTTCCATCGCGCGGGCGAACCGCTACTGACCGTGATGCCGTTTACCGACGACCAGCCCAGAGGGCTCTTCTCGACGAGGAGCCCGAGGCGGCCGAATCCAATCGGCCTGTCCCTGGTCCGCCTGCTGAGGATCGAAGGCGCGGTGCTGCATCTGAGCGACGTGGATATCCTCGATGGCACTCCATTGCTCGACATCAAGCCTTACATCCCTCGCTTCGAGCGAGCTGACGACGCCACAGGCGGCTGGACAGCGACAGTGGATGAAGAAACGGCTCGTCGTCGTGGCCGCCGAGGCTTCCAGGGGGGACAACCGTGATCCTCGCAGTAGCATCGGGCAAAGGCGGCACAGGCAAGACCACTGTCGCGACGAACCTGGCGAAAGTCTGCGCCGCGTCGGGCAGGCCGACACAGTACCTCGATTGCGACGTGGAAGAGCCGAACGGGCACATCTTCCTGAAGCCGCAAATCGATAGGCGCGAGGAAGTGACCGTAGAAGTGCCGCAGGTGGATGGCACCAAGTGTATCGATTGCGGTCGGTGCGGCGAGATCTGCCAGTATAGCGCGATCGTCTGCATTGCCGAGAAGGTCCTGACATTCGAGCAACTCTGCCACAGTTGCGGTGGGTGCTGGCTGGTGTGTCCAGCCGACGCGATCGAGCGAAAACCGGTGCGGATCGGCCAGATCGAAACGGGTTGGGCCGGACCGCTGGAGTGCGTCTCCGGACGGCTGGAAATCGGCCACGCGCGCACACCTGCCCTGATCCGCGAGGTGAAGGCACACATTCGGCCCGAGACGCTGGTCATCATCGACGTGCCACCGGGAACATCGTGCCCGGTGGTCGCAGCGCTCAAGGGTGTGGACTTCGTTCTGCTCGTGACGGAACCGACGCCGTTCGGGCTCAACGACCTGAAGCTGGCGGTCGCCCTGGTGCGCCAGATGAAGCTGCCATTTGCGGTGGCGATCAATCGCGATGGGATTGGCACGAATCAGACACAGGAGTATTGCGAAGCCGAAGGTATCGAGGTCGTCGCCCGCATTGCGGACGACCGCCGGATCGCACGGGCGTATTCCTCCGGCGAAATGATCGTCGAAACGCTGCCCGAATACGCCGAACGGTTCGCCGAGCTGGCGACCCGACTAGGGGTGCTCTGAATGAAAGAGATCGTGGTCATCAGTGGCAAAGGCGGAACAGGGAAGACGAGTCTCGTCGCCGCATTTGCCAGCCTGGCGCAGAATGCGGTGCTGGCCGACTGCGACGTCGATGCGGCGGACCTGCACCTGATCCTCAAGCCGACCGTGCGAGAGGCCCACGATTTCAGCGGAGGTAAGCTCGCCCGCATCCGCGCTGACCAGTGCATCGGCTGCGGCGAATGTGAGCGCATTTGCCACTTCGAGGCGGTGTCTCTCAGCGGACCGCCCAACGACATCGTCGCTAAGACCTGCATGATCGACCCGGTGGCCTGCGAAGGCTGCGGCGTGTGCGTCCAGTTCTGCCCGGTCGACGCGATCGATTTCAAGGACGCCATCAACGGCCAGTGGTTCGTCTCGGACACGCGGTTTGGCCCGATGGTCCATGCCCAGCTCGGGACCGGCGAAGAGAACAGCGGCAAGCTCGTCAGCCTGATCCGCAAACAGGCGCGGCAGATCGCCAACCAACAGGACGTAGGGGCGAATGATGACCCGCCCTTGCTGCTGGTGGATGGCTCGCCGGGCATTGGCTGTCCGGTGATTGCGTCGATCACGGGCGCCGATTTGGTCCTCGTGGTGACCGAGCCGACCTTGTCGGGCCAGCACGACCTCGATCGCGTGGCTCAGTTGACGGCGCACTTCGGCATCCCGACGGCAGTGTGCATCAACAAGTGGGACATCAATCCCAACGTCACGGAGGCCATCGAGGCTGACCTTCAAGAAAAGGGGCTCGCCCTTGCCGGAAAGATCGACTACGATCCGGCGGTGACACGAGCCCAAGTGGAGGAGAAGACCCTCATCGAGTATGCTCGGAACGGAACGGCCGCGCAGGTCGTTGCGGTGTGGAACACCATCACAGAGTCATTGAGAACAACGAAATAGGAGCGGAACGGCGTGGCGGACTATATCCATCGCAAGATTCTCATCATGAGCGGCAAGGGCGGCGTGGGCAAGAGCAGCATTGCGGTCAATCTGGCCGTCTGGCTCAGCGGGCAGGGCCGGCGCGTCGGCCTGCTGGACATCGACATTCACGGGCCCAGCATTCCCAAGCTGCTGCGGCTTGAAGGCACTCGACTGACGGCGATCGACGAGAAGATCGAGCCCGTCCTGTACGGTGATTCGTTGAAGGTCATGAGCATCGCCTTCATGCTGAGCAACCCCAACGAGGCGGTGATCTGGCGCGGGCCGATGAAACACAACATGATCCAGCAGTTCTGCGACGGCGTCGCCTGGGGCGATCTGGACGATCTCGTAGTGGATTGCCCGCCCGGGACCGGTGACGAGGCGCTCTCGGCGGTGCAAGTGCTCGGGACGGTCGACGGCGTCGTGATCGTGACGACACCGCAAGATCTGGCGGTGGCAGACGTCCGCAAGTGCGTGACCTTCTGCAAGCAGTTGAGCCTGCCCGTGCTGGGCATCATCGAGAATATGAGCGGCTTCGTCTGCCCTCATTGCGGCAAGCGTACCGACATCTTCCCCGGTGCCGGGGGCGAGCAGATCGCCGAGGACTTTCGCGTCCCGTTCCTGGGCGGGGTCCCGATGGACCCCACGGTCGCACGAGCGTGCGACGCCGGCAAGCCGCTGATCGCATTCGAAAGAGACAACCCCACGACGCAGGCTTTCGAACATACCTTCGGACCACTGCTGGGCGAGCATGAGCAACAAACAGAGAAAAAGGAGACAACTGCTATGAAGATCGCCATCCCCCTGGCCGATGGAAAGCTGACCGCGCATTTCGGCCACTGCGGGCAGTTCGCCGTCCTCGACGTTGACCCGCAGAGCAAAATGATCCGCAGCCAGGTAATGCTGGACCCGCCGCCGCATGAGCCGGGCGTGCTGCCCGCCTGGCTGGCCCAACAGGGCGTGAACCTGGTCATCGCCGGCGGCATGGGCCAGCGCGCCCAGACGCTGTTTGCCGAGAAGAACATCACGGTGATCGTTGGCGCGCCGGTCGACACGCCGGAAGCGCTTGTCAGCGATTACCTTGCCGGAGCGCTCCAGACCGGCGACAATGTCTGTGACCATTAACGAAGCGCAGGATCGTCGCCATGCCCAGACCCAGACATTGCCGGCGGGTGGCCATGCTCCCCCACGTGACCTATTACAAACCCAGGGGCGTGCCGCTGTCGATGCTCCAGTGCATCGAGCTGGCGGTCGATGAGCTGGAGGCCCTGCGCCTGGCCGACCTGGAGGGACTTTATCAGGAAGAGGCGGCGCAGCGGATGAACGTCTCGCGCCAGACGTTCGGACGCATCCTCGATGCCTCCCACAAGAAAGTCGCTGACGCTCTTGTCCACGGCAAGGCCCTGTCCATCGCCGGCGGGCCGATCGAGGTGACGGAACCAGAAACGGCTGGGCGCGGACCGGCGTGCCATAGAAGCGGGCCTATGAGGGGCCAAGGTCGATGCCGCAGACGAGGGCGCCATCCGGACAGCCTGCCTAAGTCAGAGCCGTAAGAAACGAAACGCGACGGCACGACGTCAACGCGCCGGGGCACTTCGCCCCAGCCGGAGGTCAACGTATTCCACGATCTTTCGGCAGAGACGCTGAATGGCGTCGTCCTGTGGGAGAAGACTGATCAAATCGGTCAGGTAGCCGCGCTCGTCGATCCGACGCAGAGAAGGCGTGAAGTTCAGATCGTAGACCCAGCCGAGCTGGCAGAGCTTGGCGTCAGTGAGCGTGCGCAGCTTCGCCCAGTCGACCGTCTCTTCGCTCATGACCGCCTCCAGCACCTCGGGGCAATATTCAGGCACATCAGGCAACTCAATCTCAAGCGGGAAGCTGTTCGGGTCTTCGCGGTATCGCCTGTAGTAGTCCGTAACGACGCGGAAGATGTCGATCTTGTCCGCATCGCGGATGAGCTTGGTGAACAGCAGGGCCCGGCCCTTGAGCGCCGAGGGCAGGGACTTGCGGCTGTGCAGGCCGACCGCCGTCTCTACCCACTGCCTCTCCTCGGTCGGAAGGCTGTCGAGCACCCCCTCGGCCCGCAGGACCTGAACGCCCTTCTGCCCGTGGTCGATGCTGCGAGAATCGTTGTACGTGCGATACTGGGCAAACTGGGGAAACCGCCCGACGTCGTGAAACAGCGCCATCAACTCGGCGATCCGCACCTCGTTGTCGTCCAGCGCCAACTCCTGCGCCAGATGCACGATCTCCGAGCACGTGCGCGCGGTGTGCTCCTGTTTGAGTCGCAGATTGGCGTTGACGTATTCGTCGTCCCCGAAGAAGCGGTTGCTGTACTGGCTGAACCAGCGTTTGAATCGTTCCGGTTGGCGTTGTTCCATGCGTGTCAGGTGTCCGAGAAGTAGGGGCCAATCTCCATTCGCCTTGGCGATCGAAGAAAGACCGAGAGTGTATCCGAATGCGCCCCGCGTGCAAGAAAAACCGTATCGCTATTCCCAAACGCTTCGAGCAGGCTATAATGGCCCCGTTCGTTCGTAGTGTGCTCGCAAGAGTATACAGACAATGGCGCCTCACGACGCCGCTACGAACGGCCTGTTTTGTCATTCGGTAGGAGAAATTCGTTATGCCGACGGTCAAGGATGTCGTGGTACGCAAACCCACAGAACAGGAGGTCAGCCGATGCAAGGCCTGGCCGATCTGGACCTGCGAACCCAGTTCCTTCGACTGGTCCTATACGGAGAAGGAGACGTGCCTGATTCTGGAGGGCAAGGTCACCGTCACCGATCGCCACGGGTCCGTCACCTTCGGTCCGGGCGATCTCGTGATCTTTCCCCAGGACCTCGACTGCGTCTGGAATGTGGAGGAGGCGGTCAGGAAACACTACAATTTCGGTTGAGCGGAACTGACATGGGTCCTGCAGGCGCATAGGACCTGGATCTGGCACGGAGCCCACTGCGTTCTTCGCAATGAAGCAAAGGAGCACACCTATGGCCTTCCGGAACGTGTTTGTCTACCCAAGGTACCCTGAGAACCTCGAACGGCTGTACCGACTGGCATACAATCTCTGGTCCACATGGAACTACGAGGCCATTCGGCTGTTCTACCGCGTCGACGTGTCCCTGTTTCAGAAGGTCAAGCACAATCCCGTCAGACTGCTGATGAGCCTTTCGCAGGAGCGCATCGACGAGCTTTCCCACGATGACGGCTTTCTCTTCGAGCTCAACGAAGTCTGGGAGAACTACCAGGAGTACATGTCTCACACCGAGACCGGCGAGCAGAACAAGGCGAATGCCTTGACGCCGAACGACGTGATCGCTTATTTCTCGATGGAGTTCGGACTGCACGAGTGCATCCCCATCTATGGCGGCGGTCTGGGCATCCTGGCGGGGGACTTTCTCAAGGCGGCATCGGACATGGCCCTTCCGATCATCGGTGTCGGCCTGATCTACCGGTTCGGCTACTTCACCCAGCGCGTCGATCTCGACGGCCTTCAGGAGGAGCTGTTCCTGGAGTTCGACAACCACCTTATCCCGGTCCACGAGGTGCGCGACGCCCGAGGGGAGATTGCCTACCTCGACATGACCCTGAGTCGAGAGCCCCTGAAAGTCAAGCTGTGGGAGATCCAGGTCGGGCGCACCCGACTGATCCTGCTCGATACCGACATCGAAGACAACCCGCCCGATTTCCGTGACATCACGCGTGAGCTGTACGTCGCGGACCGTGAGAAACGCCTCCAGCAGGAGGTCGTCCTCGGCATCGGCGGCGTCATGGCTCTGGAGCGACTGGACATCCACCCGACGCTCTACCATATCAACGAGGGTCATTCCGCCCTGCTGGCGGTCGCCCGGCTCAAGCAGTTGACGCGGGACCGCAAGCTCAGCCTGCCGGAGGCCAAGGCCCTGATCCGGGCGTCCACCGTCTTCACGACGCACACTCCTGTCACGGCCGGCAATGAGAGCTTCAAGATGCCGTTGGTGAAGGGGTACCTGGAGCCGGAGGCCGAAGCCCTCGGCCTTTCATTCGAAGAGTTGGCATCGTACGGCCTCTTCGGCGAGAACGAGGAGGTCTTCTGGATGCCCGCCGTCGCGATCCGGTTCGCTTCGCACGTCAACGGCGTCTCCAAGCTCCACGGTGAGGTCTCCCGCCACATGTGGGCGGACCTGTTTCCCGGTTGGCAGATCCGCGAGATCCCGATCGGCCACGTCACCAACGGCGTCCATCGCTCCTGGCTGAGCCAGCCGTTCACGGAGCTGCTCAACCGGCACGTCGGCCCGACGTATATCTACTGCGCCAGCGACCGCGGGCTGTCTGGCAAGGTCACACATATCCCCGACGAAGACATCTGGGAGGCGCACCGCAAGAACAAACAGAACCTCGTCACGTTCGTCCGACGAAAACTCGCAGTGGACCTGGCCGCCAAGGGGTTCATCCAGAGACGGATCGAGAACCTCACGCGTCTGCTGAATCCCGAATACATGACGGTCGTCTTCGCCCGACGGTTCGCCAGATACAAACGCGCCACCCTCGTGCTCAAAGACAAAGAACGCCTGGCGAAAATCCTGACCAACAGCAGCAAGCCGGTCCAACTGCTCTTCGCGGGCAAGGCCCACCCGGCGGATAAGGCCGGAAAGGAGATGATCCGGGAGGTCATCCATTTCGCCAAAGACTACCGCCTCGAAGACCGCGTGATCTTCCTCGAAGACTACGACGTCGATATCGCCCGGCATCTGGCCTGGGGCGCCGACGTCTGGTTGAACACCCCCAGCCGGCCGAACGAGGCCAGCGGCACCTCCGGCATGAAGGCGGCCATGAACGGCGTCCTGAACCTCAGCGTCCTCGACGGCTGGTGGCCCGAAGCCTATGACGGCGAAAACGGATGGGCCATCACCGCCGGCCAGTACTACGAGCAGCCCGAATTGAAGGAGGTGGCCGAGGCCAACCAGATTTACGACCTGCTCGAAGCCGTCATCACGGAGATGTACTACGACCGCAGCGAAGTCGGCCTTCCGACGCAGTGGGTCGAGATGATGCGCCGCTCCATCGCGACCGCGTGCTCCGGATTCAATATGAACCGCGTGCTGGCCGACTACACGCGGCAATACTACGTCCCGGCCAGGCAACAACTGCAAAAGCTCTCCGCCAACGACTGCGAGGTGTTGCGGAAAGCCTTCCAGGGTCAGGACGCCCTGCTGAATAACTGGGACCGGGTGACCATTCGCGACCTGTCCACCACCGTGGACCGCAAGGACCGTGTCTGTCAGGGCGAGAAGGTGGAGGTCCGCTGTATGGTCGACTTCCACGGGGCTCCGGCCGATGCGTTCGGCGTAGAGCTGTACCTGAGCCAGAACAACGTCGACGAGTTCACCGTGATCCCGATGACCGGCGGCGAGATGCAGGGCCATTCGCGTGCGTACACCTGCTCGTTCGACATCGTCGAGCACGGGCTTCTCAGCATGAACGTGCGCCTGCGCCCGGCTGACCCGATCCTGCGCGACTCCCATCCCGATCTGATCAAGTGGGCGCAGTAGCCGCGTCGTGTTCGCTTGAGTCTATGCGACAAAGTCGTCGGGCGCAAAGTCGAGCTTGCGCCCGGCGGCGATCGCCTCGTTGACCTTCAGCACGGTCACAGCCGTCTCATAGCCGACCTCGGCCGGACAGGTCAGTTTGGCCTTTCCGCGAATGGCATCGAAGAAATTCGCCAGATGCGGCTGGTGCACCCGCTCGACCATATCCATCTGGATTCGATAGCTCGGAGCCGGGACGGATTCGCGCACGTCCAGCGCCACACCACCAGTCTTCGGCTTCTCGTCTTTCGGCACCTCCGGCTCACTGAGGTAGCCCTTGCGAACCCAGGGGTTCCACTTCTTCTCCTCGACCCAGCTTTCGCGGTAGACCCGGCAACGTGCCGCCCGCTCGGACATCAGCAATGTGCCTTCGTGCCCCATGAACGTTTCGAAATAGCCCTGGCTGCTGTTCGTCGTGATGGTCTGGTAGTGGGCGCTGACCGGACCTTGCGGTGCATCGTACTCGTAGATCGCCATGACCGTGTCGTACCACTCATGCGTCTTCCTGTCGTAGTAGTTCGTCCGCCCGCTGGCCAGGACTGACCTCGGCTTGGCACCGAGGAACCAGTTGTAGATGTCGATCTGATGTGAGCCCAGGTCGACGATGGGGCCGCCGCCCAGATGCTTGTACCAGCGCCAGTTTCGCAACTGATTCATGGACTCGTAACCATATCGTTTCAACGTCGCGGCATCCAGTGCCGTGTCTTTGGGCCAGCCTTCGGGTTCATGTACCGAGCGATTCCACTGGCCGTTGATCGCAGTGATCTGCCCGAGCAACTTTGCCTCGCTAAGTAGTCTCTCCTTGCAGAAGATGTAGCGAGGATTGCTTCGCCTCTGGTGGCCGATTTGCAGCAGCTTGCCCGTGCGTCTCGCCGCCTCGACGATCCGACGTGCCCCCTCCAGCGTGTTCGACATCTCCTTCTCGCAGTAGACGTGCAGCCCCGCCTCCAGACATGCGGTCGTATGCTCGGCGTGGAAGCAGTCGGGGCCTGCAACAAGGACGGCGTCGAGGTCTTTCTCTCGTGCCAGCATCTCGCGATAGTCTTCGTACTTGTTGTTGCTGTGCCGGTAAGCCCGCAAGCGTCCCGACACCCACTGGCGATTGTAAGGCCAGATGTCACACACCGCTTTGAACCGCACACCCGGCAGGCGCACCGCCGCTTCCATCAGTTCCTTGCCCTGCGCGCCGGCGCCGATCAACGCGACATTCAGAGCATCTGGTTCGTCTATCTGCGACGCCGCAGCGAGAATCGTCGGCGCCAGCGCCAGCCCCGCGCTGGCAGCGGTCGCCGAACGAAGGAAACGACGCCGGTCCATCTTCCGAATTGATTCGCGTTCGTTCATGGCATGCTCCTTCCACGACTCCAGCCGGGACCAACGAAAGAGCGCACCATCTCCGCAATCGTTCCGACAGAAGTCTCTGCTTGAGGTATCCACCGAGATGTCACGCAAGGCCTTGCTCTTCCACCCCTACCATTGCGCGAACGCGAGAAGTGTTACAGAGGAATGACAGAACACCGAAGTACCGATTCAGTGGGCCCAAAGCAAGTCACTCTCAGCAACGCCGATCGCGTCTTCGCGAAGCGACCCTTCTGCAAAGATCCTGCTCTCTTCGGGCGGCAGGCATGGCGCTGTCAGCCAAAGGATGTGACTCTTTAAGAACTCACTCCGAGACGCTGCCGCCGTTCCCTTTTGGTGAAATACCGTCAGCATGAAGTCGTCCGGCAGATCCGTGTCAAAGCGAAACCGGCCCTGTGTATCCGTTCGCGCCGTCCGAAGGAATCGGAAGAACTCGGCCAACTCCGAACTGCGCCGGCGCGCTGGCGTGTCATGTCTTGCCGAGGGACGATCATCACCGTTGCCCCGGCTACAGGCTCCCCATTCGGACCAACAACGCGGCCCGAGAGCCCCAGGTCGGCTTTCTCCACGGCCTCGCGGACGGTGTCGGTGAGTTTCTCGTCGCGAAGCCAAGTGGCGACGATCTTGCCGTCGGGATCGATCAGCAGGATCTGCATCTGGCCGCCCAGATGCCTGAGTAATTCTGTGTCCCAATCGGGGCCGAAGTAGATCTCGGGCCACTCGATGTCGTGTTCTTCTACGTACTTGCTCACCTCCTCGAGCGTGTCCGTTCCACCGAGGCCAATGACCTGGAGTTGCCCCGTAGAGCCATAGGTTGCGTATAGCTCCCTGATTCGATCCAGTTCGGGATTGAAGACGGGCGACCAGATATTGAGCAGGACAAACCGGCCGCGATAGTCGATAAGGCGGATGTTTCTGCCATCAAGGGTCGTGGCTTCGAACAGTGGTACCATGTCCCCAACGTGCAGCGGCGTGTTCATCCTCAGTACGAGACCGCCCACATCGAGTGGATCATCGCTGTATGCTTCGTCCATCGGAGGTACTTCGACCGTACCGGAATAGCCGCCGATCTCCTCCGGGCGGCCTTCGCCACTGAAACGTTCCTCCAGGTAGACCGTCAGGTTGTACTTGCCGGGGATGACGTCTTCGATGCGGAACGAACCGTCGTTGGCGATGCGAAAGGTGTAATGCCGCTGATCCGGGTTGTGCCAGACGGCATCGCGGTATTCCTTGGCCTCGGGCGTTTCGTACCATCGCTTGAGCCATTCCTGCTGCTGGCGCTGGGTCATCTGGTCGTAGTCGGCCGGGGCAGGCCTTTCAGGCCGCACCGTGTCCAGGGCTCGCAACCCGGCGCCGAAGTACACCGGGCCTTCCCAGTCGGGCGGAGCCACAAACTGTCCGATCACCGGCCGGCCTTCGCCGCCCAACTTCACCGTCGCTGTCCGGCCCGGCTCAACCACCACGGGTGTACGTGCGGTCAGCGAGCTTGTGGAGTCGCCCGTTCTGACCAGGTAGCCGACCTCGAACCATCCTGGTGGCACCCGCCCGAATGCGAACCGCCGCTCGGCGTCACAGAGTGTCTCATACCGGTAGTCCCGCCGGTGCTCGAACCACGTCGAATTCGGAAGACCGCCCATCCAGATCTTGTCTCCCGCCGGTTCCCGTCCCTCGGCCACCCGCCCTTCGATGTGCCCCCACCGCTGGAGCCGAATCACGCGATCCCTATCGAATTCCTCGGAACCGATCAGCGCAAAACCCGCGTCATGCGCCGCGACCAGACTGAACCCATCATTCGGTTCACTTTCGAACCGAAACCGCCCTTGCGCATCCGTCTCGACGATCTGCCCTTTCTCCATGTCACTGGTTCGCGGCGGCTCCAGCCTGCCATCGCGGATCACCACGCCGATCTTCGAGGTGCACAGCGCCACCTGCGCCCCAGGCGCAGGCGCTCCGTTCGGATCGACCACCCGCCCGAAGAGCCCGGTGGCAGTCGGTTGGGAGGCAGTCGATAAGGAATTCGGAGGCCCATCGGTCGGCCCCTGCAAATCTTCGACCAGCAGTTCCGCTCTCTGCGGATCTGTCTCTCGACACTTCAAGGTCAGTCGCCAAGTGCCGGGGCGGCTGAAGGCAATCTCGTCACTGGGTGCGAGTGGCGGCTCTGGGCAAGAGAAGCGAAACGAAGTACAGGGGACCGTGCACGGCCCGAAGGTTCCGTCGGAGTGGGTTTGGATATGGACGTAGCTTCGACCCGGCGGATATATCTGATCGCTGTGAAGATAGATGTCGCGATTCGGCATCGGTCGACCGTCTGCACCGACCAGTTC
>Ga0068714_10005701_pt1 | contig 13070 bp, 11 predicted proteins | sample MTBNYHSulfiMetaG_FD_62988 | JGI IMG/M metagenome (GOLD analysis project Ga0068714, IMG submission 62988) | Enrichment culture microbial communities from rom New York Harbor, USA that are MTBE-degrading - MTBE-NYH (New York Harbor Sulfidogenic)... | ecosystem: Environmental > Aquatic > Marine >... | reverse complement strand
ATCTCTCGAGCTTTTCAGATAAATTTTCAAACATTTCTTATACTCTTTTTTCTTCCGTTACAAAAATAGAAAAATGTAATGGAAATAATTGAATACAGGAAGTAATTCGGATCAAATATAAAAAGTCTAACGAAAGTAATAGGCCTGAGTGAAGTAAAGGTCAGTATGATAATGTGAAAATGTTCATGAGCAACAGGTTTTGCGAACTTGTGAAGCGAAACCTGATTGCGAACAATCCCGAGAACTCGGGATGCCAATGTGCCAATGTGTTATTTTCTTCATCATTCGATCTTCGGTGTTCGATATTCGATATTCTAAGGATTTTAGATGAATCAGGTTTTTTTTCTCTGTGGTTCTCGGCCTGTCGCCAGGCAGGTTTTTCTTTTCTCAGTGGAACTCAGTGGTAAAAAATTTACTGTTCTGCTAGGTATTTGATATCAAAAATTAACCACTGAGGACCACAGAGAAATAACAATTTAAAACCACAGAGTGAAAAATTAACCTTGACTGCTTTGGTTGTCCATTGAATTTGATTAAAACCAGCGACATCACACCGTCACGTCGTCACACCATCACGAAAATAAAGGATTTCAGTATTCACTATCATGAACTGTTAAATGCTAAATAAAACCTGATCTTACCTTTTTTTTATTCTGGGCTTAGGCCTGTTGATCTCTCCCAGAACTCCGGTATATGCCATGGGTGATTTATTGGCACTTGATACTCTTAATGTGGCCATACTGAGATTATAAATGTCCAGGTAGACCTGATATTGATCTTTTGGATCATATATATTGAAGGAGATTGCATAGAATTTTTTTCTGGAGTTATATTCTGCTCTGTATTCTGTCATAGGAGCGGCAAACACAATCCCTCCCTCACCTGAAAAATCATATCTTTTTGATTCCCCGAAAAAAGGAAGGTATGCTTCCGCATTTCCATTGTCAATTCTCAGGAAATAATAGCCTGATGAAATGCTATAGGTTTGACCTGTCACCCGGCTGACTGAAAATTCAAAACTGCCTGATTCGAGCAGATTTCTTAACATGATTGAATCCTGAGCAATTCTTTCTTTTTTTGTCATCCCGCTTGTGTCCTTAGTAACCTTCCTTCCTCCTGAACAGGAAACGAAAAGGCTTATAATCATGATGGAAATAATGGTTCTCATATTCTTAATTTTTTATATTGTTACGAATTCTTTTTTCATTTGCAGATCATGAATAAAATTAAATATATCAATTTCATTTCATGCAGTTTAATTCAATACAAAAAGTGTACAAATATTTATTTTGGACTCTCTTATATGCAAAATACAAAACATTTGAAAATTTCCGTTAATATCCCATGGTCTTTACTGGAGAATCCTGTTTATACGAATTTTATCAGGTATTCATAAGTGCTGTCAATGGTGGAATTGATGCATGTTTTATATTCAGGATCAATAATCATTCAAAATTTTTAACTTTGCGAAAAACCTTTATTTATGGGTTAACTATGCGTGAGGCGGTTGTTTGGCTTTTTCTTCTTTTTAATATAGTGGCATTCCATGCCTGCAAAAGTAAACCCGGTGCGGTTATGCCGCAGGCTTCATGGACGAGTGCTGAACCTTTATTAATCCCGCTTTCTGTGAGGGAGCATGAACTAAGTAAAAAAAACCTGATTCTGAATCCCTCATTTGAAGATGGGCGTTTTCATATTGTCGATTCAACTGAAACTTTCTTTATTCTGAAAAGCTGGGAGAAAATTGGGAATAACGTATTCTGGACGGATATTCAAAAGGATAATGAATTCGGACCATCTGAAGCTTTTCATGGACTTCATGCCGTAAAAATAGTAAGGGAAAGGTCGGATGAAACGGATAATCAGGGTGAAGGTGTGCTCAGCGATTATATAAAGGTTATCCCTGGCAAATATTTGCTGAGTTATCATATAAAACTAAAACAGGTTGAGGCGCAGAAACCACGTATATTTAAAAACCTCGGGGATGCCATTAATGTCAGGATGTTATTCTTTGATGAGAATAAGATCCTGATAAGCAGTTCGGCATATAATCATGCAGATAAGAATTTAATAGATAACTCCTTCAAAGGATTATCATTCTCAGATTTCCGGTATATTGATAACCTTGGATGGGGTAAAGCTTTTGGGAAAACAGCTCATTTTCCATTCAATGACGGGGACATGCCTGACAAAACTCATTATGTCAGGATATTTTTTGGATTAAAAGGAAATGGAACGCTATGGATTGATATGGTGAATCTCGAATATTCATCAGGCAATTTCAGCTTTCATGAAAGAACGCAGGCACTTTTCAATAGTCAGGTATCCCAATCTTCTTATCTGATCCCTACTCCTAAAAATATATCTGGTTATTCAAATGAACCATTAAGAATAACAGTCAACAACAGATCTGTGGATCCGGTAATACTTGTCCCTGTGAGTGCAGGGAAGGACATATTGATGAGTGCGCAACGAATATCAATTCAGCTGGGTACGGCACTCAGGGATAAAAATAAAAGGCCGCCTGCCATCCGGATCATAAATAAACCGGATCCGGGAATGATTGAAACTGGCAGGCTTATTATTAGTCTCGGAAAAACCCAGGTATATAATAAAAATGCTGACCGTCTTCCTGTAAAAGAAATTCTGGGGAAGCAACAGGCTTATTTTATCAGTATTATCCCTCCAGTTAAAAGACTTATTTTTGTTGACGCCAGTGATGATGAGGGTTTTCATCATGCCTGCAATACCATCATTCAGCTTATTAATATCGAAGATCAGGTTTATCATCACTATAATATAGTTGATTATCCCGATGTTTTAACACGAGCTGTGATCCTTCCTGTTCAGGCAGGGGAGCGGTATAATACATTGATTGCACGGGTAAATGAGCTTACAGAGGTTGGTTATAATCTCTTATATTTACAACCCGGAGACGGAACAGATTATCCTGCTGAAAACATAAAGAAAATTAAAGAATTCGCCGTTGCTGCATCCAGGATCAGATCAGCATTTCCCGGAATTGAACTGGGAATCTCATTAAATCATATCAGATATCCGAAACCTGTGCAAAATAAGGATGCTTATGTTTCATTTAAAGAGCACACCGGGTATTTTAATAAGCTGCTTAATGAGTATATTAAAGCAGGTTTTGTTAAAATATTGATCTCAGATGAATTTATCTGGGATCTTCTGAATATGGGATCGAAAAGCTTATCCTTTAACCTTATAGCCCCTGAAACTTTTGAGGAATTTTTTAATTTATCAAATCTTTTTTTTCTCGATTTTAAACTGCAACTGGAAAAAAGTAAGATAAAGGAACATATAATATTTCTGCCGGTTTTATCCACGAATGAAGATCTGAACTATTCAAAGGGTTATGCTTCCATCTATTTCAGGGAACTGAGGAAATTCGAAAATATTTTTGATGGCGTTCTGTGGAAAGGACCAACAGAACTGCCCGGGAAAGTTGATTTTGCCGAAGTTAATTATTATCAATCTGAAAGCAGGCTGAGAAATTATTTCTTTATAAATAATCTTGCAACCAGCCCTGGAAACCGGTTCACGGGAAGGTATGCTTTTGTATCCCCGGGAGAAGCAAGAACAGGCAATCTTTTTGAAGCATTGAATGTTGATATCGGGGGAACTCCAGGTGATTTGAATCTGCCGTCTTATTACCTTGTCAGTCAGTCCCCGAATTCAGTGATATCGGGTATAAGAGTATTGACTGCTGCGGATTACATGTGGAATATACGGGATTATGAAGCATCCGGATCGTCCTGGAGAGCTCTTCATAAACTTTATGGAAGAGAAAAAGCAATGGAACTTGTAAAATTTAATGAAAATCTTTGCCGGCTCCTTCAATTATGTATGATATTGGAACAAGAAGAATCAGCACGGAAAGATTATACAAATGCCGAGGAAATCATCATTGATTTAAATGCGAGATGGAACCGCATCACGAAGATTTTCAGTTCGGAATCGGAGCTTCTCAATGAATTATCAGATGCTAAGAATCAGCTTATCACACGGTTGTACCAAATCCTATGAAATTTACATTCTTTCGGAGCAGGTACTTAAATTTAACGGTTTTTCTTTTGGGATGAAACAGTTATTTAAAAATAAATAATTTCTATTTTTACATAAATATTCCTTTTATGGATCAGGAAAGAGAGCAGATACAAGAGGAGGATGAATTCAGGCAGGTGCTTGAACGTTTCGAGGAGATGCTGAAAAGAAGTGTTTCATATTTCTTTGACGTGGAACAGTTTGAGATGATCATTGATTATTTTTTGGATATCCGGAACTATAAAAGAGCATTCGATGCAGTTGAAATTGCCATGAGGCAACATCCCAAATCAACTGAAATCCATATCAAATTAATTCAGATATATATCGAAAGCGGTAATCCCTCAAATGCCCTTGAAGTCATGAATGAGCTTTCTGAATGGGAGGGTGAAAATACGGAAGTGATCTTCCTTCGTGGCACAGCCCTTGCACATCTCGGGAAAATAAAGGAAGCAGAAAAGCAATTTGATTTGGCTCTTTCAAAAGCGATGGATGATAAGATTGATATATTAATTAATATTTCAATTGCTTTTGAAAATGCAAAGAAATATGATCTTGCAATAAAATACCTTAAAATAGCCTTCCAGATTGATGAGGCCAACCTACCGGTTTTATATGATCTGGGATACTATTATGAGCGTCTTCATAATTATACGGCAAGTATTGAGTATTATAATAAGTATCTGGATCAGGATCCTTATTCGGATAATGTATGGTATAATGTTGGTGTTGTTTATTTTAAGATGAATAAGCCTCTCAAAGCCCTTGAAGCTTATGATTTTGCAATAGCAATCAATCCCTTTTATGCCTCAGCCTATTTTAATAAAGCAAACCTTTACGCCACTGAAGGAGATTACACCAACGCTGTTAAGGTGTACAAGGAATTCCTTGATCTGGAACCTGATCACATCCAGGCCTGGTGTTATCTTGGTGAGTGTTATGAGGAAACAGGAGCGTTCGATTTATCCTTAAAAGCATATCAGAAAGTAATTGAGATTGATAATTCAAACGCCGAAGGATGGTACGGAGCAGGACTGGCTTATATGTCGAAGGAGAAATTCAAGGATGCCATTGTGCATATCTTAAAAGCGATTGAATTTCAAAACGATAATCCTGAATTATGGTTTAACCTGGCTGAATGTTATATGAGAATAGGTTCACAATCCAGAGCGATGAAATGTTATATTAATACCATTAACCTGGACCCAAAAGACAAAGAAGCATGGGATAATCTGGCCGCTATTTATTTAAAGGGAAAAAAATACCTGAAAGCCATTCAGGTGCTTTTTAAAGCTGATATGGAAAATCCGGATGATCCTAAGATTTTATTCATGACTGCAGCCTGCTGGTTCCTCCTTAATGACATGAAAAACGGGCTGATCTTTTTAAAGAAAGCTCTGGATACCGGGTCCGAGTCAATTGAAATATTTTATGAACTATATCCTGCAGGTAAGTCAGAAAAATATATTCAGAAAATTATTAATACCAAAAGATAATCTAAAGATATGAGTCAGAATCTTCCATTTTTACCTGAGAGGACCAGCAAAGAAAGGCATTCAGGAATTACCATGATGATGGACAAAGGTTTAAGCCTGATCGAAGTTGAAAGTTTTATTCAGAGTAGTGCTGAATTCACAGATCTGGTTAAATTCGGATTTGGTACTGCTATTTTTTCCAAAAATGTTTCGGAAAAAGTAAAGTTATATAAACAGGCTGGAATCTATCCTTATTTCGGGGGAACACTCTTTGAAGTATTTATAATCAGGAACATGTTTGATGAATATAGGAAGTTTGTCACTGATGCAGGTCTCGAATATGTTGAAGTATCAGACGGTTCCATGAAGATAGACCATTATGAAAAGCTTAAGTATATCCAAAAACTCAGTAAGGATTTCACTGTATTATCCGAAGTGGGTTCCAAAGTTAAAGGAGTTGATATTCCTCCTGCTGTCTGGGTGGAATATATGAAATCTGAACTTGAAGCCGGTGCATGGAAGGTGATAGCTGAAGCCAGGGAAAGCGGCACGATCGGGATCTACAATCCTGACGGCTCTGCAAATAAGGCATTGATTGACGATATCATCGGACATATTCCTTCCGGAAAAGTGTTATGGGAAGCACCTAACAAGACTCAGCAGGTTTGGTTTATCAAGCTCTGCGGGCCCAATGTGAACCTTGGAAATATTGCCACGAATGATGTGGTTTCACTGGAAGCTCTCCGGCTTGGACTCAGAGGTGACACTTTCTTCGATTTTCTTCCCGATAAATTCCAGGATAAGAAATTATGAGGAAATTCGGGCTGATTGGTTTTCCACTCTCACATTCGTTTTCAAGGAGTTATTTTTTGCAAAAATTCCTGAATGAAAATATTCCGGGTTGTGATTATATCAACTTCCCCATTAAGAACATCTCGGAATTTCCATCGCTAATTTCAGAAAATCCTGATCTGTATGGTTTGAATGTTACAATTCCCTATAAAGAACAGGTTATTCCTTTTCTGAATGAAACTGATCCGGAATCCGGTGAAGTCGGGGCTGTGAATACAATCAAGATTACAAGAAAGGGGAAAAGGTACTTTCTTAAAGGGTATAACACGGATATATATGGTTTTTCCACGGCATTAAATGAGATTATTACGAAAACACCTGAAAGAGCCCTCATACTTGGTACTGGAGGAGCATCCAAAGCTATTGCCTATTCATTAAAGAATATGGGAATACAGTACCAGTTTGTCAGCCGGAAAAAGGGTTACCTTTCCTATAAGGAAATTAATAATGTCATTATGAATGACCATAAGCTCATCATAAACACTACACCTCTGGGGACCTTCCCTGAGCCTGATTCATGTCCGGATATACCTTATTCATTCATTACGCAGGAACATATTTTATTCGATTTGGTTTATAATCCTTCATTAACTCTTTTTTTATTAAAAGGCAAAGAACAGGGGGCAATTATTTCAAATGGTTTGCGTATGCTTCATTTGCAGGCTGAAAAATCATGGGAAATATGGAATTCACGGGAATTCAATTATTGATATTTGCAGGCATGTTAATAATACCCGTTATATTGAATGATGCGGAAATCGTTTACCGATCGAAATCCGGGACCATTTTCTTATTCATGAAATAGAAATTAATTATATAAGTGAATGTTTGCCTGGGCATGATATCATATTCTTAACAGAGCATCCATCAGAACTTATATATTGTTTATCTGCGCAAAATATAAGTACCGGAAAAGAAGTTCTCCGGTCACGTTTCATACTCAGAAAAAAAGATCATGGAATGGAATAAAAGGATTTGAGGATTCAGTCATCTCATCCGGAATCAAATCATCTCCGTATTTTACACCGGTGAAGAATAATCCTTCTGCAGGAGCGGCCATGCTTGCTTTGCTGCGGTCTTTTTCCATAAGGATCTGGTGGATCATATCAGGGGGCATTTTTCCGCTTCCGATATCCAGCATTGTTCCGGCAAGCGCCCTGACCATGCCTCTCAGGAATCTGTCAGCGGTGATACGGAAGACCATTATGCCCGGGATTACTTCCTTCCATTCAGCATCAATAATATTACATATAGAGGATTTATTATTTCCATTTACCTTACTGAAACTTGTAAAATCATCCTGTTTCTTTATTAAACGACAGGCTTCATTCATGCTCTTCATGTTTATTTCCCAATAGACATAATAGCTGAAATCTTTCAGAAAAGGATTTTTCTGCCCGGCCACAATATAATGATATGTGCGGGACAGGGCATTATAGCGGGCATGATCAGTGCCACTGACTTTATATATATTTTGTACGCAAATATCCGGTGGCAGGTAACTATTTAATTTGTACTTCAGATTAGTTTCCCTGTGAAGATCAGTTAAAGAAGAATCAAAATGAGCCATGAAATTCATGGCATGAACGCCCGAATCGGTCCTGCCTGCACCGGTGGTTGAAATATTATCTCTCAGAATCAGACTTAAAGCTTTGTCGATTACACCCTGAACAGTTACTGTATCCGGCTGGACCTGCCATCCATGATAATTGTTACCTTTAAATGAAAGTTTAATGAAGTATCGTGCCAACAAAGCCGGAAATTTTAATCTAAAGATATGAATTAATAATTGATTGACCGGGTATTGATATTCATTAAAAACAGCTACATTCCGGTTTAACATTTTTTAACATAAAAATGCCATTTTTCCTTAATTTTTAGGTCTCTTAAGGCGTTCATCTTTTTGAAAAAATGTAAAAAATAGTCATTTTTGTGGCTCTTTAAAAAAGGCTAAAAACTAAACATTATGAATGAAACAGTAAATATCAAGGAATTAAATGAGAGAATAAAGAAGGAAAGTGAATTTGTTGATATGGTTTACCTTGAAATGCAGAAAGTTATCGTTGGCCAGAAACAGTTACTCGAAAGGCTTTTAATTGGACTTCTTTCAGATGGTCATATCCTTCTGGAAGGTGTCCCGGGGCTGGCTAAAACTTTAGCTATTAAAACCCTGGCCGATACGATAAATGCAAAGTTCAGCAGGATCCAGTTCACACCGGACCTGTTACCTGCTGATCTTATTGGAACCATGATTTACAGTCAGAAAAAAGAAGAATTTATTGTAAAGAAAGGTCCTGTTTTTGCAAATTTTATTCTGGCGGATGAAATTAACCGTTCACCTGCTAAAGTTCAAAGTGCCTTGCTTGAAGCGATGCAGGAAAAACAGGTAACGATCGGAGAAAACACCTATCTGCTTGAGAAACCATTCATGGTACTTGCAACACAGAATCCAATCGAACAGGAAGGAACATATCCTCTTCCTGAAGCACAGGTTGATCGATTTATGCTTAAGGTCGTGATTTCATATCCTCAACGGGAAGAGGAACGTTCAATTATAAGAGAAAATATCGCCAAAGAATTCCCGGCAGCCAATAAAATATTGAATCCGGATGATATTCTCAAGGCAAGAGAACTGGTTAAAGAAGTGTACATGGATGAGAAAATAGAAAACTACATTCTCGACATTGTTTTTGCGACCAGGGAGCCGGTGAAATTTGGACTTGATCAGTTCACCGGAATGATCAATTATGGGGGATCCCCAAGGGCCAGCATTAACCTGGCTAAAGCAGCAAAAGCTTTTGCATTTATTAAAAGAAGGGGATATGTAATTCCTGAAGATATTAGGGCAGTATGCCATGATGTGCTGCGTCACAGGATAGGTCTCAGTTATGAAGCTGAAGCTGAAAATATAACTTCTGAAGAGATCATTACTGAAGTTCTTAATAATATTGAAGTGCCTTAACAACGTCACTTTTTTTATGAGAAAGGCTGTACTTATTATTTGGTTTGTCTTATTCCCTGTGTTTTTTTGCTCAGGGCAGCATTTGATTGGTATCGAAAAAAGCCTGATCCCTGATCTTGTCAAAGAGGAAATAAATACTTTAAACCTTGATAATTCGGCCAGGAATCAACATTTTAATTATTTAAAGTTCATTAATTCTGAGGGTACAAAAACATTATTTGTTTTTTTTAATGATCAAAATATTTCAACAAGCACAAGGCTGATCTGCGATTATTCCGAGTTGGAAGCAATGACAAAAGATCTTAAAAAAAAGTACAGAAAAATTGATGATAATACCTGGATGTATGCTATTAATGAAATAAAATATATCGTCAGCCTTGAACCGAAAGAATGGTACTTCGTGGTAAGTGTTAAAAGAAGTTCAATAGATAAGGAAAATAAGAAAAGGTTTTTCTTGTGGAAACGACAGAATTATTAAAAAAGGTCCGGAAAATAGAGATAAAGACCAGAGGATTGTCCCGGCATGTTTTTGCGGGGCAATACCACAGTGCCTTCAAAGGCCGGGGTATTACTTTCAGTGAAGTAAGGGAATACCAGTATGGGGATGATACACGCAATATTGACTGGAATGTTACTGCACGATTTAATCATCCTTACATAAAGGTGTTTGAAGAGGAACGTGAACTTACTGTTATGCTTCTTGTGGATGTAAGCGGAAGCCGTAATTTTGGTACAGTATCCCAGCTGAGGAGGAATGTAATTACGGAAATATCAGCGGTATTGTCTTTTTCAGCCATTCAGAACAACGATAAGATAGGTGTAGTGTTTTTTAGTGATAAGGTGGAAAAATTTATACCTCCAAAAAAAGGCAGCAGGCATATTCTTCATATAATAAGGGAACTCATTGAATTTGAACCGGAAAGTCACCTGACTGATCTCGTGGTCCCTTTGAAATTTCTGACAAATGCAATCAGAAAAAGATGTACTGCTTTCATACTCTCTGATTTCATGTGCGCTGATTTTGAGGAATCATTGAAAATAGCCAATCGCAAGCATGATATTGTTGCTTTGAAAATTTACGACAGGAGGGAAAAGGAACTCCCTTCGATGGGATTGGTCAAATTCACAGATCCTGAGACAGGGGCCTGGAGATGGATAGATACATCTTCAGAAAAACTGCGTAAGGATTATGCTGATTACTGGAAAAACCAGGAAAAAAGGTTAAATGAGCTGTTTACAAGATCAGGAGTTGATTATGCCAGTATAAGTACTGCTGAAGATTACGTCAAACCTTTAATCGCACTTTTTAAAAAACGTTGAGCTTTGTAATATAAATGAATAGACCTGTAATCAATAAATGCATCCTGGTTTGGCTGATGTTGTTCATCATGTCAGGAAATGATGCGCAGGTGGCTGAAGTGAAAACCTGGCTCGATTCATCCATGATAAAAATTGGAGAGCAGGTGAAATTACATGTCGAGGTAAGAAAAAATATTCAGGCTCAGGTGAATATCAGTGAATTCAGGGAAATACTCCCAGGGACGATGGAAATCATCGGCGAGCCGTATAATGATACTATGAAGAATCAGGATGGAGAGATTATCACCAGGATTTACACTGTGACTTCATTTGATTCAGGGGTTCAACTTATTCCTCCCATACCTGTTTCATTTGTTTATCAGGATTTGAAAGATACTATCTATTCAAACCCCTTGGATCTGAATGTTTATTATCCTGAAGTTGACACATCACAGGTGATCAAAGATATAAAGCCTCCCATTAAAGCACCGTTCATATTCAGTGAATTGATTCCCTACCTGGGTATTATCCTGGGAGCCATTTTGTTGGCAGCAGTCTTTGTATACCTCTATTTGCGTTACCGGAAGAAGAAAAAGTCAGTTATTGTTAAAAAGGAAGAATTGGTCCCTGCTCATGTAACTGCTTTCAAAGAGCTGGACGGGTTAAGGGATGAAAAGCTCTGGCAATCGGGTAAGGTGAAGGAATTTTATAGCAGGTTATCCGACATCATACGTAAATATTTGGAAAGCCGTTATAATTTCAGATCAATGGAATGTGTGACTGATGAGATAATAAATGATTTCGGAAAAGTAAATCAGGATACAGATGTGGATGAAATGCTTTCTGAACTTCTGCATACTTCTGATATGGTTAAATTTGCCAAGGGAGATCCGCTTCCGGCAGAAAACCAGTCTATCCTGAACAATGCATATTTTATTGTCGAAAAAACTAAACTGGTCGAGATGAAGAGTCTGGAAGAGATGGCAAAAGAAAATGCCGGAGATGATAATTCGATACAAAAACAGGTAGTATAATGAGGCATATAATATTTGCAAATCCGGAGTTTTTATATTTGCTGTTACTTCTGCCTGTATTAATTGCAGGGTATATATTCAGGCAGAGGAAGCAAAATGTTTCTATCCGTATATCAAGTGTTGCGCCCTTTGCGGAAAGATCCATGCCTTTCCGTCATTATCTTTCTCAGGGATTAACTATTATTCGTTTTGCTGCAATTACATTGCTGATCATTGTTCTTGCCAGGCCGCAGTCAGCAAATGAGTGGGAAATATCCAGTACTGAGGGTATAGATATCACATTATGTATGGATGTTTCCGGAAGCATGAAGGCGATGGACTTCAAACCTAACAGGCTGGAAGCAGCAAAAGATGTTGCGGCACAGTTTATTAATGGGAGGTATAGTGACAGGTTTGCCATTGTAGCTTTCAGCGGTGAAAGCTTTACCCTGTGTCCTCTTACCAATGATAAAGCAGTCCTGATTAACAAGATCAATGAACTGAAATTTGACCTCATTGAGGACGGAACAGCAATAGGTATGGGTCTCGGTACTTCTGTAAACAGGTTAAAAAACAGCAAAGCTAAAAGCAAGGTAATCATTCTCCTGACTGATGGAGTAAATAACAGGGGTACCATAGGCCCTGTAACTGCTGCTGAAATTGCTTCAGAGTATGGTATCAGGGTTTATACAATTGGTGTTGGAACTATGGGAACAGCACCTATGCCAGTTCAGACAATTTTTGGAATTAAAACACAGGATATGCCGGTCGAGATCGATGAAAAAGTGTTGAAAGATGTGGCGGGTAAGACAGGTGGTAAATATTTCAGGGCAACAGATAATGCGAAACTTGCACTGATATACCAGGAAATCGATAAACTTGAGAAAACAATCATCGATGTCGAAAAATTCAGTAAGAGAAAGGACGAATATTTCCCGTATCTGTTTGCAGCTTGTATTTTATTGCTTGTAGAAATTATTTTAAGAACAACCATATTAAAACGAATACCTTAATAATTAATAACCTATGTTTCAATTCACGCATCCTGAAATTCTTTATGGTTTGATTTTTATACCGGTATTTGTCATTCTATACATTATCGGGAAATATCAGACCGCGAAAAAATTAAGGGAATTTGCGGATCCTGAAATGCATAGCTATCTTTTTCCCGATTCATCTGTATTCAGAAATGTATTGAAGTTTATCCTTATGATGATATCACTGGTCCTGTTGATTATTTCTTTATCAGGTCCGCGGGTTGGATCAAAGCTGAAAGAAGTAGACAGAAAAGGTCGCGAATTAATAATTGCCCTTGATGTATCCAACAGCATGCTCGCTCAGGATATTGAACCTAACCGTTTGATACGTGCAAAGCAGGCTGTTTCAAGGCTCCTTGACGGA
>Ga0068714_10005700_pt1 | contig 13073 bp, 12 predicted proteins | sample MTBNYHSulfiMetaG_FD_62988 | JGI IMG/M metagenome (GOLD analysis project Ga0068714, IMG submission 62988) | Enrichment culture microbial communities from rom New York Harbor, USA that are MTBE-degrading - MTBE-NYH (New York Harbor Sulfidogenic)... | ecosystem: Environmental > Aquatic > Marine >... | reverse complement strand
CGAGACATGGACCAGCCGCCGAACCCTGCCGGCGAGACAGCCCTCGACAACGTTGGCCGTCCCGACGTGATTGACGGCCCACAGAAGGCCGCGGTCGCGGCGCCGGTAGGAAATGCAGCCCGCCAGATGGAGGACATGGCTTCGTCCGCGGCAGGCTTCGGCCACGGCCGCCCGGTCCCGGATGTCGGCCCGCAGGATGCGAACCTTGCCGGGGAGACGATTGGGGGGAAGCTTCTCTTCGGGCGGAACGAGGACGGAGAGTTCCCCGACCTCCGGGCGCCGCAGAAGCCGCGGCATGAGGACGGAACCGACGAAGCCGGTGGCGCCCGTGACCAGAATCTTCATGGCGCCGCCGGGCGATGCCGGCGGCAGAGGGTCGTGTCGGTCAGCACGCCGCAAAGACCGTGGATGGCCGCCGCGTAGAAAATCGATTGGGTGTGGAAGGCGACGAGGCCGAAGACAAACCCCGAGCCTAGGGCGCCCAGAATCTCCGTTTCGGGATGGCCCCGATGATAGAGGGTGGAGAGCATGGTCTGGACGGCCAGGGCGGGCAGGAGGCCCAGCGCGCCGACAAGGGGGAAGAAAAGAAGCCCCCGGAAGGCGAACTCATAGGGGAGATAATACAGGATCAAATAGGCGGCTTCGTAAGCCGCCAGCTTTTTCGCCCCCCGGCAAGCGGCCTTGGAGAAGGGATAGTGGCGGAGCATAGCCTGGTCGCGGCGCGAGACCAGGGTGCTCAGGGCGGCGAAGGGGACGGCAACGGCGACGAGGATCAGCCCCAACCGGACGTTCCCGGCCCGCAGGCCCACAGCGCCCAGGAATTCGAGCGGACGGCCTCCTTGGAGCAGAATGATCAACACCGGCAGGGCCCCGAGGAGAATAAAGAAGGACAGGAAATAGAACAGTGCCGCCCGGTGCTCCTCGACCCTCTTCCTCCAGCTCTTGAGGCTCAAGACGGTGGCCAGCAGGCCGAAGGCCAGGGCCAGGCAAGGGAAAAGAATCGTCAGCCTAGGGGAGATGTCCATTCTTCCGCTCTTCAAGATACCAATCGACGATGGCTTTGATCTGGCGGCCGATGTCCTGGTCGGGCCGGTAGCCGAGCTCCCGGATCGTCGGCGAGATGTTGTAGGTCGTGTGGGTGGTGGCCCGCTTGATTCGGTATCGGCTCAGGGAGGGAGTGAAACGCGGGAAAACGGAGCGCAGGCTTTCCTCGATGACCGCCAAGGCCATGGCCAGCCACGCCGGGAGGAAGACGCGCTGGCGGATGTCGAGGAGGGAGTAAATTTCCGAGTAGAATTCCTTCCAGGTGACGGGCTGCCCGTTGGTCACGGTGTAGGCCCGGCCTTCGATTCCGGGCGTCACCAGGCACCGGTGGACGACCTGGCAGAGGTTGTCGATGTAGCAGAAGGGGAAATACCATTCGCCGTGTCCGACGATCATCGGCACGCCGCGCCGACAGCCTTTGAGGATCAGGGCGCAGGACGTGCGGTCCTGGGGGCCGAAGACATCGGCCGGCCGGAGGATGACGACCGGGAACCCTTCCTCCCGATGAAGGGTTTTCAGGAACTCCTCGGTCTTGATTTTCGCCCGGGCGTAGGGCATGAAGCGCAGCGCCTTTCCCGGCCGCTCCTCGGAGATGTCCAAGCCTCCGAATCCCAGGGTCAGGGCCGAGGACATATAGACGAATCGTTTCGGACGGCAGCCGGTCCGTTTCAGCCGCTCCACCAGGTTGACGGCCAGGGTGAAGATCCGGCGCTCGCATTCCCTCTCGCCGGCCAGGTCGGAGACGACCGAGGCCGAGTGGATGACCGCCGCCGCGTCGGGCGGGATGTCGATGGCCTCCGGCTCGCGCAGGTCGCCGGTCACGAGCTTGATGTTCAGGCCTTCGAGGAAGTGCAGGTCGGACGTCGGGCGGACCAGGCCGTAGACGTCGTATCCTTTTTTATTAAGATTCCGACAGATGTGGGATCCGATGAATCCGTTGGCGCCGGTGACGAAGACTTTTTCCATGGCCCGCGGCTAAAAATCATAACACAGGGACGCAACTGCCTCCAAACGCCGCCCCGTCGGCGGGAGGTCTCGTGTTGCCGAGCTTCACATCAACCCCTGCTGCCGGTACCAGGCCACGGTCCGGCGAACGGAGTCGCGCATCGGGAAGCGGGGCCTGAAGCCCAGCTCCTCGCGGATCCGGCGGCTGTCGTAGAGCCAGGCGTGCCGGTGGCCGGAGCGGATGAGGCGGCGGTTGAGCGGCGGCGGCTTGCCGGTCAGGATCGAGGCGGCCTCGGCCAGGCGGCGCCCGATGAAGCCGGCGGCCCCGGTGACAAGAGCCCTGGGAGTGTTTACCAAAGATCGAATTTCGTCTTCCGGGCCGCGGGATCCTTGGCCACCTTGTCGTCCGGATAATAGGAATCGTCCCGGACGTGGGTCGTGGAGATCTCCTCCACGACCACGCCCGTCCGGGTGGAGAAATCGTGGCGGGCGCCCCGCTCGACCAGGATCTGGTCGCCCGGCTTCAGGATTTTTTCCTCGCCGTTGTAATGGATGATCAACTCCCCGTAGAGCACCTGGAACGTCTCTTCTTTTTTCTTGTGATAGTGCTCGGGATGGAACTGGCCGGGCACCTGGACGATGAGCTTCTTGCAGTATTCGCGGTTGACGACGTCGATGATGACCGCGCCCACTTCCCCGATTTTCTCGATGCCGCAGTGGTGCGACAGCTCGACCTTGAACTCCGGCCCGATGGCCACCCGCGACTCGTAGAGCAGCCCCTTGACGCCGTGGATGAGCTCGAAGACGATGGCCGAGACGTCCTTGATTTCATGGTCCCGGATGGGCTCACCGGGCGCGTAGTCCCGGTCGGCGACAAAGACGATGTGCCGGGGATCCCGGCGGTAGGAGAGGAGACCTTCCTTGTATTTGCCGCTCTCCATCTGCCCCGGCTGGAGGGGCATGGCGAAGAAGATGTCTTCCCGGCCGATCGATTGTCCTTTTTTCAGCGGCCGGCGGGCGTAAATGCCCCTTTTCAGGGAATCGAGGGCCGCGCGTTCCTCGGCGAGGACCTCATCCCGGGTGAAGTCGCAGGCGACGGAGGCCAGTTTGGCCGCCTGAAACCACTTCTCCAGCTGATCGGGGCGGGAGGAATAAGCGTTGAGCTTGATCGTCTCGGTCTCGAGGCCCACATGCCTCTCCAGGATGGAGGCGTGCTTGGCCACGGCGATCTTGACCACTTCGAGGTTGTCCGGCTCCTCGTGGGTGGAAAATCCGATTTTCAGGAAGGGGTAGCGGGCCCGGAGGAAATCGATGCGGTCCAGGGACATGTCCTTGAGGGGCGTGGGGTAGATGGAGACGCAATGCATCAGGGCGAAGGGAATTTGCCTGTGGCTGAAGAAGCTGACCAGGTTGTCGAGCTCCCGCGTGACCAGCCCCCCCGTGGAGCAGATGACGGGCTTGCCCGCCGAGGCGATTTTCTCGAGGAGCGGCCAGTCCTGGGAGGAACAGCTCGCGATCTTGATGATGTCCAGTTCGTGCTCCAGGATGAGATCGACGGACGGCTCGTCGAAAGGGGTGCACATGGTGATCATCCCCTGGGCCCGCACCTCCCGGGCGAGGGCCAGGAAATCCTCCGGCCGAAGCCGGGTGCCGAGAAAGCGGGGGATGTGCTTGTATTCCTTGCTGTCCCTGAAGCCGGAATGGATGAACGTGTCGAGATCGCGGTATTGGAACTTGAAGGCGGCCTTGACGCCCTGGGCCCTCACCTTCTCTCCGACGGCCCTGACGATGTTCAACCCGTGCTCCAGGCTTCCCTGGTGGTTGTTGGCCATGTCCAGGACGAACAGTCTATCGAACAAGTCTTCTTTCATTTCCTTTGACCTCCGGTCGGGAAAGAAAAGCCGATGGACAAATCCTTTTTATACCATAGTCCGAGGCCGAGGGGGAAGTCAACGCGGCTGACGGAGGATTCCGGCGGCCGGAGGGGGCGTTCATTCTCTTGAAAACAAAGGGGAAGCTGTGCTAATGTGCTTCTTCCTTGCCGAGTGACCGCGGCGCCGAAGTCGCGCCGGGCAAAAAAAGAGACCGCTAGAAGATGCTGACTTTTTTCCAGGGAATGCTGGTCGCCATGCCCCTCATCCTGGGCGTGGGGCCGGGGCTGATCGCCCAGGTCGAGATGGGGCTGCGCAACGGCTTCAAAGCCTGCGCCGCGGTCGTGTACGGGCTCTATTCCTGCGCCCTGGTCGTCGTCGCCATCAGCTACCTGGGATTCGTCCGCTTCCTGAACGCCCCCGGGCTCCGTTTGGCCATCTCCTTGTTCAACGGCCTTCTGATCATCACCTGGGGGACGATGAAGACCATACGCAGCCACAAAAAGATTTTCAGGGAAGCCCGGCCCCGGGAAAATCGCAGGGTGCGGATGCCCAAGCTTCCCCTTCCCCTGTCCTGTTACCTGCGCGGGTTCATCCTCAACCTCACCAATCCCATCGGTCTGTTTTTCTGGCTCAACATTCTCAGCCTGGCCCACTTGAACCTGAAAATCAAAAGCGAATCCCTGCCGCTCTTCATCGCCGGGCTGTTCACCGCCGGGATCAGCCTGGACATGGCCAAGTGCTCTTTCTTCTCCCGGTCCGGAAACCTCCTCAAGCCGCGGGTGATGATGCTCATCAACCGGGCCATGGGATTTTTGCTGATCGTGATCGGCGCCTACCTCATCGTCCGCGCCCTGTGAGAGACAGGGGCGGATCCGCATGGGAAAACGGGTCGAGGCGCCCTCCTTGTCACAGACGGGATTTTCAAAGAGAATAAGAGAACGCGAGAAGCCGGAGGAGAACATGGCCGGTCGAGCCGAAATTCTGGCCGTCATCCCCGCCCGGGGCGGATCCAAGGGCATCCCGGGCAAGAACATCAAGCCGTTTTGCGGCCGGCCGCTCATCGCCTACAGCGTCGCCGCCGGCCTGGAGGCGAAAACCGTCACCCGCGTCGTCCTCGACACGGACGACGAACGGATCGCCGAGGCCGGCCGCGCGTGCGGCGCCGAGACGCCTTTTCTCCGCCCTGACGAACTGGCCCAAGACGAAACGCCCGACTGGCCCGTGTTCCGGCATCTCCTGGACCGGCTGGCCCGGGAGGAGGGCTACAGCCCCGAAGCCGTGGTGCATCTCCGGCCCACATCGCCCATCCGTCCCCGGGGCTGCGTGGACGAGGCGGTCGGGCGCCTTCTCCGCGAGCCGGAGGCCGACTGCGTGCGGTCGGTCACGGCCTCCGAGCAGAACCCTTACAAGATGTGGCGCCTGGCGGCGGACGGCTCGCTCATCCCCCTGCTGTCCGTCGAAGGAATGCGCGAGCCCTATAACGCTCCGCGGCAGGCGCTGCCCGCGACCTTCTGGCAGTCGGGGCACGTGGACGTCGTCCGGACGTCCGTCATTCTTAAGAAAAAATCCATGACCGGCGACAGGATTCTGCCGCTCGTCGTCGACCCGCGCTTCGCCTCCGACCTCGACGACCTCCATCAGTGGCGGCGGTCCGAGGCGCAGTTCCGGGACTTGAGCGGGGAAGTCGTGGCGCCCGGCCGGATCCCGCGGCCCTTTCCGGACATCGTCCGGCTCCTGGTGCTCGACTTCGACGGGGTCCTGACCGACAACCGGGTTTGGGTGGACGGCGACGGCCGCGAATATGTGGCCGCCTTTCGCGGCGACGGCATGGGCGTCATCCGCCTCCGCCGGGCGGGGGTCGGGACGCTCGTCCTCTCGGCGGAGGTCAATCCCGTGGTCGCCGCCCGGTGCCGGAAAGTCGGGATGGAATGCCTTCAGGGGGTGGAGGACAAGGCCGCCGTCCTGAAGGAGCTCATCCGGGAGCGCAAGCTCGCGCCGGCCCAGGTCGTCTTCGTCGGCAACGACATCAACGACCTGCCCTGTTTCGGGATCGCCGGCTTCGCCGCCGCGCCGGCCGACGCCGAGCCCGCGGTTCGGGGGGAAGCCGACCTCGTGCTCACGCGCCGCGGGGGGCACGGGGCGGTCCGGGAGCTGTGCGACCTCATCCTGGAGAGGATGGGCGCGGCCTGAAGGCGGTTTCCCGGGACGGCCCTCGCTACTTGCAGCGCTGCCAGTCCGTGGCGTGATAGAAGCTTTCGAGCTCGTCCCAGAGGTCCTTCATGTCGGCGGTCATGATCACCAGGTCCTGGGGCTTTCCGTTCCGGTCGAGGACGTAATCGGGCAGGAGGGATTCCTCGCGGAATCCCAGGGAGCGGCAGATCCGGCGGGCGTCCTCCTGGGGGCGCATGAACTTGGCGACCACGGTCCGGATTTTGCGCTCGGCGGCGATGAAATAAAGCTCCCGCATGAGCAGCAGACCCAGGCCCCGCCGCCGGAAGGCCGGAGCGACGATGACCCGGAGCTCGCCCTGGTGGCGCTGCCAGGCTTCTTCCCGGACTTCGAGCATGCCGTCGGCCGCGATCTTGTCCCCGACGAACGCCGCGAGGCGGAAGACGTTTCCCTGCTCGGCGAGGGAGATGCGGCGGCGCACGACATCGCGATCGGTGACGTCCACCTTGAGGTATAGCCGGTCGTCGGGCGGCAGGTGCTTGTAGAAGGCCATGAGCCTGTCCAGGTCGTCGAGCTTCAGGTCCCGGATGACGACGGACATCCCGTCCTTGAGCGTTTCGGTCTTGTTCATTGCGGAGCGTTCCTCCCCTTATGGGATTTTCCCGGTGTGGCTCCCATCTTAAGAAGCGGGTCTCGGACTGTCAAGAGCCGGCCTTCAACAAAAACGTCCTGACGGAGGCCGCTTCCTCTTCCAGGAAAACGACGGCCGTCCAGGAGCCCGGGGACCGCGCTCCCCGGCCGGGCGGGAGGTCGAGGCGGTCGAAGGCCGTGACCTCGTCGAGTCGGCGGCCGTCCGTCCGGACGGCCACGGGGCCGGAATCCCGGACGAGCGAGCCGTCCGGCGCGTACCATTTCCAGCGCAGCCGGATGTCGCGGCCGACGTCCCTCAGTCTGACGAAGGCGTAGACCGACTCGATGTTCGGGCCGAACGCGGCGCCGGCGCCCTGGGGGGCGAGGAGCTCTCCCGACTGAGCGACGCCCAGGCAGACGAGGAATTCCTCGACCTCCGGTCCCGCGGCCTCGGCGGCGGGACGGAAGGTCACGCAGCCCGCGGAGCCGAGGATCAGCAGGGCATAAAAAAACGAAAGGAGACGCTCTTTTTTGGAGTGCGGCCTCATGAGGCCGCTTTGAAAAACGGCGACGCGCCGGCGCAATCCGGTGAAAACCTTGGGCCGCCTTACCGTTTTTTTATCGGGCCGGCTTGTTGCGGGGAGCAAGGCCGCGCGGGCCTTGCCTCCGGTTTTCTCCGGGCGCGTCATTTCGGCAAAAGCTCCACGAGAAATTGCCGGGACAGGCTGCGCCACATCAGGCGCAGCTCGAACCGTCCCGCGTCGCGGACGAGGTAGAGGTCGACGTTCAGGAGCCTGTTGAGGGAGAAATCGTACTGGAGGAGCGAATGGAATCTCCAGCCCCTGACGACGTCCAGGGCGAGATCGGCGAAAGACTGCTTGAACCGTCCGTTCTTCGGGTCGTAGGAAGTCGCGACCCAGGCGTTGAGCCCCTCGGGCCGGTCGAGCCGCAGGACGGCGCTCAGATCCTGGCTGGTCGTGCCCTCGAGCCATCCGCCGCGGGTCCGGCGCCGCGACTGAAGGCTGTAAAAACCCTCGACGGCCACGCCCGGCGCCCATCGCCGCTTGATGTTGACGACCGCTCCGCCGGAGGTGAAGTTCCGCCCTTCTTTTTCCAGGAATTGTTCGGCGGCCAGGCTGAAGTCGAGGAACAGGCCGGGCGAAAGCGGAACCGGCGCGGCGGACAGCCGGAGCAGCGTGTTGTTGCTGTAGCTCGACTCCGCGCGCCCGTCGCGGTCGAAGACGCTGTGGATGAAGGCGTTCGCGAGTTCCGCCCGGAGCAGGCCTCCGTAGAGGGGCAGGGGGGCCGACTCGAGCCGGATCTGGGGGCTGCGGAGCGAGCGTCCTTCGGCCAGGTCGGCGTTGAGGTGGTAATCCGAGGCCAGGTTGAAGATCCGCGAGGCGTAGGCCAGCCGAAGGCGGCCGTCGAAAATCCTCGAGCGGGCGGCCCCGAGGCCGCGACGGACCTGGGTGTATGACGAGCTCGCCCGGAAATCGACGGCCTCCCCGAGGCGCACCGCATAGTCGAGCTCCCCGACCGCCTGGTCGCCCGTCCCGAGACGGCCGGCGAGCGCCAGGCGGCCCGCCCGGCCGGCGTTGAACGCGGATTTCAAGCCCAGCCAGGCTTCGGCCGGACGGCCGAGCGGGCGGTTGACGGCCAGATCCCAGAGCGTCGTCACTTTTTTTCCCGCCCAGCTCTTGTCGAGCCACAGGCGGGCGGCGGCGAGACCGCTCGTGTTGGCGTTGCCCTGGAAGCCCAGTCCGAGGTCGGGCCGGAGCGTCCAGGCGGTGTCGGTCTTCAGGTCGGCCTGGCGGGGCGGACCGTCGAAATCCTTGACGACGGAATGCTCTTCGTATTCGATCCGGGTCAGGCTGTCGAGCCGGCCGGGGTCGAGCGCGGAATAGCTCGCCCGGACCTGGAGACCGCGGCCGCGGTTGAACCACAGGCTGTTGAGCGCCAGGCCGGGCCGGCGCCCGAAGGCCGCCTCGGCCACGGACAGCTTGAGCGAACGGAATCCCAGGCTCTCGAGCCCTTCGACGAAAAGAACGACGTCCCGGCCGACGGCGTCGAAGGCGGGGGTGATGTCCAGGCTCCGGCAGACGGCATAGAGGAGAGAGCCCCGTACGGCGGCCGGGGAGACCGCCTCGGCGGCGCGGAACATTTCCGGCGAGGGGGCCGGGCGTTCCGCTCCGGCCAGGGCGCGGCTTTCGACCTTCTCCCCGTAGACGAAAAGCAGGCCTCCGCCCGTGACGGGATCGAAGGACAGGGCGTCGGCGCGGAGCGTTTCGCCCTCGCGGCTCAGGACGACGCCGCCCAGGGCCAGGAAGGCGCGGGCGGAGAGATCGGCCTTGAGCGTTCGGCAGGAGACGCGGTAGGGGGGGAGATCGAACGATGCGTTCCGGGCGACAAACCGGTTCAGGTCGAAGCTGTAGGCGATGGTGTCCGCTTCGACGCGCAGCAGAGGGCCCTTGGATTCGGCGCGGGGAGGGGAGGCGGCCGACCCGGCGAGAGCGGAGGCGGCGAAAGAGGCGGAGATCAGGAACGCGGCGCCGGCGCGGAGAAACGGCCGGACCGCCTTTTTTCGAATCGCGGCCCGGGCTGCCCGGCCGGCGGGCCGATCGCGCCCGATCGCGGGTTCTTTCATTGCGGCCTGCTCAGCTGGTAGATTTTTCCGCCGCCGTCCGCGTTCCAGAGGTGGGTTCCGTCGAAGGCCAGGCCGCGGGGGGCCTGTCCCGGGGAGAGGAAGACGCGGAGCACATTCCCCCCGGAGTCGAGCCGGTAGATCGAGAGCGTGGAGGAATCCGCCAGCCAGAAGCCCTGTCCGTCGAAGGCCAGGCCGTCGGCCCGCGTGCCGGGATTGGGGAACGAGCCGGTGACCTCGCCCGTCTCGGGATCGATGCTCAGGATGTCGTTCGACTGGGCGTCGGCCGCCCAGAGCGAGCCCTCGGCCCAGGCCAGGGCGGTGAAGACGCCGCGCTGCAGGTTGAGGCTCTTGAGGACCTCGCCGTTGAGAAGGTTGAGGCGGTGGAGGAACACCGTGCCGGCGCCGCCGACCCAGAGGTCGCGGCCGTCGTAGGCGACGCCCCGGGTGTCTTCCGCGGGCGAGGGGAGGCTCCGCACCAGGGCGCCGCTCAGGGGGTTGAGGCTCAGGAGCTCGTTCGTCGCGCCGTCGGCGTTCCAGAGCGTCGCTCCGTCCCAGGCCAGGCCGCGGGGGTCCCGGGCCGGAGTGGGGATGGTGCGGACGACCTCGAACACGGCCTCGCCCGCCCCGGGATCGAAGGGATTGTCGAAAAACCGGTCCCGGCAGCCGCCGAGGACGAGCTCAGAAGCGACAAGCCAGGGCCAGAGATATCTTTTGACCTTCACCGCTTTCCAGCCTCAGCGAAAGAGAGCGCGCCTCCCCGGCTTTGTGTTTTCCGGAGACGATCCGGTGCGTGTCGAGCAGGTTGGCCGCCCAGACGAGCGCGGCGCCGAGCAGGAACAGATTGCGCCGCTTGTCGAACGTTTCGGTCTCGCGGCGGTAGCGGACGGCGTCGTCCGTCGCGGCCGCGGCCTTGTAGAGGTCGTAGGAGCGGTTTCCTTTCCGGTTCTGGTCGATGAACCCCGCCCAGCAGAGGACCTCGGCGGAAAAAAAGATGGCGGCCTCGAGATAGCGCTTTTCTGCGGCCTGGCCCCATCCGGGGATGATGAGGGATTTTTGGAGGGAGCTCAACCCTGCCGGCTCGGAATCGGAGGAGGCGGAGATCAAGAGGAGTTCGTCGGCGCCGCCTCCCGCGGCGGACAATGGGACGGCGAGAACGAGGACGGCCAGGATGAAGGATGGGATCTTTCGGGTTGGCGGCATTTGAAAACAGGATTTTATTATCACAGCTTCCTTGGGGAGTAAAGATTGACGGGGCGGGAGTCCGATCCGAATAAAGGTTGACAATCCGGCCGGTTTTAAATATTTTAGCCTCAATTTCACGAAGGAGGCGAGTGTGGTTCACATCAAAGGCTATTCTCTCTGCAAGATCCTGGCCGTCGTCCTGAGCGTGCTCATCGCCGGGCAGGCCCACTTCGCGTTCGCCGGCCGGGCGCAGGACGAGACTCCCGAGGCGAGGTTCGAGGCGGCGAAGGCGCTGTATTTCGGCGAGGATTATGAAGGCGCCAAGGCCGAGCTCGAGAAGCTCGTCGCCGATTTAGGCTCGCTCGAGGGCTTCGACGTCCTCAAGGGGAAGACCTATCTCCTCCTCGGCGCGACGTACGAGAAGCTGAACGCCAAAGAGCCGGCGGTCAATTCCTACTGCCGGGCCAAGGAGATTCTGGGCGCGGGGAAGACGATCGAGGGGCTCGATCTCGGGAATCTGAAATACTACCAGGAGCCATGCCGCGTCGTGGCCGGCCGGACGGCCCCCCGGAAGGGCGGCGGCTTCCTGGGCAAGGCCCTGGGCATCGTTCTTTTCATCGGCGCCGTGGCCGGCCTGGTCTGGTGGCTGTTCTTCTCGAAAAACGCTCCTCTCAAGGCCACGGGAGAATACACCAGCGTCACCGTCCAGGTCGACGTCACCTACAAGGGCATGAACTCCCTTGGAAGGAGGACGTTGGCTTTCGACGGCGTCGAACAGCTCGACGAAGATTTCCTTTACACTCAACCCGCCGAACCGTGCGATCTTCCCGATAACCCCCCGGATTGCGATAACGCCACCCAGTCCGAATTCCACAGCTTCCTGGTCGAGACGGATGGGAAATCTTTGGAGATGATCCAGAGGTATATTGATTGGGACTACTATGATAGGTCTCCTGGGTCCTGCAAACTCCTCTGCTCAGACTGGACTTTTACGGTCGTCGATTACAAATGGGAATCGGGCAAAAAAGACCCCGGCTCGCCGAATATCGAAGGGATTGAAAACCTCGAGTTGGATCGATCTGATTGTGAGCCAGATCTGATTGACTTTCCAGCCGCGGTTCACACTTGCACAACCCAAGCCACGCTGACTTTCCAGGCTCCCGCCGCGGGCGCCAAGGTCAAGAAGACGTTTACGGCCCATCATACTCTGAAGCATTCGAACTAAAGCCCGGGCGGCGATCGTTTTTTAACGGGCACGCGGGGGACGGCCTCTGAAAGGGCTGTCCCCTTTTCTTTTCTCACCGCTTCCCCGACCGGCCCTCCTCTCTTTTGGAGTGCGGCGGCACGACGCCGCTTTTGATCGCGGCTACGCGTCGCCGATTTAAAAGCGGCCTCATGAGACCGCACTCCAAAAAAGCTGAAAGCACTCTTACAGACTGGTTGGGCCGGGAGGGAGGGTCGAAGCGCCATGAGCGGTTTAGCCGCGAAGCGACGGATTTCGAGGGAATTCCCGGCATTTTTTTCGCCGGCCGGCCGCGCACAGCTCCCGAAGGGGGCGAATTGCCCGGCCGCTCCCGAGAAACCCGGAGATTCGCGGCGTGAAGAACCGCGGAGGCGCCGAGGCCCTTCCTTCCGGCCTGATCAGCAGAGCCGCCTTACCGGGGCCGGCGCCGCGACGCCGCTTTTCCCCCGCCGCCATGCGGCGCCGCGCCCCGGCTTGCCGGACGGCGCGGCGGCGAGTATAATGACCGGATGAAAATCCGATACCTCGACGGCCGCCGCCTGCACACCGCCTTTCTGGCCGGGGGCGAGGCCGTCATCCAGGACCGGGAGACCCTCAACCGCATCAACGTCTTTCCCGTGCCCGACGCCGACACGGGAACCAACCTGGCCTCGACCATGCGCTCGATCTCCCAGAGCGCGAAGCCGGGGCGCACCCTGCGCGAGACGCTCCGCTCGATCGCCGACGCGGCGCTCGCGGGCGCGCGGGGCAACTCGGGCCTGATTTTCGCCCAGTTCATCCAGGGCATAAGCCGCGAGGCCCCCGACGAGCGGTCGCTCACCACCCGCTCCTTCGGCGAGCTCGCCCCCCGGGCGGTCCACCATGTCCAGTCCTCGATCCTCAATCCCGTCGAAGGCACGATGCTGACCGTGATGCGCGACTGGGCCGAGAGCCTCTTCCGCCACCGGATGCGGACCTCGGACTTCGCCGAGCTTCTCCGCCATTCCCTGAAGGCCGCCCGCCGTTCGCTGCGCGACACGCCCAAGAAGCTCAAGGTCCTGGCCCGGGCGCACGTCGTGGACGCCGGGGCCAAGGGCTTCGTCGATTTCGTCGAGGGCATCCATGACTTCGTCCACTCGGGGCGCCTGCGCCGCATCGCCGCCTCCCGGGAAGAGCCCGCCGCAGTCCAGCCCAAGGTCCATGCCTTCAAAGAGGGAACCGACCGCCGCTACTGCGCCGAAGCGGTCCTCAGCGGCCGCAGACTGGACCTCGGAAGGCTCCGGGAGCGGCTGCGAACCTACGGCGACTCGGCCATCGTCGCCGGTTCCGAGGAGATGGCTCGCTTCCACGTCCATACCGACCG
>Ga0068714_10005698_pt1 | contig 13083 bp, 10 predicted proteins | sample MTBNYHSulfiMetaG_FD_62988 | JGI IMG/M metagenome (GOLD analysis project Ga0068714, IMG submission 62988) | Enrichment culture microbial communities from rom New York Harbor, USA that are MTBE-degrading - MTBE-NYH (New York Harbor Sulfidogenic)... | ecosystem: Environmental > Aquatic > Marine >... | reverse complement strand
ACTCCCATTGTAAATGAATATGCATCGTGACACTCTTTATACCGTTTGTGAAGATCCATAGACGCCTACAGCAAAATGAAGATTCGATAGATTAGACGGACAAGAATTGGCCTGCTACTGAAATCCGGTTTTTAGTGAAGATCACCAGCTATGTTGCTACTGTTTTCAGCTAATACAAGTTCAGCGAGTTAATCTTTTCATATATAATTTCTGCTGCCAGACGATTTCCATCCACATTGAAGTGTCCATCTTTCGGGTAGAAGCACGGCAATATCTCATTGTAGGATATTTCCCGATTGAATTCTCTCCTATAATATTTCAAAAAACACAGGTCAGCCTTCATTATTTTATTATCCAATAACTCGGAGTACGGCATTGTATCCAAACACGAAATATACACTAGTAAAAATCTAGTTTGATTTCTTCTTGCAAATTTGTCCATTGCTCCAATAATTGCATAGGTTAGTTTCCATCTGTCGAGGTCTTCTTGCCCGGTTATTAGATATTTTCCTACTGCTGGAGCTGTAATATCTCTGTTTTTCTTACATTGTTGCGGTGCTGTCGGCGCGTCACCCTTTAGATATCCCTTGACCTTAGTTGTTATCCCTAAAATATCTGTAAGGTAGGTCACTAAATGTGAATGACGCTTTAAAAAAGCCCTTGCTTTTAAATAGTTGATATGCTTTTGGGGGACCTTCATTTCGGTCAAAACAATTTCGCCTTTATCACCAAATTTTGCTAAACCATCGACGTTCCGGTGGGGTGCTCCAGTAAAAAGATAGATGACAAGGTCTGGCTGGAATTTTATTCCCTCTTTTACTAGATACGCATAGCATTGGTGAGTTCCGTAACCTGCAACACCGGCATTTAGAACTTCAACTTTTGGGGTTTTATTCTGATTGAAAAGCGTTTCAAGCCGCCTTGCCCAAGTGTCTTCAATAGACACTTCCCTTGCATCCGTGAAGCTATCTCCCAAGGTCAAAATCCGATAAATACCCTCGGGTTTTTCATAACTGTATTCCAAGTCGCTTCTTAAGCCGGATGAGTTGTACTCGTTGATTACTTCGAACTCCCCAGCAGCACTCCGGTATTTAGTCTTGATATTCGGGACATGCTTCCACCCATACTCGCTATACGTAAAAACCGGAAGGTTTACCGGTCTGAAAAATCTGAAATACATTTCAAGACAGATCAGTATAAAAACTATACTTACAGCTACCAGCGTGCAGTTTATCAAGATTTTCTTTAGCATACAGATTGCAGGACCATCATCATCTATTACCAAGATCTCTTGGGGACATACCTTCGTCTATAGAGAAATTCTGCCTAAAAATCGGCCATAAATCGGAAGCCTGTTTTGGGATAAACACGTTGAGTTTACCCAGAACAAACCTCCTCAGATAGCTTCCCAAATACCATAATGAACTCGTTACCAAAAACTCCAATGAGAAGAAAAATAATTCCAACTACAAAAACTGTATTAATTCTTTTATGATTAGTCCAATTCATACTTATTTCTCCAATCATCATCTATGTCCAACTGAGGTTGCTCCGACTTTTTGAATAGGAGGTTATCCATTACCAAGAAGTCCATTTCTGTCCTCATAAAACATAGATATGCATCTTCTGGTGTGCAAACAATCGGCTCACCTCTTACATTGAAACTGGTATTAACGACCAGCGCACAGCTGGTTTTGTCTTTAAAAGCTTTTATAATTTTCCAATACCTATCATTAGTATCTCTGTTTACACTTTGAATTCTTGCAGAATAATCTACATGAGTTATAGCCGGAATATCTGAACGTAAATGATAAAGCCTTTCATACATAGGTAGTTCGTCGTAGTTTTCAGGAAGTGTATTTCTTCTTTTTTTCTGAACCGGAGCAACAAAAAGCATATATGGTGACGGACGGTCTAACTCAAAGTATTCTTTTATATCTTCTTCCAAAACAGACGGGGCAAAGGGCCGGAAACCTTCACGATATTTGATTTTTAAATTGAGTTTCTTCTGCATCTCGGAATGACGTGGATCGCCAAGGATACTTCGGTTACCCAACGCCCTTGGACCGTATTCCATTCTACCTTGGAACCATCCAATAACATACCCCTGAGATAATAACTCTGCGACATCATGGCAAAGTTGGTCAAAGTCTGGATATTCCTCGTACGGCGCATTGTATCTCCGGAGTATCCGCTTTATGTCGGCAGAAGAAAACTCCGGGCCAAGATAGGCCCCCTTCATAGAGTCCTGACCAGAGGTTATCTTTCTTTCTTTGCTTTTCCAAATGTGCCAGGCGGCATATGCTGCACCTAAAGCCCCTCCGGCATCCCCAGCAGCAGGTTGGATCCAAATGTCTTTAAACATTCCAATTTCCAACAGCTTTCCATTGGCGACACAATTAAGAGCGACCCCCCCTGCCATCACCAGATAATCACATCCAGTGAGTTTTTTTGCCGTGTCTGTTAGACGAAAAACAACTTCTTCCGTTATCTGTTGAATGGCAAGTGCGAGATTCATGTATGGCTGCGTCAATTCACCTTCCGATTCTCTTTTGGGGACACCGAACAACTTCTCCCACTTATTTTCAAAGCACATGGTCAATCCCGTAGCAAAGCTGAAATAATCCATATTCAGCAGGAGAGAGCCATCCTCTCGGATATCAAGCAGTTCATCCAACATGACTTGCTTCCACTTCTGAACCTGCTCAGAATTAGGATTGCCATAAGGCGCAAGCCCCATTAACTTGTATTCACCACTATTCACCCTAAACCCACAATAGTATGTGAAAGCGGAATAAAGCAAACCAAGGGAGTGGGGAAAATCTAACTGGCGCAAGATTGTAATCTCGTTTCCCCTGCCATATCCTAACGTCGTTGTGGCCCACTCACCTACGCCATCAATCGTGATAATTGCAGCTTCCTTAAATGGTGAGGGATAAAAAGCACTGGCAGCATGTGAAAGATGATGTTCGGGAAAAAGAAGTTGTTTAGGTTTACCTTGCCCAAGTTTCGATAATTCATCCTTAAGCATTTTTCGCATAAAGAGCTTTTCTTTCACCCATACCGGCATTGCTGAAAGGAAGCTCCTTAGACCTTTTGGTGCAAATGCGTGATAGGTCTCTAACAGCCTTTCAAATTTCAGGTACGGCTTATCATAAAACGCAACCGCATCGAGATCATCTACCCTTATTCCAGTTTCACTGAGTACATACCGGGCGGCATTAGTCGGAAATGAATGGTCATGTTTTCTACGGGTAAATCTTTCTTCATGAGCAGCAGCAATAATTTCTCCATCCGTCAAAAGCGCAGCCGCACTGTCGTGGTAATATGCCGATAGTCCTAATATAGTTTCTGACAACGTTCTATCTCCTAAAATAGGGTATAAATAAATGGAGCGATAGCGGAACCGCTGGTCAACACAATCAACGCACCAAATAAGAGTAAGAACAGAATTATCGGCAATAGCCAGAATTTTTTACGTACCTTCAAGAATCCCCATAAATCCTTTAAGAAATCCATTTTTGCCTCCAACTAATATGGTTTTTCAATATCTTCGGATCGAAATATGTGGTCACGGATTGCAAAAACAGAAGAAGCGTCTTTTTTCCAACTCTTAAGTTGCAGCGAATCTGCTCCTTTTATTCTCCTAATAATGCCAACAGGTGTAACTAAAAAAAAGAACATTATAGCTAGCAGCAACTTAGACATTATTGTCCCCAATATATTCGAAATTCCAAGCCATATTTTAGCTAACGGTTTATATATCTTGGGGATAATCATATCAATGATCAGCAATACAATAGACAAGGCAACGAGATTATTGTGTTGTCCCAAGTATCCAAATAATAAGCAAATAAGTACCATCGCCAGTCCGGTATCTTTAGACTGATTTGCACTGATACTTTTGGGGAAAATAACTACTTTTTTGTCTTGACTTGTCTGAAACATTACATTCTTGCTCCATCGACTCGTATTCTGACTATCATGTCAGAGACAACTACGTAGTCATTCCTAAATATCTTCTGGTTGCTATCCGGATTTTGCTAGGCAAGAGTCGATAGGCAAACATTATTGGGAGAGATGCAAGGAATAGCGGACTCCCGTGTAATGACAAAGAGGCTTGAATCTGCAATTTGAAGCTACTGAAAATGTAATTCATTCTCTTTCGTCCTTCAAAAAACTGATTCTCGTGCAGTCTTTTGCCCACCAAGGGCAGAGGAAGTTTATGAATGCGGTATCCTGAAGCGGCTGTTCTAATATAGAGGTCCCAATCAAAGAGATTCTTTCTTTTTGTATTATATCCTCCCACCCTATCTACAAGCTCTCGCGACATCATGACTGACGTATGCGGAATAGGGTTGTAATAAACAAGAGTGCCCGTAACATCGGTAATCCTTTCATGAAAATTAGGGGGATGGGGGACTTTTTCCCACTTCATCGGATCTCCGTTTTGAAAGAGGGTTTCTTTTGTGCCAAGAAGATGGACTTCTTGATTGAGGCATTCTATTTGAATACTGAGACGCTGCGGATGTGAGAGGTCATCGGCATCCTGTATGGCGATATAATTTCCCTTACTCTCTTTAATGGCCAGATTAAGGGCCTGCCCACGACCAATACGGCCTGCTTCAATTAAACGAAGTTTGGCATCTGAAAATCGTTTAATTACCTCCACAGTGTCGTCATTTGAACCATCATCTACGATTATGTATTCAAAATACTCATGATCCTGCTGCAAAATGCTATGGATGGTCTGCCCAATAAATTTGCCTGCGTTATAAGCAGTGGTAATAACACTTACCGTCTGTCCATGTAATCTTTTCACGATTCGGACCTGATATATCTCAATTTTTATCCACTACCCGTCTCAGCCAAAGTTCTAACACGACTAATTGCCACAATGTCGGATATGGCCGCCTTCCTCTTAAGAATTCTTTGTATAGCACTGCAACCGCTTTAGGAGAGAAAAAACCGCGCCGCTTGACGGCGTGGTCAGAGATTGCATCTTCAACTATATCTTTTAACTCTGTTTTTATCCAGTATCCGATGGGGAACTCAAACCCATGTTTCGGCTTGTTGATAATCTCCTCCGGGATGATATCCGAAAGGGCGGCTATGAAAAGCCTTTTAGGGTACCCAAGATGTCTCTCCCACCCCGTAGGAATCCTGCAGACAAATTCTACGATTTTATGATCTATAAGCGGAACACGGACTTCAAGGGAATGGGCCATGCTCATGACATCCGTATCCCGTAAAAGCCGCCAATTCATATAGGCTTGCAACTCAAGCTCCATCACCATCCGCCATATTCCATGACGTTTATTCACATACCGGTCAAGCAAAGCAAAAGAATCAATACGTCCTGTGACATTCCTAAGCACATCCATAAAAAAAGAGGAGTATAGTTCCTCTTTGTCCGAAGGCCATAGTGTAAAACGCGCCAGAGCATATAATCCGGCCGGCGAATTAACTCTGGAAAGGCCTTCAATTTTGCTGATTCTATGACTGTCTGAAAAAATTTCCAGAGTAGATCGGAGGGTTTTTGCCACTGAATTTTGAATGCAAGCCGGCACTTTCTCCCAGAACTTTATATAGGGACTCAGAAAAGGAATGGTCTTATAAGAACCATAGCCTCCGAACAACTCATCCCCGCCAAGCCCGGAAAGGGCCACTGTCAATCCGCCCTGTCTTGCCGCCCGCGACACGAAATAGCTGTTAATGCCATCGAAGCTTGGTTGATCCAGAAACCAGACGACATTATCAAGTTCGTCTCTTACGTCTTTTGCTTTCAATATAACTTCAGTATGTTCTGCGCCGAATTTGCGGGCTAATGATCTGGCAGATGCAAGTTCGTTGAATTTGTCAGGAACGTCTCCTTCAAAGCCGATTGAAAAAGTCTTTATTGCCCTGTTAGAGATTCGAGACATTAACCCCACAACGGCTGTAGAATCAATACCGCCGCTGAGGAAAGCGCCAATTGGCACATCGCTGATCTGGTGCAGTTTTATGCTCTCTTCCAATAAATCGCGCAGTCCGGCGATGATCTCCTTCTCGACATATCGCCCGCTGTCCGGTTCTGGGAAAAACCACCATTTTTTTATGATAGTTTTGCTTCCATTTATATGGATAAAATGCCCCGGCAACAGACATCTTATGCCTTTCAAAAGAGTCCAAGGTGGTGGAACATAGCCAAAGGACAGATACATATCGATTGCTTCAGGATCCGGTTCCGGTTCAACCAATCCGCTTCGCAAAATGGACTTGATTTCCGAAGAAAAAATGAATTTCCCGGCATGCATGATGTAATAGAGTGGTTTGATCCCAAGCCGGTCTCTTGCTATGAAAAGCTCTTGCTTTTTTGCATCGCAAATGGCAAAAGCGAACATGCCTCTTATTCTATCGAGGCATTCCAGGCCGTATTCCTCATAAAGATGTAACAATACTTCGGTGTCGCTCAGGGACTTGAAATAGTGATTCTTGCCCAAAAGATCGCTTCTAAGTTCTTGATAATTATAAATCTCCCCATTAAAAACAATCCAGATTGTTCTATCTTCATTCGACATTGGTTGGTGGGCGGCTGGACTCAAGTCAATGATACTCAGTCTCCTCATTCCCAGACAGACATTTTTCAGATTTATGAATCCGGAATCATCCGGTCCTCTATGCACCATGGCATCGTTCATTTTTCCAACAATTGCTCTCTGCTCGTCCCCTGAAAGCAAGTCTGTCGCTATTCCGCAAATGCCACACATATAAATAATTCCAAATTATCAGATTTCGACAAAAGCAAATCGATTTTTCGCCGGAAGAATCTTCGCTTGCCGAAAAATTATCGTGCTGTTCGCAAGTTGCTGCCCATAACGCGGGAAATACCAGCCTGCATAAATCGGATCTTTTGCGCCCCTGAAGATACTGGAGAGCATTGTTTGATCGCTAATGGCGGAGATCTCCATCTTTTTGCCGGTGGCAAGCGTACAGCGGAATTTATTCCGACCTGCTAAGGCCGGTTCAATCGCGGGATAAAAATGAAAAAAGGTTTCTATTTGATGAGTTCCACTTCCGGAAATTTCATCCTCTATAAGGACCTTTTTCGGTTCACAATACAAAGTACGCCTGATTATGATATCCTTCTGTATTCTTCTAAATCCGGACAAATCTATCTGAACCTTCACAGTATTATGCGATTCTGTAATTTTCACTTCCGGGGGTGGACCAATGTATTCTTTTAGCATAAGCTGGGCAAATCCGTTTAGGCCATGGGTAATGCAGGGTTCGTACCCGTCAATCGAAATACTGTTGTGGCTCCTGACGCTTCTCCCGTAATTTCCCTCCGAAGTATTCTGAAAGTTAAGTCTGCCGCAATCTACCAGGAACGGCTGACCATGCCAGTACATAATGAATCCGCCGAGATCGGAATGGCCGTGAGACCATTCAGGAACATAGCCGAGCGGATTGGAGTAAATATAAATACAATACGACCCAGTTACAATTTTGTAGTGGCCTGCGTCGGGATAAGAGATCACTTTCGGGGAGTTACAGGCAGAGGCGTTATGTTTCCTAGCTTTATAGTTATATGCTCTCGAATCGGGGGATACGAGCAGCTTATGCCATCCCGTAACAGGATTGTAATCGCGTGCTTTGGGGCACGGCGAATCGTTAAAGAGAAGCTCTGCGACACTTGAAAGGCCTGAATGAAAATCCGGCGGAAAATCCGGTGATATATCACCAAAAATGGGAAAGGGATCCTCGCTGAGAAAATATTCGGCACAGTTTACAATGCGCTTTGTGAAATCGAAAAGATCGCGTATTAATTTTCTGTCACTAATTGCGCCGGCACACCATAAGACTTCCATAAACGTTCGGGCGAGAAGAATCTGATAGTGTGAAGAACCTTCGCGCAGAAATCCGGAGCCTGTAAACATGTTGGGGCCGGTTGATCTAAGAATCTCTCTGCCTGTTTCCAATGCCTTGTTATTGTTAAGAAAAGCTCCCGCCAAGTATAAGGCCCGTCCATTGTTTATGAGATGATTGTTTGTTGCCGAACCGCGAAACTCTAATCGTTCCCACAGAATTTTTGTCTGTTCTGATATACTTTGATATATTGCGCGGATTTTTTCGTCTCTTTCAAGGATAATGCCCTTAATAGCTGAAATGAGAATAATCCAGTTGACTATACGTTCGGAAACAGAATAGCTGTCCCAACCGACATTTTGGTCTTTATAAGGATTTGCCCGGATCCAAGCTACTATCAGGTCTTTTAACTCATGCCACTTGGAATGCGAAATTCCCGATGAAATTATCGGAAGCAGCCAGCCGAATCTGTGAAGTGAAAAGATATCTTCCTGATCATTAAAGCTCTCATGCCAGCAGTCTCTCTTATTCAGGTGGAACATGCCAGTAGCTAAAGGAATTTCAAACACGTTCCTGTTTTGTTGCGTTTGGATAAACTCTTTTTCTCCAAACAGAACTATGGGATTTACAAAAGGGGTTCCTTCGGATAACACTGCAAGGGCTGAACAGCTTGCAGCATTTCGGTATTCCTCTGGTATTGCTATCGGATCTCCAGCCGCATATCGGCGCAGTCCGTTAAGAAAAACAGCCATCTTTCCTTCTTTGCCTATGAATTGGACATAGTTTTTGAATTCTTTTCTGTGAAAGGGAGAAGCAAAAATTCTATAGACATTTTTAAGATGGGGGAAAAAAGTCATTAAAAGTGAAAAAATAAATTACGGCCGGAAGTCAGGCAGAATCGGGGGGAATTCGTGGAGACCTGTGGAGCTATATTGGCACCCCATCCTTTTGGATAAAAACATGGTCATTTATACCTATGGGTTTGGCAGGGATACCAGCTACAATAGTCGATTTCTCCACGTCATTAATTACAACACTATTTGGCGCTATCACTGCGTTATCATGAACTGTTATGCCGCCTAGCACTACAGAATTTGCATAGACGACGACATTATCTTTTATAGTCGGATAACCGCCATTTTTTACACCGAATAAAACGTTCTTAAATAAATGGCAATTGGCACCGATTTTTGTATTACCACCGATGATGATTGCTTGTGGATGATGAATGAATAAACCTGGCCTTACATCTGCATTATGGTTTGCCTCAAAACCACCATTTAAAATGAAATTCAGGCGTGCCGTCAGTTTTTCCATAAAATCGTAAAAACGAAACCGGAAATTACCTAATACTGTCTTTTCTCCAGGCCTTGATTTCTGAGCTTTTGAGTAGAGATATTGCTGAATTCTAAATAGGACAATTGCGCAGTAGGCCGGCTGTACAATGAGATAATAGAAATACTCGTGGAGCCTTCTGAATCTGAATTTGCCGCTACACCTCCGGTATTGATCGTAAACGAAAGCCTCACTGATTGATCTGCAAAAATGCCGGTCGAGGGTTACCTTTGGCGAATTCTGTTCCGCTCCTTCCATAATATGCAAAATGTTACTCCTGTCGCGATCTTATGTTACCTCTAAGTTATTTTTATAAAATTGGAATCATTTTTTCGCCAGTATATTTAGTCCGAATCCAATGTACTTGCCGAGCCAAAGCTCGGTCCGAGTCTCATTGCGCCAGGGCCGGCCGTAGAGAAGCTTTCCTGCCTGGTTATATCCCGTAAACTTGCCAACACATTTTGAAAGATATTTTCCCATAACAGGAAGTTGGTGAAAATCAAAACTGTTTTTGCGAATCTTGATTTCTCGGAAAAGTCTGAATAAGCTCTCGATCTCCTTAAAGGAGTAGACCTTTGTTTCTGGATTGTGAGCATGTTGCTTCTCCGGAGACATCCACTCGGTAACTCTACCCAGCCAGTCCCTTGATCTAAACATATTGCCAAGCAGCAATCCCCTAAACAAGAAAAGATTTATCCAGTACATGAATGAATGTCTGGCATACAGCATAATTACCGCATATCCGCCGGTTTTGAGTACTCGATGGACTTCGTTGACTGCCTTTTCCGTATGTGGAGTATGATGCAAGACCCCATTTGAATAGACAATATCAAAATGACCGTCCGGGAATGGCAGGTTTTCAGCATCTGCCTGTAAGGCAATATGGCATTCCCCATCGATCAGATCAAGTTTTCCTGCCGTGGCCATCACGCGATCCAAGGTCATATCTACCGAAGAGATAAGCGCGCCCTTGGAAGCCAGAAAGGCTGAGTGTGCCCCCGCACCGCTGCCTACTTCCAACACTCTCTTTCCCTTCAAATCGCGAAACGGCATTTCGACTACAGCAAGATGCCTACGGTGGAGGAATAAGGTCTCGAGATCAGACAACTGCAAGCCCGACCGTTCTTCAACAATACCCCGGTCGTTTTTGAAATAGATTTTCTGGTATAATTCGCTCCAAAATTCCTGTATGTTCTTTTTTACTCCATCATGATGCGTTCCATGAAGAAGCAACACCGGAATATTATTATAAATGGGATATCCTCGCTTACAACCTGAGCAACGCAACAGATCTTGTTTAAGGTTTTGTTCTAGCATCCAATCCTGACCTTTGCAAAGAGGGCAACATATATGTCCTCCATGTAGGGCTTCTAATATATTCGATCTACCCATTTTATTCATTAAAGAGTCTGAACCTCTGCACTGTTATGGTTTGGAACCGCAATTCCGGTAGAGGCAAGAAGGGCCATGAACATATAGATCATCGTATTTAGGCCTGTTTTGAAGAGCGGCCCCAAATGTATGGTACTTATGAATACTATCAATAACATGGCTGAGATTCCCACAAAGATACTGCGCTGTAAGATTTCTTTTGAGATCTGGACTAGTCGCACTGATGTTATCATCAGAGATATACCGATTCCCAAGAACAGTAACAGACCTATCAATCCAAACTGCTTCAGCACTTTGAGATAATAAGAATCAGAAGCGTCTTGCAAAGTGTATGTGATGTTATTTCCATATTTTTTTGCCCAATCGGTGGCCGAATAACCGGTTCCAAATACAAGTTCAGAAAACCTTCTGGCCAGGGATCTTTTAGATCCCGCTGACACAGAAGGAGGCGTATCTTCAGGGCTATGGATATAATAAACCATATCTTTGCTCATCATTTTGCTCATATTGACAAGTGCATTGGTACCATATGATTTCTGGGTAAGCAAATAGCCTATCTCAGATTTGATGTCATACGTTATACCAGGAAGCAAATAATAAGAATAGCCATAAGGAATAATGATTAAAACAAATAATAATACAAGCAGAGATCTTTTTAAAGATTGCCTGGACATGATGAGTACAATCAGAATACCTAGGATATAGCCAATTAAAACTGTTCTAGACGTGAATAGAAAGCCGATCGGTAATAAGGCTACCAACAGCCACAGCTTTATTACCAGAATTCTATTTTTTCCAAAGGTATGCCCCAGTGCCATAGGCAAATACAATAAGAAGCCGAGCAAGAGAAACAACCCAGAAAGATGTGTCATACGAATAAGACCCATGGGAGTATATCCGCCACTCATAAATGCCTTTTCTTCCTCGCTATAAGGAACATACCCAAATTCCGATAAAAGGAATCCTGACCAAGGGAGATCTTTGGGAGCAATATGCAGACAGTTCATGAGGTAGGATTCCATAAGGGTAAATATGGCACCCAAAGCAAAAATTATCGCATAACCGGTTAGTATGGGCTTCAAATATTTTTCGGGGACGATCAGATACCGGCATAGAAAATATACGAGAGACATCAAAAAATAATATCGAAAACCATCCAGCGCATTTATAACATTGCCGCCTTTGGCGCAAGAATATAGAATTGCGAGTATTCCGTACCAGAAGAAAGCCGCCATAAATATGTCTATTGTGTTTACCCTGCCTTCTCGTCTTTTTGCTGACTTGAAATAGATATAGAAGAAAGCCAAGACAACCAGAATTACCGGCACTAGAGCCACGACCATGTTCTCCGGGGTCAGTTCACGGAAAAAGAGCCTCTTATCTACGTACCAAAGTGCCTCATACACATGGCTGTTTATAGCCAGCCAGATCTGCGTTCCTAAAAGAAAGAAAAAAATGCCGATTGTCAGGAAATACTTCTTCAAATGCGACCAGGGTATTTCATAAAATAAATATTTTACAACCAAACTTATGATGAGAACCGCTATTATTGTATATGGCCACAAAAAGAATATAGTTTTGCCGTCTGATGATTCTCGAAGAATTGTATAAAAGGGCGAAAGAAATAAAAGTGCTAGCAAGCCTGCCCGGCTATGAAAAAAAGAAACCACGAATACAAAGAGAATAATGACAAAAAACATTATGGAAAACATATGGTTATTCCTTATAGATGTGGATCAGTTAGGGACTACGATCCGGCCGTAAAATGTCTTTGCAAAACTAAATAGATTGAGATGATAAGAAGTGTGCTCAGCGTAAGAGCTATTCCATATCGAAAACCGGGGGGATTGAATACCATCTCAATTCTATTCTTACCCTTTTCCAATAAGATCCCTTTAAAAAGGTAATTCGTTCTATAAATCTTTTGGTTTTTTCCGTTAACAAGTGCTTTCCATCCGTGATGATATGCTTCGCTGATAACCAGTAGACCCGGGCGATCATTCTCCACGTCAAGAAAGACTCTGTTCGGGGTGTTCTCCAGAATTTTTATTACTGATTCTGGTTTTGGCCCAAATGGCAGGTTCAAGGGTTCTTCTATCACAGCTTCGTAGTCAGTTCGGAACTTATCAGATGCAAGATATTCGAGAATTCTATCTCTCTTTGTTAAAAGCTTGGTTTGTCCAACCATATAAAATCTTGGTACCGAATGGAGATTTTTATAAATATGATACATGTCTCCCTTGCCTACCAGCAACAGGTTTTTGGATTCGAGCGGAAGGGATGACAGAAAATAGTTAACACCAGCCAAGGCCAGCAGTTGTGAGTTCACGTGAAGAGGGCCAAGTCTCAGGTAGGCCTTTTGTCCCGCAAAAATATTCAGTAGATCCTTATCATTTTTTATAACGGCTTCATGAAAAGAAACCGTTCGATCCGAGAGGAAATTTGCGCCGGTAGTATAACAATTAACCCCCAGACTTCCCAGATAGGCTCCGAACATAGTCGTATTGG
>Ga0068714_10005697_pt1 | contig 13084 bp, 11 predicted proteins | sample MTBNYHSulfiMetaG_FD_62988 | JGI IMG/M metagenome (GOLD analysis project Ga0068714, IMG submission 62988) | Enrichment culture microbial communities from rom New York Harbor, USA that are MTBE-degrading - MTBE-NYH (New York Harbor Sulfidogenic)... | ecosystem: Environmental > Aquatic > Marine >... | reverse complement strand
GCGCTCGCCGGCAGCTTGCGCATCCAGGTGAGCTGCCGGCGCACCAGCGCGTTGGTGCGCCGGACCATCGCCGCCGCGGCCTCGTCGAGCGTGAGCCCGCCGGCGAGAACGGCGGCGAGCTCGCGCACGCCTATCGCCTGGCGGACCGTGCGCGAGGGCGTCCCTCCGGCGAGGAGCGCCTCGACCTCGTGAAGGGCCCCGGCGGCGAGCATCGCCGCCACGCGGGCGGCGACGCGCTCGCGCAGGGCCTCGCGGTCGGGCGCGAGCGCGACGAGGCGGTGCGCGTAGCGACCGCCCGGCGACCACAGCGCGTCGCGTTGCGCGCCGCTCGCCGGCGCGCCGCCCTCGAGCGCCGCCTCGAGGGCGCGCAGCACGCGGCGGGGGTTGGCGACGTCGACGCGGGCGAGGGCGTCGGGGTCGCGCGCGCGCAGCTCGGCGACCACGCCCTCCGGGTCACGCTCCCAGCGCTCCTCGAGCTCGCGGCTCCGTTCCTCCCGACTCCCCGGCTCGGCGGCCGGCCGGAACTCGAGGCCGCCCAGCGCCGCACGCAGGTAGAGCCCCGACCCGCCCTCGACGACGACACGGCGCCCGGCGGCGAGAGCGCCGTCGATGGCCGAGTGGGCGAGCGCCGCGTAGGCGGCGACGGAGAACTCCGCGTAAGGGTCGGCGACGCCGACGAGGTGGTAGCGGCGCCGTCGCCGCTGCGCCGTATCGGGCTGGTTCGTGAGGAGCGGCAGGCCCCGGTAGACCTGCATCGAGTCGGCGACGACGATGTCGGCGCCGATCCGCTCCGCGAGCGCCAGGGCGATCTCGGTCTTGCCGAGGGCGGTCACGCCGAACAGGGCGACGACCGGCGGGCGGCCCCGGCCGGGTTCTCCGGTCCGCGCCTCGCCGGCGCCGGCGCCCGGCCTCAACGGAGCCTCCGCGCTCGTGCGGCCGACGGGCGCCGGCGAGCGTCAGGCGGGCGCGTCGTCGCCCTCCCCGAAGCGCTCCACGGTGAAGCGCTCGACGGCGAACGGCTCGTCCGGGGAGATGCCGGCCTTCTGCAGGGCGATGGCCACCTGCTGGGCGACGCTCTCGACGCCGGGCAGGTCGGGCAGCAGGACGCCGCGGCGCACGCCGCTGCTCACGATGACGCCGTACCGCTGCGGGTCCAGGCCCGAAAGGTCGGTCGGCTCGGGGCGGCCGAGCACGTCGACGGAGCAGTTGAGCCCGTCGACCTCTTCGGGGTCGACGGGAGGGAAGCGCGGGTCGCTGAACGCGGCCGCCGCGGTGTTGCGCACGATCTCGTGCCCGAGATCGGCCTCCGCCGGGGTCAGGGTCCCGATGCAGCCGCGCAGCTCGCCGCGCCGCTTCAGGGAGACGAAGCAGGCCGCGCGCCGGCCGTAGATGCCGGCCCGCGGCGGCTCCGGCGGCCGCTCACGCGCGACCAGCGCCTCGAGGCAGACGCGGGCGAAGTCCGCGGGCCCGGGAGGCCCCGTGTGCGGGTCGCGCGCCGTGGTCATCGTCGCGGGTCCTTCACGCTCGGCTCGTCAGGCCTGCGTCTCCGGCGCTCCGAAGCGCGCCACCAGGTAGCCGACGCCGAACGGCCCCTCGTAGCTGTACACCTCGGGGTGCTGCGTCGCGTCGTCGCCGAGGAAGCCGCCGAGGGCGATCAGCGAGCGCAGGCCGCACTCGCCGGCGGCGCGCACCAGGCCACGGTCGAGATCGGCGAGACCCGCGAAGTCCCCGATGCCCATGAGCTCGACGATGCGCTCGTCGAAGTCGCGGCCGCGCGGGTCGTAGCCGGCCGACGCCGAGGGCGTCAGTCGATGCGAGAGGTCGGCGCTGGCCACGAAGAGCGCGTCGCGCCCGAGCTCCTCGGCGCAGCGCCGCACGAGGCGCCCGAGGGCGCGATGCTCGCCATAGCTCCCGACGATGGAGAGCGAGACCACTCGTGCCGCGGGCAGGAAGTGCAGCGGCACGAGGACGCCGTGGTCGAGCACCCCGTCGGTCGTCGGCTCGAGCTGTACGGCGCCGTCGCCCCCGGCGAGCGCGAGCAGCAGCTCGACGAACGGCAGGTCGTTCTCGAAGGAGAGCGCTACCTGTGGGCATCCGAACGAGCCGAAGTCGCCGCCGAGATGGGCCGCGGCCTTGACGAGGTGCGCGTCGCCCACGGCGGGGCTGTGCGGCGAGATCACGACGAGGGTCTCGGGCTCGCCGACGTCACTCGCGAGGCGACGCAGCGCCCGCGCCGTCGACTCGACCTCGGCGAGAGCCGGGCCTCCGATCTCGGGGATCAGCAGCGGCGGGTGGGGACAGATGCACCCTTGCATCGGATCGCCTCCTCCCGGAGCCTCAGCGCCGGCCGGCCAGGGTGGTCGACGTGGCCCCGGTGATCTCCACGTCGACTATCGTACCCGCCGCGGCCTCGCCGCCAAAGTTGACCGTGACGTGCTGCCGCGTGCGCCCGCGCAGGCCGCCGGGGTGACGGCTCGGGCCCTCGACGAGGATCTCTGCCCGTCGCCCGATCCAGCGCCGGTGCGCGGCGAGAGCGAGCCGCTGCGTCGTGGCGACCAGACGCTCGACGCGCGCCCGCCGCAGCTCGTCGGGCACCTGGCGCGGGAGGCTCGCGGCGGCCGTCCCGCGTCGCGGCGAGTAGACGAAGGTGAAGGCGCCGTCGAAGGCCGCCTCGTCGACCGCCGCGAGCGTGGCCGCGAAGTCGTCCTCGGTCTCGCCGGGGAAGCCGGCGATGAGGTCGGTCGTGATGCTGACGTCGGGCACGGCCGCGCGCAGGCGGCGGACCAGGTCGAGGAAGCGCTCGGCCGTGTACCCGCGGCGCATGGCGGCGAGCACGCGGTCGGAGCCGGACTGCAGCGGCAGGTGGACGTGCTCGCAGACCGTCGGCAGCCCGGCGATCGCCGCGATGAGCTCGTCGCTCAGATCCTTCGGGTGCGAGGTGACGAAGCGCAGGCGGGCGAGCCCCTCGATGCGGTCGAGCCGGGCGAGCAGGGCGGGGAACCCAGGCGCCAGGGCGGCGGCGTCGAGGCTCCACCCGCCGGCGCCGCTCTCCCCCGCCGGGCCACGACCGGGGCCGAGATCGCGGCCATAGGCGTTGACGTTCTGGCCGAGGAGGGTGACCTCGCGGACGCCGTCGTCGACGAGGCCGCGCACCTCGGCCTCGACGGCCTCGGGGCTGCGGCTGCGCTCGGGGCCGCGCACGTACGGCACGATGCAGTACGAGCAGAAGTTGCTGCAGCCCGACATGACCTGCACCCAGGCCTGGAACGGGCGCGCCCGGCGGGCGGGCAGGTCGCCGCTCATGCGCGGCCCGTCCGCGACGAACGCGGGCCGGGCCGCGGCGGCCGGCTCGCCGGCCGCCGCCCCGCGCTCCTTCTCGTCGCCGCGACCACGCACGGCCGCGTGGAGCAGCTCGGGCAGGCGGTGCACGTTCTGCGGCCCGAGGATGCCGTCGACGAAGGGGAAGCGCTCGAAGAAGGCGGCGCCCTCCGCCTGCGGCAGGCAGCCCGTCACGAGGACGATGCGCCCGGGGTCCTCACGCTTGAGGCGCGCCGCGCCGCTCAGGTGCCCGGCGAGGCGCTCGTCGGCGCTCTCGCGCACGGTGCAGGTGTTGTAGACCAGCACATCGGCGGCCTCGGGCCCGGCGGCCGGGGCAAGGCCCTCGGCCTCGAGCAAGTAGCGCAGGCGCTCGGCGTCGTGCTCGTTCATCTGACACCCGAACGAGCGCACGTGGTAGGTCCTCATCGCGCCTCTCCGCCGCCGGGCTCCGGCCTCACGCCTCCCCGACAGGGAAGGCGCGAGGCCGGCTCGCGCCCGTCACTTCGCGTACTCGGTGGCGCGGCTCTCGCGGATGACCGTCACCCTGATCTGGCCGGGGTAGTCGAGCTGCTCCTCGATCTCCTTGGCGATCTCGCGCGCGAGGAGGGCGGTGCCGTTGTCGTTGATCTCCGCGGGCTTCACCATGACCCTCACCTCGCGGCCCGCCTGCATGGCGTAGCACTTCTCGACGCCCTTGTGCTTCTCGGCGATCTCCTCGAGGGCCTCGAGGCGCTTGATGTAGTTCTCGAGCGACTCGCGGCGCGCCCCCGGGCGCGCCGCCGAGACCGCGTCGGCGGCCTGCACGAGCACGGCCTCGATGGTCTGCGGCTCCACGTCCTGGTGGTGCGCGTGGATGGCGTGGACCACGCTCTGGGACTCGCGGTACTTCTTGGCCAGCTGCTGGGAGATGTCGGCGTGGGAGCCCTCGACCTCGTGGTCGACGGCCTTGCCGATGTCGTGCAGCAGGCCGGCCCGCTTGGCGATCTTGACGTTGGCGCCCAGCTCGGCGGCCATCAGGCCGGCGAGGTGGGCGACCTCGACGGAGTGGTTGAGCACGTTCTGCCCGTAGCTCGTGCGGAACTTGAGGCGCCCGAGGACCTTGACGAGCTCGGGCGCCACGCCGTGCACGTTGGTGTCGAAGCAGGCCTGCTCGCCGGCCTCCTCCATGGCCGCCTCGACCTCGGCCCGCGACTGCGTGTACATCTCCTCGATGCGGGCCGGGTGGATGCGGCCGTCGGCGATGAGCTTGGTGAGCGTGAGGCGGGCGATCTCGCGCCGCACGCCGTCGAAGCCGGAGAGGACGACCGCCTCGGGCGTGTCGTCGATGATGCAGTCGATGCCGGTCACGGCCTCGAGGGCGCGGATGTTGCGGCCCTCGCGGCCGATGATGCGGCCCTTCATGTCGTCGGAGGGCAGCGGGACCACCGTGACCGTGGTCTCGGCGACGTGGTCGGCGGCCGTGCGCTGGATGCTCAGGGAGAGGATGTTCCTGGCGCGGCGGTCGGCCTCGCGCCGCGCCTCCTCCTCCACCTGGCGGACGAGCTTCGCCATGTCGTGCCGGGCCTCGTCCTCGACCTGCTTCAGCAGCAGCTCGCGGGCCTGCGCCGGGCTGAGGCCGGAGATGCGCTCGAGCGCGGCGACGGCCTCGGCCCTGGCGGCGTTCAGCTCTTCGGTCAGGGCCTCGGTGGCGGCCTCGCGGTCACGCAGCGACTGCTCGCGGCGCTCCTGCTCCGCGGCCCGCGCCTCGAGCTGCTCCTCGCGCTGGAGCATCCGCTGCTCGAGCGTGGCGACCTCGGCGCGCCGGTCGCGGAGCTCGGTCTCGACCTCGGTGCGCACGCGGTGCACCTCTTCTTTGGCCTCGAGGCGGGCCTCTTTGAGCGCCGTGTCGGCCTCGCGCCTCGCGTCGCGCAGCACGCGCTCGGCCTCGCGCTCGGCGTTCGCCAGGCTGCTGCTGGCGAGGTAACGGCGGATCAGGTACCCGAGGCCGACGCCCGCCGCCAGCGCCAGCACCACATACAAGACGGTCATGTCACTCGCTTCCCTTCAGCACGTCAGGGCACGAAAGAGGCCGGGCGGGTGCCCGGCCTGCTCGTGCCACCGTACGCGTGCGGAGCGCTGCAACGTGTGACGTTCACGACGGCGGCGAAGGTGCATCGGAGGGAGGGATCGCCTCCCCGCTCTCACATCGTCGCTCGCGCGTCGTCTCTTCCGGTACACGGCGCTGGCGCCGTGGGAGTGCTACAGGCTCTGCACGCGGTGGTGCCGTTCGCAGGCACACGCGCACGTCGTCGCGTGGCCCGATTCTAGGGACTCGCGTGATTTGCTGTCAAATGCAGCGGGGATGCGCGGGCTGCCGGGCTCGGGCACAGGCACGCGCGCAGGTCGTCGCGGGGCCCCGCTCCCGGGGAGTCGCGCGCGACCCTCGACCTCGGCATGAGGGCGTCGCCGCGCCGGCCGGACGGCGGGCGCAAGGAGGGGCCGGCGCCCGCGCGGGGCTCAGCCGGGGGTGTCGCGACGGTGCTCGCCGACCCAGCGACGGACGGCGGCGTAGGCGACCTCGGTGGAGAAGCCGCGGCGCTGGAGGGCGGCGAAGGCGCGCCGCCGGTCGGCGTCGTACGGCGGCCGCGGGCGCGGGCGGCGGCGCAGGACCGCGAGGGCCCGCCCAAGCTCGTCGCCCTCGCCGTCGGCGTCGCCGAGGGCGGCTTCGAGCGCCGCCCGCGGCACTCCCAGCCGTTGCAGCTCGCGCTCGAGGCGCACCCTGCCCCACCCGGCCGCCCGCTTGTCGTGGACGAAGGCGCGGGCGAAGGCTTCGTCGTCGAGCAGACCGTCGGCGCTGAGCCGGGCGAGGGCGTCGTCGACGGTCTCGAGCGTGTGGCCCTTGTCGGAGAGTCGCCGACGGAGCTCGGCGGTGCTGCGCTGCCGGTGGCCGAGCAGCCGGTAGGCGTCGCTCATGATGCGCTCGGCCGAGGCCGCGGCGCGCAGCGCCGCGGCCTCGGCCTCGTCGAGCTCGAGCCCCTTGAAGAGCCGGTGCCGCGCGAGCAGCGCCTCGGTGACGGTGCAGGCGTACGCGCCGTCGAGGTGGACGGCGATGCCCCCGCCGCGGGTGGCGCGGAGCGCCGTGACGACCGGCACGGGCGCCTCAGCCGGCGCTCTCGGCCTCGGGGTCGAGGGCGCCGACGTCGTACGCCGTGGCCTCGGCGCCCGGCTCGGCCTCGGCCGCCCCCGCGGCCGCCGGCTGGGCGGGCAGGCCCGCCTTGGCGCGGATCTGCGCCTCGATGGCGGCGGCGATGTCGGGGTTGTCCTTGAGGAACTGGCGCGCGTTGTGGCGGCCCTGGCCGAGGCGGTCGTCGGCGAAGCTGTAGAACGCGCCGCTCTTCTGCACGACGTCGAACTGCACCCCGAGATCGAGCAGCGACCCTTCACGCGAGATGCCGGCCCCGTACATGATGTCGAACTCGGCCTGCCGGAACGGCGGCGCGACCTTGTTCTTGACGACCTTGACGCGAACGCGGTTGCCGACGGCCTCGGCGCCGTCTTTGAGGGTCTCGATGCGGCGGATGTCGAGACGCACGGTGGCGTAGAACTTGAGAGCCTTGCCGCCGGTCGTCGTCTCGGGGTTGCCGAACATGACGCCGATCTTCTCGCGCAGCTGGTTGGTGAAGCAGCAGATGGTGCCCGAACGGTTGAGCGTGCCGGCGAGCTTGCGCAGGGCCTGGCTCATGAGGCGCGCCTGCAGGCCGACGAAGCTGTCGCCCATCTCGCCCTCGATCTCGGCCTTGGGCGTGAGCGCGGCGACCGAGTCGATGGCGACGATGTCGAGGGCGCCGCTGCGCACGAGCATCTCGGCGATCTCGAGCGCCTGCTCGCCGTAGTCGGGCTGCGAGACCAGCAGGCTGTCGACGTCGACGCCGATGGTCTTGGCGTAGGTCGGGTCCATGGCGTGCTCGGCGTCGATGAACGCCGCCTGCCCGCCGAGGCGCTGGGCCTGGGCGATGAGGTGATACACGAGGGTCGTCTTGCCCGACGCCTCGGGCCCGTAGATCTCGACGATGCGCCCGCGCGGGATGCCCCCCACGCCGAGGGCGATGTCGAGCGCGAGAGAGCCGGTGGGCACGCACTGGAGGTCGGCGCCGCTGGGGTGGTCGCCCATGCGCATGACGCTGCCTTTGCCGAACTGGCGCTCGATCTGGGTGACGGCCGCGTCGAGGGCTTTGTCCTTGTCCACGTGCGTGCTCCTCTCTTATGACGCCGGGTAGATCTCGAGCGGAGTATGGACGGCGCCGCTCGCCTCCAGGAGGCTACTATACAGGACGACCCGCTCCAGTCGAAACTCCGGAATGTTGACGTTATGCAGGGAAAATGGGTGACCTTTGCCGCGGAAGCGGGCCACCGTCAGATGAGGCAGATACGGGCGGCGCTCGGGCTCGCAGACCTCGAGCGCCGCGAGGGCCGCGGCCACCTGCGCCTGGAGGTCCGCGAGCGTCCCGGACGGGTCGTCGAGACGCAGCGCCACGACCCGCCGCGGGCCGCGCTCGGGGAGGAACAGGACCTCGGCGGGAGTCAGCGGCACGGGCGCGAAGCGCACCGCCCGCAGCGCCGCGGCGACGTCGGGTACGACCTCGTCGGCGACGTCGCCGAGGAAGCACAGCGTGAGGTGCAGGCTGCGGTTGACGCGCACCTCGCCGCGGGAGGCGAGCTCCGCCTGCTGCCAGGCGGCGAGCAGCCGACGGACCTCGCCCGGGAGCTCCCCGGCGACGAAGAGGCGCGAGGTCGACCGCCGCGAGGCGGCGTCGCCGCGGCGCGGCCGCGGCGACCCCTTCTCGGGCCGGCGGCCGCTCACGCGCCCAGTCGCTCCCTGAGCAGGTGCAGGGCGCGCACCACGCTCCAGTCGCGTACGCTCTCGCGGTCGCCGGGGAAGCGGCTCTCCACGACGCGCACGCCGGACGGGCCGGCGCAGCCGATCTCGACGAGACCGACCGGCTTCTCGGGGCTGCCGCCGGACGGCCCGGCGACCCCGGTGACGCTCAGCCCCCAGGTCGCGCCGGTGACGTGGCGCACGCCCTCGGCCATCGCCGCGGCGACCTCCTCGGAGACCGCGCCGTGGGCCGCGAGGAGATCCTCGGGGACCCCGAGCACCGCGCGCTTGACGTCGTTCGCGTAGGCGACGACGCCGCCGAGCACGTACTCGGAGCTGCCCGGGCGCGCGGTGAGCCGCGCGCCGAGCAGCCCTCCTGTGCAGGACTCGGCCGCGGCGACCGTCTCGCCCCGGGCGCGCAGCGTCTCGGCGACGAGGTCGTCGACGGTGCGGCCGTCGCTCGAGAACACGGGGAGCTCGCCCTCGAGGGTCGCGACCAGCGCCGCCGCCTGGGCGCGCGCCGCCGCACCGGCGTCGTGGCGCACGATCACCGTGACCTCGCCGGGGCCGATGTTGATGCCGACCCAGAGCAGGTCGCGGGGGCAGCGCTCGAGCACCGGCGACACCTGGAGCTCACCGACGCCGGCAAGGCGGACCAGTCGCGTCACGACCTCGGGGAAGAAGCCCTCGCGCTCGAGACCCGACTCGACCTCGGCCCACATGCGGCGCAGCTCCCAGGGCACCCCGGGGAAGGCGAAGATGCGGGTGGCGCCGGAGACGGCGGCGATGCCCGGCGCCACCCCCGCCGGAGGCAGCGGGCGGGCGCCGGCGGGCAGGAGCGCCTGCCGGCGCGCGCGCTCGAGCACCTCGACGGGGTCGAGCCGGCGCCGTTCGGCGACCTCACGGGTGCGCTCGGCGAGCATGGCGAGCGCCTCGTCACTCTCGCGCAGGGGTACGCCGAGCACCTCGGCGAGGCACTCGGCGGTGAGGTCGTCGTGGGTGGTGCCGAGCCCGCCGCCGACGAGCAGCAGGTCGGGCTCGCCGGCCAGGGCGCAGCGCAGCGTGGCCGCCAGGCGGTCGCGGTCGTCGCCGACGATGGCCAGGCCGGCCACGCGCACGCCGCGCCCGCTGAGCACGCCGGCGAGCAGGCGGCCGTTGCTGTCGCGCGTGCGGCCGTCGAGCAGCTCGTCGCCGCTGAGCACGATGGCGGCCGACGGTCGTGTGTGCGCAGGCGCCACGCCCGTCACCCGGCGGTGCCCGGCACGCGGATGACCCCGCGCGCGTTGACGAAGTAGCGGATGCCCGAGACGAGCGTCAGCGTGACGACCACGGCGATGAGGCTCCAGGTGATGAGCTGGTGCAGCCAGACCGGCGCTCCCCACCAGTCGCGGATCTCCGCGGTCGGGAAGAAGCAGTAGACGATGTAGACGATCTGGCTCAGGGTCTTGGCCTTGCCCAGACCGGCGGCGGGGATCGAGACGCCCTGGGCGAGGCCCACGATGCGCAGCACGCTGACGGCGATCTCGCGCGCGAGGATCACCATCGCCACCCAGGCGGGCACGCGGCCCATGCCGACCAGGGAGATGAGCGCCGCGGCGACGAGGAGCTTGTCGGCGAGCGGGTCGAGGAACTGCCCCAGGGTCGTCACGCTGTTGCGCGAGCGCGCCAGGTAGCCGTCGAGCTTGTCGGTGGCGGCGGCGACGATGAAGACGCCCGCGGCCATGATGTCGCCGTAGGGGATCTCGGAGAAGAAGAGCGCGACGAAGACCGGGATGAGGAGGATCCTCGCGACGGTGATGAGGTTGGCGGCGTTCATCGCGTGAGGACCTCGGCCGTGACGTCGTAGCCGTGCGCCGCGACGACCCGCGCCCTGCAGAGCCGGCCGCGGCGCAGGGGCGGCCCCTCGAGCAGGGCGATCCCGTCGACGTCGGGCGCCTGCGCGGCGATTCTACCAACGGCGGCGGACGGCTGGCCACGGGAGCCGCGCTCGACGAGGGCCTCGACGGTGCGGCCGACGAGGCCGTCCCAGTACGAGGCCGCGGCGCGATCGATCGCGGCGCCGACGCGCGCCGCGCGCTCGAGCCGCAGGTCCTCGGGGACCTGCCCGTCGAGCGCGGCCGCGCGCGTCCCCTCCTGAGGGTCGAAGACGAAGACGCCGGCGACGGCGAGGCGCGCCTCGTCGACGAAGGCGACGAGCTCGTCGACGTCGGCCTCGGTCTCGCCGGGGAAGCCGACGAGGAAGGTGGAGCGCACCGTCGCGTCAGGCAGCGTCGCACGCACCCGCTCCAGGAGGCCCAGGTAGGCCGCACCGTCGCCGCTCCTCCCCATGGCCCGCAGGACGCGGCCTGAGGCGTGCTGCAGCGGCACGTCGACGTAGGGAAGCGCGTGGCGTGAAATGGCCTCGAGGAGGCGCGCGTCGATGCCGTCCGGCTGGAGGTAGAGGAGCCTGACCCAGTCCGGTCCGAGGGCGGCGACGTCGGCGAGCAGGCGGTCCAGCCCGCCATACCCCGGCGCCTCGTACCGCGAGGTGTCCTGACCGACGAGAACGAGCTCCCGCGCGCCCTCGTCGAGGGCGGCGCGCGCCTGGCGGAGGATCTCCCCGGGCGGCACGACCTCGTAGTCGCCCTTGATCAGCGGGATCGCGCAGTAGGCGCAGCGACGGTCGCAGCCGTCCGAGATCTTGACGCAGGCGGAGACCGGACGCGGCGGCCGCCGCCCGGGGCGCGCCCCGACGCCCGCTGCGCCGTTCGCTGCGCTTGCGGCTCCTCCCCACTCTTCGAACGCGGCGAGCAGCGGCGTGAGGTCGAGCCCGCACCAGAGGTCGATCTCGGGGAGCTCCGGCTCGAGCTCCTCGCGGTGACGCTCGACGAGACAGCCGACGGCCGCGACCCGGGCACCGCTGCGCGCCGCGACCGCGGCGGCCTCGAGCAGCGCGCCGATCGACTCCTCCTTGGCGGCGTCGATGAACCCGCAGGTGTTGACGACGACGACGTCCGCGCCGGCGGCCGGGGCCTGCCGATGGCCGGCCGCCGTCAGCGCACGGCGCAGGCCGTCGGAGTCCGCCTCGTTCTTTGGGCAGCCGACGGTGTGGAGGTGGTAGCGCGTCGCCGGCCCCGGCTCAGGGCTGCACGTCGAGCTCGCCGCCCTCGACGAGCACGTCGACCGGGCCGGGCTGCTCGATGGGCGGCTGCTTCTCGCCGCCGACGCGGATGCCGACGACCGCGGGGCTGCCGATGCGCAGCCACAGCACCTTGGCCGCCCAGACGCGCGTCGTGCCCTTGGGGACCGTGCCCTCGAAGAGGATGTCGCCGTCGGCCCCGCCGCGGCGGACGCGCAGCCAGCAGTCGCCGTCGCGGGCGGTGAGGCGGACCTGGTTCTCGGGCACCTTCGTCGCCGTCGGCGACGGTGTGGCGCTCGGCTCGACCGAGGCCGTCGCCGACGGCGACGGGCTCTCGATGCCGAGCGCGCCGGGGCGCGTCGCCGGCGTCTCTTCGGCTTGCTCGCGCCCCAGACCGAGCGCGTAGAGCACGGCGAGGATGAGCAGGCAGAGCACGGCGACGAAGAGCAGCGTGTTGCGCCGCCGGTGCACGCGGGGCCGCAACGCCGACGAGCCGCCGAAGGGCTCGTGCACGTCACGGGGGCCGAGCCGCGACGTGTACTCGTCGAGCACGATGCGGGCGTCGAGGCCCAGATACGTGGCGTAGGTGCGCAGGAAGCCCTTGACGTACGTCGCCCCGGGCATGACGTCGAAGTCCTCGTTCTCCATCGCCTGGAGGTACTTGACGCGGATCTTCGTGTCCTCTTCGACCTGCTGGAGGGTGAGCTTGCGGCGCACCCGCGCCTCGCGCAACGTCGTGCCGATCTCGAACACTCGCGCCCGCCTCTGTGGTCTCCGAGGGACGTCGGGCCGGCGGGGGTCCCCCCATCACGGCCCGAAGCTAGAGTCTAGTCAGCCCCCGCCGGCATCGCAATCGTCCGCCGCGGCGCTCACTCGTCGGCGACGAGCGCCTCTTCGGGCCGCGGGTCGGGCGGCGGCGCGCCCGCGCCGCCGCCGTCGAGCGCGGCCAGGGTGGCCGGCAGGTCCTCCTCGCCGATCAGCACGCCGCGCGCCTTGCTGCCGTCGTAGCCCGAGATGATCCCCATCTGCTCCATGATGTCGACGAGGCGCCCGGCGCGCGCGTAGCCGACGCGCAGGCGGCGCTGCAGCAGCGCGACCGATGCGGCGCCGGTGGTCACGACGGTGCGGATGGCCTCGGCGAGGAGCTCGTCGCCGCCTCCGCCTTGCGGCGCCTCGGTGTCCTGGAGGGCCGGGTTCTCGAGCAGGTCCTGCCGGAACTCGGGCGCCGCCTGCTGCTTCCAGTGCTCGGTGATCATCTTCAGCTCGCTGGGCGACATGAAGGCGCCCTGGACGCGCAGCAGACGCGAGCTGCCCAGCGGGTGGAAGAGCATGTCGCCGTTCCCGAGGAGGCTCTCCGCGCCACCCTGGTCGAGGATCACCCGCGAGTCGGTCTGCGAGGACACCGCAAAGGCGATGCGCGACGGGATGTTGGTCTTGATCATGCCGGTCACGACGTCGACCGAGGGCCGCTGCGTGGCGACCACCAGGTGCACGCCGGCGCCGCGACCGAGCTGGCCGAGCCTGATGATGGCGTCCTCGACCTCCGCCGGCGCCACCATCATGAGGTCGGCCAGCTCGTCGATGACGACCATGATGTAGGGCAGCGCCTCCTCCCCGCGCTTCTCGCGTTTCTTGTTCAGGTCGCGCAGGTTCTGGGCGCTGCCCTCACGGGCCATCACCTCGTAGCGGCGGTCCATCTCGCGGCAGATGTTCTCGAGCACGTAGTTCGCCTGCTTCATGTTCGTGACGACGGGGGCGAGCAGGTGCGGGATGCCGTCGAAGTTGGAGAGCTC
>Ga0068714_10005695_pt1 | contig 13086 bp, 8 predicted proteins | sample MTBNYHSulfiMetaG_FD_62988 | JGI IMG/M metagenome (GOLD analysis project Ga0068714, IMG submission 62988) | Enrichment culture microbial communities from rom New York Harbor, USA that are MTBE-degrading - MTBE-NYH (New York Harbor Sulfidogenic)... | ecosystem: Environmental > Aquatic > Marine >... | reverse complement strand
CCGTAAAGCCAGGAGACTATAAGGGCCTAGCTGAACAAATTCTCTATCTTAAAAATAATCCGGGTGTCGCAGATGGATTGGGAAAAAATGGGAAAAAATATGTCGAAGCAAATCTCTCAATAGAAAAAATAGGTTTAAAAATGAAAACATTATTTAAAGCATTAATCCGAATAAGAAACAACAAAACATAAAGATCGCGGTTTAAATTACATCATATATATTTTAAAATAAAAAAAAATAGAAAAATGGATTTTTTAAATGACAACATTTCATAGAAAACTCTAGTTAATCTCTAATTGTTCTTCAAAAAATGAACTGGTGATAAGAATTACATCAATCATACTTACAGGTAGCTTGCAATATAGTCCTGTATATAAAACACATTCCTGCGCGTTCGGTAAAGAGTGTGAAAAAAAGGGTTATTCTGTAAAATATTTATTTAGTAAGGCATATGAGTGGATGCTTCCCGAAGAAATTAAAGAAAAATCAATATTTATTGGAAATTCTACTAATAAAATATCGATGCTTAAAGCTTACTTAAGCCCTGAATGTAGAAATAAATTAAAAGAAGCTTTCAACAAAAATCACCCAGATTATGTATATCTACATAATTATAATTTTTTAAATCATCACATTGCACATTTATGCAAACAATATGGGGCGAAATTAATTTATCATGTTCACGAACCATATGTTAGGAATAAAAAAGCGCATGGAAATACAAGTCATTATACTTTATATTTATTTGAATACATGCAAAGTTTACTTCTAGCAAAAACTGATGTCGCTATTGTTTCCTCAGATATAGCCTCTCAACTTTTTGATGAGCGATTTCCATCTTTTAAAGGGAGGAAAATTAAAGTTCCACTCATGTATGAGGATTTAGCGGAAACAATTATAGAGGGAAAAAAAAGACAGCATATCACTTTTGTCGGTCCTCCTGTACCTGCAAAGGGACCACAGACATTTTTAGCCATAGTAGAGTCCGCAGCTAGGAAAAAATTAGATTTTAGCTTTATTTTAATTTCTCGTAAGAAAATAACGGACCCCCAATATTTTAATAAAAGTAATTTAAAAATATTTCATAAGAATAGGATTTCTGATGAGGAATTTGGAGGTATTATTCAGGAGAGCTATATTGTACTTACACCATATAAACGTGAAACTCAAAGCTCCGTTGTACTCGTATCATACATGTATGGAACTCCCGTAGTATCAAGCAAAATAGGGGGATTACCTGAATTTGTATCTCATAAGAAGACGGGTTATCTTCTTGATAATGATGCTTCAATAGATGAATGGATTGAAGGAATTAATTACATTAAAGAAAATTTTCTATATATATCAACAAATTGTAGAAAATATTTTATTGATAATTTTTCAGGTAAAAACTGGCAGAAATATATAAATGATATATTAGTCTAATTTATAGTGATTTTATATGTCGATAATATTAGATATCGGGTGTGGGGAAACTAAAAAAGAAGAATCAATAGGAATTGATATTAATAAAACAAGTTGTGTTGATATAATAGCCGACGCATATTACTTACCTATCAGAGATGAGATCATAGATCATGTTTATTCAAGTCACTTGATTGAACATTTCAGGCATAGGATAGTTATAAAAGTTGAGAGAGTGGGTTCGCACATTGAAGGCCAAAGGAGTTTTAGAGATACGTCGCCCGAATCTTCGGGCGAGATCCTTCTTATTTTTTATCAATCCTTCATGGATGAACGTAAATAACATCTACGGAGAACAAAATTACGTGGGCAATTATCATAAATGTGGTTTTTCTTTTAGTCTTCTAAAAAAATGTTTGATCTCAGTAGGAATAGTGAAAACAAAAAGGCTTGTAAAAGGCTATAAGGTAATACCGTTTCTTCCAAATTGTCTTAATGTAACTGGAATAAAAAAAGATAGCACTGCCTTATTTAATCGGAGATGATACTATTAAAATCTTACAAGTGATACCTGTATTCTCAGCAAATTTTGGTGGCTCGGTTAGTGTTGTTCGCTTCATATCAAAAGAGTTGGCTAAAAGACACGAGGTTACAGTCTACACAACAGCTGCCACAAGCCATAGACATGACTTCATAAAGTTACCTATTTAAGCCAAAAAAAATATGGATATAGAACCGTATACTTTCCGCGCGCGCGGCTCGCATTTTTTCGGAGATTTAACAACAATAAGTGTGTTCCAATGAAAATTCTGAATGTAATACCCGTATTTCCTCCTGCAGAAGGATTTGGAGGACCTTTAGTTAGTACTTATGAAATGTCAAGAGAGCTTGTTAAAAGAGGACATGATGTTACAGTATACACAACTAATGCATTTAATCCAACTAGTAATTTTATACCACCTTCAAAACCTTATATTTTGAATGGAATAAAGGTTTATTATTTTCGAAATTTTATACGTACAAACAGGCTATTTATATCGCCCAGTTTATTAACTTCTTTACAGAGGAACATAAATGATTTTGATTTGATCTTTATACATTCGTGGAGAGGATTTCAGGATCTTATTACTAGTAGTTTTGCTATTTTACATAGAGTGCCTTATGTAATTAAAACAGGTGGTTCTCTTCCTCGAATGAGGAGAAAAAAAATTTTGAAGATACTGTATGATATTATTTTTGGATTCAGAATTTTAAAAAAATCAAATAAAGTGATAGCAGTAAATTTGTTTGAAGCAGAGCAATTTAAAGGAATGAACGTATCTGAAGAAAAGATAGCTATTATACCTAATGGAATAGATTATTCAAAGTATATGGTAACTCCTCCTAAAGGAGTGTTTAAACGGAAATTCAGTATAAGAGAAGAAGATAAAATAGTGCTTTATTTAGGTAGATTACATAAAATAAAGGGAATTGATATCCTCATTAAATCTTTTTCAAAATTACTACAAAGTATGAATAATGTTATTCTTGTGATTGTTGGATCCGATGATGGATCTTTATACGACATTCAAAAATTGGTCAATGATTTAAAAATCGAAGAGAAGGTAATATTTACAGGAGCTTTGTATGGTGTAGATAAGCTTGAGGCCTATATTGACGCGGATGTTTACGTGTTACCTTCGAGATATGAGATATTCGGTTTGACCGTTCTTGAAGCTTACTCTTGCGGCAAACCTGTGATTGCTTCGAGGGTTGGAGGTTTGAAAGATCTGGTTATAGATGGCGTGACAGGATTATTGTTTACCTCTGAGGATACTGTAATGTTAACGGAATCTATTTTTATAATTTTAAATGATATTACCAAGGCTAAGCAAATGGGAGATAAAGGAAAGAAATATGTAAAAGAAAACTTCACTATAGTAAATGTTGTAGATAAACTTGAGTGTATTTACTATGAATTGGCTTTAAAAATGAGAACTCAAAAAAATAATTACACTATTAAAAATTTTAAATAAATATTATTTGAATAAAAGTTATCTTTAGGTAATAGGTAAATATGAATTATGAAACATAATATTATACTATTCGCGTCAACTAGATCTGGCCTCTCTTTTAAAAGGACCCATTTAGCTGTATGTCTAAAAAAACAAGGTCATCAAGTTATTGTAATATCTAATAAAAAAGCTCAAACAAATAATCTTTTTAAAATTCTGATAAAAAATAATATAAAATATCTCATTAATAAAAATTTCGATTTAACACATAAAAATAATTATTATGAAAATCATATATATTTAAAAAATATTATAAATAATATAAAAAATGAAGTCATTTTACAAGGAGAAGGTTTAAGATATCCTTTAAGAGTATATCCTAATAAATTTTTATTAAAGACGAAAAAAATCAACATTATTACGACAGCTGGTTTCCTGCCGGATAGTTCTATTCAATTATTTGGATCATCTATTTTAAATAGATTATGTACGGATAAAATTATTTCACTATGCGATTATACAAAAAATAAATTAATATCACATGGTTTACCTCATTCAAAAACAACAGTGATACCTATTAATGGGCCAAGACTTGATTGGTTTGATAAAGCTAAGATATCTTCTAATAATAATATTAAAAAATATTTACCAAATATAGACGAAATAAATAGGCCAATAATTTTATATGCTGCACATCATTATCCCTGGAAAGGATTTGAATATTTTTTAATGGCTGCAAAAAAAGTATTAAAAAAACGTTCAGCAACATTTATTATTGGAGGAGACGGCCCTCATAGACAAAAACTCGAATTTTTTACAAAAAGTTTGGGGTTTAATAAAAATATTGTTTTTACTGGTTTAATAGATCCTAACGATATGCCCTATGTTCTCCATAATATCCCTAGTATTTGCGTCAGCTCATCTCTTGTTGAGCAATTTTCCGCATATCTTCTTGAATGCATGGCTGCAAAAAAACCAATTATAGCTACAAGAGTTGGTGGAACTCAGGAAGCAATACGATCAGGTATTGAAGGATATCTTGTTCCCCCGCGAGACGTTGATTCTTTAGCAAGTAAAATTATAGAATTAATCGATAACCCAGAAAAAGCAATAAGCATGGGTAAAAAGGGTCGAAAAAGAATAGAGCAGGATTTTTCAATGGAAATAGGGGCTTCTAAATTGGGGCATCTTTATGATTCTTTATTTTAGATTAAAAATCATAATAAAAATTCAATGAGGTTTAAAAATGAGTAATTATACAATCATCCATGGAAGAAAATATGAATCATTACCTCTAAAAAAAGCGTTGAATAGAGCGGGTTTTTCTGCAAATATTTTACCGACCTCAAAAATTTATAGACACCATCTACCCGATATTAATAAGATATTAGAAATAAATCGTAAATCATTTATCATTATTTATGATCCTTTCATTCCCCCTACAATAATATCCATTTTAAATAAAATGAATTTAGTGCATAAAAGTCATATTATTAGATTAAGTGGAGATCCTTTACTTGAATTACAATCACGTAATTTTTATAAACGCATAATGGAATCGAAAATGGTGTTATATGGATTAGCTAACTCGTTAGCGGTATTTTATGTATCGAATTATTTAAAGAAAATTTACGAACCAAAATGCCAAAATATTGTTCATAAAACATTGTATAATGGAATAGATGTGAATATGTTTTCTCCTAAAAAAAATAATGATTATCTATTCAATAATTACATAAAAAATGATGAGACAATAAAATGTATATGCATCATGAATTTTAATATTCTTTTGAAGCTAGGATTTTATTCTTCCCTCGCTCAAATTATTAAAAATATTGAAAATTTATATAATGTTAAATTCTACTTTATAGGAAATGGATCATATTATGATATGATAAAGAATTATTTCAAAGAATGTAAAAACGTTTATTTTTTAGGTAAAATTCAAAGGAAAGTAATATCTGAAATACTTCCTTTTTTTGACATTTTTATATATCCTTCATCTTTGGATGCATTACCGAATGCGGTTCTTGAAGCCTGCGCCTCAGGACTCCCTTGCATATCAACCAATATCGGTGGCATACCTGAAATAATACTGCATAAAAAAACGGGATTTCTAGCCAATAACTCTGTAGAATTTCAATATTACTTGGAACTTCTAATTGAGGATAAAACATTACGTAATTATTTTGGTAAGGCTTCCCGTAAAAGAATAGTGAAATATTTTAATTGGGATATAATCGGAGATAATTTTGTCAAGGCAATCATTTCATTAAATGATTTAAAAACTTAAACATTCTAATATCCTAATAATTATGTAGATATAAAAAACATAATAATATCTAAATGAGGATCTAAATTGTCTAAGTGTAATAATCTCTTGCTTATCAACTCTTGTAGACGAAATTCCAGAAAAAATTATCTATTTAGAATTATTAGCGCGCGCAACTGAAATTCTGTGATTAATAATTTTTTATGGGATATTTTTACGATTATAAAAATATGTGGATATTATACAACATACATAAGTAAAGGTCATTTTAAATATAGAATAAAATGTACTTAAGTGGTGAACTAGAATTCATATGTAAATAAATATTTTTAAAGATAATATAGGACAACGATAAAACAAAGAATTTTATACCGTAAAAACCATTGAGCGTTAACAATGAATCATCAAACCCATTTTAAAAATTTCTTGAATAATATTATTATATTTATTCCCTCTGTAATATGTTCATATTTAATCTTCTATTTACTTGAAAGCTCTTTAAAATATATTTTTTTTAGTTTAACATTTTTTCTAATAATCTCAATATATTTTTTAATTCAAAATAAAGAATATGTTTTTAGATACACATGTCCTCTAAACATTAGTTTATATATAGAATTTATGTTAATTAGTGTTACTGGATCATTAATTATATTATCTTTTTTTGGTATAAAAAATATTTACACATTATTTTCAGCTGCGTTTATCTCATTTTATGGATTGGGATATTTTCTGCTACGTTTTTTAAGGTTTAAAATTTTATCTAGTAAACTGGAATTTTTAGTTTTACCATTTTGGTTTAGCATATCTATAAATTGCATATTATATAGCATTTTATATATTCTTAATTTTTCATCTCCCGTAATTGTCTCATTTCAATATCTAATATTTATGCTCTTTTTAATGTTCGTCTATAGAAAACAAGAAAATGAATCAAAATTTGAAGGCATTTCTATTGATGTAGATATTAAAAAAGCAACACCTCTTATTATTATAATATTATTTTTCCTTATATCTATCGGTACGACATATCCGAATATGGCCCAATTACCAGGATTAGACATTATTGGACATTTTACCTCAGCCCGATATATTGCATCACACAATCCATCATTTAATTCACCATATCCTTGGTTCAGATTCCAATGGGCGTCCTTACTGCTGTTCTATGATGGTTCAGAGGGGACTTTCCAAACTACGCTTGCTTACATGAGCGTCATGAGTATTCTTTCTTTATATGTACTAACAAAGACATATCTCAATGATATAGATGAGAGACTACCAATTTTATCTACTATTATGTGGGGAATTTTCTCTGGTTTTGGATGGCTTCATTTATTGTCTCTGAAATTATCCTCAGAAGGGAAATACGATTACATAGCACTTTTGAGTAAGGCAAATAATGCATCATACCTAGATATATCATATGGTCAAGGCCCCTGGATTTGGCTTTGGTTTAGGCCCCTTACTTTAGGAATAATGGGATTGTTCATACTCCTTTATCTAATGAAACGAACTGATCTTAATCTTCATACATCATTGATCCTTCTATCCCTTTCAACTCTCTCATTAGGTTTACTTCATTTCAGCGAGTTAGTATTTTTTATAGGATTCCTATTTTTATTATGTCTAATTTTTCCCCATAAATCCTTTAAAATGAAAGAAACATTAATATCATCTATAATTGGTTTATTTTCCATAATAGGTTTTTCTGTCCTATATGACCTAGTCGATATTAATGTCAACATTCCACTAATTTATATAGAATTACTGATTTTATCATTGGTTTTTTCCTTTTTTGCTATAAATTTTAAAAGGTTATTTCTAAGAAAACTTGTTTTAAACATAGATCTTAAACACTTAAGTCGACTATTAATATTTGGTTTTAGTGCATTATGGTTTTCGTTGCTCGTCTATTGGTGTTCTAAGCCCAACATCTTTATGGTAAGTTTAGTTTCTTCTGTATCTGGCGTTCCCTTGTTATTATATCCGGTATTACTCGGAGTCTGTGGGATGATGATGTTTCCTGGAGCCTATTTTTTAATTAAAAAAAATCATCAATTCTTAATATTAATTTTCGTTATTCTATTGACATATAGTATAATTTATGGTAGAATTTTGACTTATATCAATATAAATTATATGAATGCTGGTTATTGGGAACGTAGAATAATCCCCATTACTTTCTCAGCTTCAGTTATAATATCATCTCCATTTCTCATCAAATTGTTAGATAAATTTTATTCACATAAGTTATATCAGATATCTCTGTTGTCGTTGATAATTGTAAGTGGTTTAACCTCTACAGTATTAGCTGTAGAATATCGCGGATTTATTATTCAGAATAACATACTTACTGATAGTGAATTATATGATATACAGCAACTAAATAAATTAAATCCGGAATCGAGTCTTCTTACATATTCAGAACGCTCACGATCTGTTTCTGGATTTACCCCGTTTGCCCGGAGTTTAGAAAGTATTAAAGCATTCATCTGGCCAGCGAAGTCCCCAGAGTTGGTGTTTAATGCTCTCTCTTCCACAGGTCGCCCTACAGTAATCTATCTATCGGAAAACGATATGGTTAAATTTTTAAAATCAGATTCGTGTGATGGCTATCTAGGTCAGTTTTTTGCTGAAGTAGCTTCCAAAATATACAACAAAACAGGAACATATATTTTCAGCTTACCGGTGTTGTCGCCTCCAGTCGGGAGCAGTGACATAGTTCTCATCCTACCCGAAGAAAAGGCATCTATTTTCAATAATATATACAGCGTTTTATCCATTGCAGGTTATAATTACACTACAGCAACCATAGTAGATGTAGAGACATTAAGTCATGCTAATACAATTATTACACCAAATGAGGATTCGGCATTAAAAGTCTTAAAAATGAAAGATGACTTGGGAATCAAAATCGATCATTTAATAGTAATTAACTTGGAAGGAATGTATGGTGAATTATTAAATCTAAGAAACCCCATAGATAGAAATGTTAATGTGATTAGTTGTGACATAGGGAATTTATATTCATTTCAAGCTTCGTCTGGTGAGACGGTAATAGATTATATAAATTTATTTCCGATTATTAGCGCCTTCGAGCCCTGTGAACAGAAGATGGGCATCCTCGCAAACACAACGAAAAATATTATAGGTGAACTTGCCAGCTATACGTTCAGTGATGAGCCCATCAATTCAGGCAAAGTTATCGCTTTTAAAAAAGTAGAGTTAGAAGGCAACATTTCAATATCATTTGATTCACTGATAATAAAACATAATGAGTGCCCGAATATTGAAGTTATTATAGATGGAATTGTTCACTTATTTCCTAAAAATATGTCTACTACTACCGCCATATTTGATGTAGCAACTTTAGTCACCAATTTCACAGAGATTGTTCCCGGTGAAGGATATTACTTAAATTTCGATGTTAAGGATGCAAGAATTACTCTGAATGGGGTCCCAGGCTCGCTCATTTCATTTTCTGAAAAGGACCATCAAAATGTGTTAAGAGGTGACAACATCATTTTAAACATTAAAGGCGGGCAACTATCTCTCAGAAACCCGAGAATATACGTTAACGGCGTAGGTCGTTTTAAGAGCCTTTACACATACAATGATCTAAAAAAAATTCTAAGAACCCAGGGGGATGATGCTCAAGTTAAAGGAACTTTCACTTTTGAAGGCATTTATGGAGACGTGTTTTCTATAGCTAATAACTTCGACTGGGATGGAACCGTTGAATCATCTAAAAATCTATATGCTTTCGATGAGTGGAACTCCTTTTTTCAATCAATACCCTACCTTTTAATTACTCTTCCCCTGGCGATAGCTGTTTATCTTTATGATCAAAAACAGGAGAATAATATACTGTGAAAAAAAGGAAAACAATTCTCATAGGATTAGACGGCTGCGATTTCCAAATATTAAAACCGCTCATTGCTGAGGGACATCTACCCACATTTTCAGATATTCTAGATCAAGGCACCCATGGAATCTTAATGTCAACCACCCCACCAAATTCTGCGCCCGCTTGGACAAGCATCCTAACAGGCGTGAATCCTGGGAAACATGGTGTAATAGACTTTTTTATTAAAACCGAGGACGGGTTTAAGTTTACTGGAGGCCGGAGGAGGGTGGATTCACTTTGGACCCTCTTAGATCGTTTTGGAATAAAACAGATCATAGTAAATGATCCTATATCGTATCCACCAGAAAAGTTGAATGGAATAATGCTCACGGGGTTCATGACACCCCCTGGAAGTAAGAATTTTCTATATCCCGAGAGATTAAGAGAGGAAATTAATCAAGCCTGTGGAGGGTATCAACCTGAACTGGACTTAGATTGGGAAAACGTGATTTCCTTAGATAAAAACGGCGCATATGACGTAATCACAGAATTTGCAGAAAAAGATAAAAAAGCCGCGCTATATTTAGCAAAAAATCACGAGTGGGATTTATTCTCAGTTACTTTTACGTCAACTGATAGGCTCCAGCATTTCTATTTTGATGATAAGCAGCGCATCAAGTTACATTATGAACTCTTAGATGGTATGATAAATAACATACTAAGTATAGAAACGGATGCAAACATTTTCCTGATGTCCGATCATGGATTTGGTCCACTCAATAAATGTTTTTACATCAACACATGGCTACAAAAACAGGGAACTCTCTCCGAGAGTAAGAGTATAGTAAACAGAGTATTATCAAAATTCGGTCTCACTTATAAAAGAATTGTAGCCTTATTAACAAAAATAAAAATATATCAATTCGTCGCCAGACTGATGCCATCATCAATAAAAATGGAAATACCAATTTCTCCCGGTGAATCTAACGTAGATCTTATGAAAAGTCAAGCTTTTCTTAAAACTATAAATGGCGGTCTATATGTAGATGGCAGCGTTTCACTTTCAAAAATCGTTTCACTCCTAAATGCGATTAAAATCAATGGTGAAAATCCAATTGATGGTATACGTAGGAAAGATGAAGTCTGGTGGGGCCCATATGCAAAATATGCTCCAGATATCGCCCTAACACCAAAATATGGTTATGAAATATCGCCTAAGCTCGCTCCATCAGTATTGGAGAAACCTTTGAAGTATAGCGACATTAGAACTGGAACACATAGGCCAGAAGGGATCTTCATGGCTTGTGGCCCCGACATTAAGAAAAACTACCAAGTGGAGCAATATATCCAAACATGGGACATTGTACCAACAGTACTTCACATGATGAATTTACCTGTTCCAAGTTACATGGATGGTAAACCCATGCAAAAAATATTCAAAGAAGACAGTGAACCAGCTATTAGACCTGTAATGATTTCACCTTAGGATCCCCAAAAAGTTACAAGTATTGCATTGAATTACCTTGGGTGTGAAAACTATCAAAGTGAGGAAGAATGTTGGGATTACTTCGTTGTTTTAAATGCTGCGCGCGCAAGTAGATTTTGAGTAAGTGGTTTACCAATTCCTGAAATCGTACAAAAAAAGTATTAAACGATATCAAAGGCTACCCTGCCAATAGAACAGTTGTAAGTGTAACTATTTACTCGTATTACTGTTCAAAGAAGGACTAAAGACGTGTGGAGGATAAAAGAGATGATGTACTTACATCTGCTTCTTATATAGATACTATTAAAAGAAAATATCAAATAAATGGTTTAAGATAAGCATGAAAAGAAAATTGTACGATCTTATTTAAATATGTATCTAAAATATACGAGGAAATATTAGATCGTAAACAATCCAGAGAAATAGTCGTGGTCAAGGAAGAGACGATATGATACTTACACATATTCTTTGGCATAAATTATCAGACGTAAAATAATGCACTCGCTAAGTAATAAATGGTAATTCAAGTTATTTAATGATGATTGTATCATTTTAATTAATATGTTAAAGGATCTAAAAGCAGAGTCTAATATTATGAGTTATATTTATGAAAGATATACTCTGCACTTCCATTAGGAGATATCGGAATCAGAGGGGGTCAAGTACCAAGAGTTCAATTCCATCAGATTCCGCCCCAACATCTCCCACGCAGATTCCTCTGAGACCTCGAGGGTGGATGGACGCGTGACAAAGAATCTTTGATTTATAAGCCTATTTAGAGGGTAACTTGTGCTCTCCAGGAACCCTATCTCTTGTAACGCCATACGGAAGCTGGAACTCGTGAACGCCCATGTAATTATTGAGGCCTTCTCTTGATACTTATCAATTAAATCTTTCACGGCTTCTTTGAAGACTGTTCGATCATTTCCCAGGATAATATAATCGGCTAAATAGATCGAGTCAGTTGCATCGTTCTTATGGGTCACTACGAGATATCCTTTAACTTCGTCATCAACAGTTATTTTATAGTATTTAGAATTAGCCAAGGGCATTTTTTCGAATCGCCATTCGAGATATTTTAAATCACGTAAAGTGTGGATCTTATCGGTATCCTTCACCCATTTAGAGTATATTTCTTGAAGATCCGCTGGTGAACTGGGTCTGAGAGACACCTCTACCTTTGGCTTTCTACCGCGTTGAAATTTCCGAGTGAGGGAGTAGATGTTGTAGAGATAAGGCAGCGTCATCCTGTATACCTGATTATAATCGATCGAGTCGACTAGTTTATGCGGGTTCAGAATCAGGATCGAATCGACCACAGGACAAACATCTATCCAACCGCCCTGCAGGTTCCCCATTCGAGACTCCTTTCTCGGAAAATTATAGTACAGTTGATAGGGCGTATTATGGAATTCCGATAACAGGAACTCGATCATCATTCTGTTTAACCCCCGCCTCCTATGATCAGGGTGAACCATCAGGTCGCCTATGCTCATTGCCTTGAATGTTTCCTCACCAGCCCGAAGCCTTGTGAAGAAACATCCCCTGAAGCCAACTAAGTCACCCGTACATTGATCCTCGACCACTATAATATGTGGCCTATTCTCAGCTAATGGATTATCAAAATATTTCCAGTGAAAATATTCCCGGCTCATTGGCACTTTAAACACGAGGCCGTAAGTATCGAGAAAACTCTCTTCCTCGCCATTTTCGAGCCACCTTACTTGATATTGATCGGTCATTCGTGAAATCCTCATAGATTATCTATCAAATATAATTAGTTGATCATAAGACGCACTCGGACATTCATTGGAAAAGAAATTAATACTTTAATAATTCAACATATGAAATGCTTGAGTAATGAAATTATCACCCGACTATATGAACCGGGTGACGAAAAAGAGATCGTGGATCTTTTACATCTAGCTTTCAACGGTTGGCCGAAGATCGACCTAAACTGCAAACCCTTAGACCACTGGAAATGGAAGTACCTGGACAACCCGACGAAGAAGATGGCGGTGGCCGTGGCCGAGCACAACGATCAGATAGTAGGATGCATACACAATGTTCAGCAGAGAGT
>Ga0068714_10005694_pt1 | contig 13090 bp, 10 predicted proteins | sample MTBNYHSulfiMetaG_FD_62988 | JGI IMG/M metagenome (GOLD analysis project Ga0068714, IMG submission 62988) | Enrichment culture microbial communities from rom New York Harbor, USA that are MTBE-degrading - MTBE-NYH (New York Harbor Sulfidogenic)... | ecosystem: Environmental > Aquatic > Marine >... | reverse complement strand
TGCATAGCGGCGCCCCCACATGAGCCGCCCGGTAAATTCGTCGACGATGATCACCTGCCCGTCTTTCACAACATACTGTTGATCCCTCTTATAGAGTTCCTTGGCGTTGAGTGCATTCCTGAGATGGCGGTGGAGATCGGCATTGGCCGGATCGTAGAAACTTGAACCCTTAAGTAAATCTTCGCGCTCAAGCATCCTCTCCAGGTTAACATAGCCCGGATCGGTAAGCTCTATTCTTCTTTCTTTCTCATCTACCTCGTAATCTTCACCTCTCTGGAGCCGCGGCGCAATACGGGAAAATATCTGGTACCTCTGTCCTGCCTCTTCATCGGGGCCGCTTATAATAAGCGGGGTACGCGCCTCATCGATAAGAAGGTTATCCACCTCGTCCACTATTACATAATTAAAGTCTCTCTGTACGCACCGTGAAAAATCCAGTACCATGTTATCCCGCAGATAGTCGAAGCCGAATTCACTGCTGGTTCCATATGTGATATCTGCCTTATATGCTTCTGCCCTCGGCACGGGCCTGAAATGCGTCCAGTGCGAGTCCCCCGAATCATATTCGGAATCGTACAGGCGAGCCGGGCTGTATTCGTCCGGGTTCTGCTGGGGATATATGCTTGCCACGCTTATACCCAGAGCGCCGTAAACAGGCGCCATCCAGTAAGGATCACGCCTTGCAAGGTAATCGTTAACGGTTGCCAGGTGACACCCCTTACCGGTTAGCGAATTCAGATAGAGCGGTAGAGTGGCTACCAGGGTTTTACCTTCACCTGTCTTCATCTCGGCTATCTTGCCCTGGTGTAAAACGATGCCACCGATTAGCTGCACATCGTAGTGACGCTGGCCGATGGTGCGCCGGGCCGCCTCGCGGACAGCGGCAAAGGCTTCCGGCAGCAGCTCATCCAGAGAAGTGCCTCCCTGTATCCTGCTCCTGAATTCGTCCGTTTTGGCACGTAGCTCACTATCGTTCAGTCCGGTAAAATGCGGCTCCAGCCCGTTTATCCGGTCTATCAGCGGCTGTAAACGCTTCATTTGTTTCTCGTTTGAATCCGTAAATCGAGAAAATAATTTAACCATTATCCTTCCCCTGAATAAATCTTCTTCCTTTATTGTTCATGGCTCTCAACCATTTTCAGTATTGCTCGAACATCGCCCCTATAGACGATCCGGTGTGAATCCTGTGGATCGCTTCACCCAGCATCGGGGCGATAGAAAGAACGGTTATCTTGTCCAGTCTTTTCTGCCCGATAACCGGTATCGTATCCGTAACCACTACCTCTTTTACATCCGACGAAGCTATTCTTTCTATAGCCGGTCCCGAGAACACGGGGTGGGTGCAGCAGGAATATACCTCTTCGGCTCCACGCTTAATCAGGGCATTGACTACGCTCAGAAGCGAACCGGCGGTGTCTATTTCGTCGTCAACGGTAAGCGCTATTCTGCCTGACACCTCACCGATAATGTTAAGCGTCTCTGCCTTGTCATCATTACCGATACGCCTCTTTTCTACGATTGCTAACGGCGCTTTGAGTTTTGACGCCAGGTCCCTGGCGCGCTTTGATATTCCAATATCGGTGGCCACAACCACAAGATCATGGCCGTTGAGGTCCTTCTCCTCAAAGTAATGGCCCAAAAGATAGAGGGCAGTCAGTTCATCAACCGGTATACTGAAAAATCCCTGGATCTGTGGAGCATGGAGATCAAATGTCAGCAGCCGGTTGGCCCCCGCGACGGTAAGCATATCGGCCACCAGCCGGGCCGTAATCGGCACCCGCGGCTGGTCTTTCTTGTCGGTACGGCCATACCCGTAATAGGGAACCACCGCCGTGATTCGCGCTGCCGAAGCTCGCTTCAGGGCATCTATCATGATCAGAAGTTCAACCAGGCTCTTGTTGACCGGCGATGATAGTGGCTGAATGACAAAGGCATCACGCTGGCGCACGTTATCCAGAATACGAACGAATATATTCTCGTTGCTGAATTCAAATACCTCGCATCTACCCAGGGGTATATTCAGATATTCGGCAACCGATTCAGCCAGGGCAGGATGAGCATTACCCGTAAATACCTTTATTTCATCCATTAAAGACCTCCTGATAATTCTGTATAGACCGTGATAGCAAATGCAGACGCATTTTCAATCTATGTTTAATATTGATAACCATCAATGCCTGGTACCGGGAAACGTTCGCATATCTGGCTGACTTCCCGGCCAACCTCAGCCTGAACCTTTTCGTCATTGATATTGTTTATCACCCTTGCTATAAGCAAGGCTACCAGCTTCATCTCTTCGCTGCCGAAACCGCGCGAGGTAACCGCCGGGGTCCCCAGCCGTATGCCACTGGTTATATGCGGCGGACAGGTATCGAAGGGAACCGTGTTTCGGTTGACCACAATACCTACCCTACCTAAAGCCTCTTCGGCATCTTTACCGGTTATTCCCTTACTGCCCAGATTGACAAGGAGCAAATGATTATCCGTACCACCTGATACGAGATCTATTTCGTGTTTTCGTAACTCCGTAAACATGGTTTTCGCGTTGGCCAGTAAAGCAGATTGATAGGCGGTAAATTCCGGTTGCATCGCCTCATGAAAGGCAACCGCTTTGGCGGCAATAACATGCATTAAAGGTCCGCCCTGCATTTCAGGGAAAACCGCCGCATCTATAGCCTGTGCCAGTTCTCTCCGGCACAGTATAAATCCACCCCGCGGGCCCCGCATGGTCTTATGGGTGGTTGAGGTAACTACATCGGCATAGGGAACGGGGCTGGGATGCAGTCCGACCGCGACCATTCCTGCTATATGCGCCATATCCACCATGAACCTTGCTCCTACCGCGTCAGCAATGCAGCGTAAACGTTCGAAATCGATAACCCGCGGATAAGCACTGGCTCCGGCCAGTATCAGCTTTGGCCGGTGTTCGAGCGCAAGCCTTTCAATTTCCTGATAGTCTATCCTCTCGGTATCCCTGCTGACACCGTAGGGGATAAACCGGTAGAGCCTTCCGGAAAAACTGGCCTTATGACCATGGGTAAGGTGACCTCCATGCGCAAGGCTCATTCCCAGTACGGTATCGCCGGGGTCAAGAAGTGCAGAATATGCAGCCATATTTGCCTGTGCGCCGCTATGAGGCTGAACGTTTGCATGCTCGGCGTGGAACAGCTTTTTCGCCCTGTCAATTGCCAGTTGTTCTACCAGGTCCATATTTTCACATCCGCCGTAATAGCGGTTATGAAAGTATCCTTCGGCATACTTGTCGGTGAGAAAGGAACCTTGTGCCTCAAGCACGGCGAGGCTGGCATAATTTTCAGAAGCGATCAAATTAATCGTTTCTCTCTGCCTTTTGGCCTCGAGGCCTATGACACGGTTGATTTCCGGGTCGGTTTTACCTAGAAAATTCATCTTACCTCCCTGATTTCAATTTGGAGCAATTCCGCACTCTATTTTAACCGTTTAAACACCAAAAGGTAAAATTGTCCTTCCACAGGTTAATTGACTTACCATATTGGCCATGCTATCATCATAGCAAAATGAGGTAAGCGGAATATCTTCGGTAGCATGTCGTCGTTAAGTGAACTTAATCAGGAGATTAGTGCCTGCCAGAAATGCCAGGTACTTGCACAGACGAGAACAAGAGTAGTTCCTGGAAGCGGCATGGAAAAAACCGATATCATGTTTATCGGTGAAGCTCCGGGATGGCATGAAGACCAGCAGGGCCTCCCCTTCGTGGGTCCGGCTGGGCTTTTTTTAGATGAGTTAATATCATCCATCGGTATGCATAGAAGCCAGGTTTATATTACCAATGTGGTTAAGTGCCGGCCGCCGGGAAACCGTGACCCGCTTCCGGCCGAGATAAATGCATGCCGTAACTGGCTGGACCGCCAGATCGAACTCATCCGGCCCAAAATAATCGTTACCCTGGGACGTTATTCCATGGCCATGTTTTTCCCTGGTAAAAGCATCGGTAAAGTTCACGGTACCGCTCGTAGGGAAGGAGATATCACGTACTTTGCAATGTATCATCCTGCTGCAGCCCTTCATCAGCAAAGCCTGCGCCAGACAATCCAGGCCGACATGCTTAAGATCCCGCACCTGTTGAGTGAGACCGAAGCTGCCGGTGAAATCAGCAGGCAACCGGAACAGCTAAGCATGTTTGAGGCCCAAAATCTTGAATAAGTCAAAAATCAGGATCATTCCTCTCGGTGGACTGAACGAAATCGGTAAAAATATGATGATGATCGAGCATGGCAACGACATCATCGTCATCGATGCCGGTTTCATGTTCCCGGAAGAGGAAATGCTGGGCATAGACCTGGTAATACCGGATATCGGCTACCTCCTCGAGAAAAAAGACAAGGTGAGGGGTATCATTATTACCCATGGTCATGATGACCACATCGGGGCCCTCCCCTACATCCTTCCGCAACTGAACGTGCCCATTTACGCCACCAAGCTCACCCAGGGCCTTATCTCGGTAAAGCTCAAGGAGCGCAAGGTGCTGAACGAGGCCAAACTTGAAACCGTCGCCACCGGTCAGTGCTTCAACGTCGGTAAATTTAAAATAGAGTTCTTCCCCGTCTGCCACAGCATTCCCGACGCCGTGGGTCTTATCATAAACACCCCGCTGGGCACCCTGGTACACAGCGGCGACTTTAAAATCGACTATACGCCGGTATGTGGCAAGCCCACCGATCTCTCCCGCCTTGCCCAGATCGGCGCACAGGGTATACTCCTCCTTCTTGCCGATTCTACATATGCCGAGCTTCCGGGCTACACGCCTTCGGAGATGGTGGTCAGCGAAACCCTGGACCATGTAATGGCAAATGCCCCGGGAAGGGTCATAATAACCACCTTCTCCTCCCTGATCTCCCGCATCCAGCAGGTTATAGACGCGGCAGCCAAGCACCAGCGGCGTGTCTTTATCGTCGGGCGCAGCATGAACAATACCGCCAACATGGCACTTAAGCTGGGATATCTTGCCGACACGAATAAGGTGCTTGCCCGCATGGATGAGCTAAAAGGTATGCCCCGTAACAAGATCGTCTTCGTTACCACCGGCAGCCAGGGGGAACCCACCTCGGCACTGGTAAGAATGGCCAACCGGGCCCATCGCCAGGTCCACATCCTGAGCGGGGATACCGTTGTGGTATCGGCGACCCCGATTCCCGGTAACGAGTCCCTGATAAACAGGACCATAGATAATCTCTTCAAGCAGGGAGCAAGGGTGATTTACAGTGGCCTGGAGCAGGTCCACGTTCACGGTCATGCCAGCCAGGAAGAACTTAAGCTCCTCCTTAACCTGGTAAAACCGAAGTTTTTTATGCCCATCCACGGCGAATACCGGCACCTGAGCCTGCATGCCAAGCTGGCCCAGTCCGTGGGTATACCGCAAGGCAATACGTTCGTGCTCGAAGACGGTGATATACTGGAAATCGGGCCCCATTCGGGAAGGAAAGCGGGAAAGGTAACCTCCGGTAACGTATATGTCGACGGATTGAGCGTGGGCGATATCGGAAGCGTAGTCCTCCGTAACAGGAGGATGCTCTCCAGGGACGGCATGGTAGTGGTTATCATTGCCGTAAACAAGCAGACCGGCAAACTGGTAGGCCGGCCAGACATAGTATCGCGCGGTTTTGTGGATACCAGGGAATCCAAGGACATGCTCGAGAAGAGCCGTGACCTGGTAGCACAGACACTGGACCACAGCGGTAAGCAGCCAACGGAGTGGAGTCTAGTTAACGATAAGATACGGGACACGCTTAACAGGTTTTATTACGATCAGACCAAGCGCAGGCCGATGATTCTTCCCTTTATGGTAAAGGTATGATGACAAGAGGCTATCGGCACTGAAGGCAATATGGCAAATAAAAAACGTAAAAGCCCGGTAAGTTCACAGAGGAAAACGAAGGGGACCCGATCCGTAAAGGAAAACCCCGGCCGCCCCCGATGGGATATTGCCTGGCGGGTAGGCCTCGCAGGCACTGTCGCAGGCATACTTTACTGGCAGTGGTCTAACATTACTGCATGGGTAACCGATGTCAGGAACAGTACCTGGAGCCTCTTCGGCTGGGGGCTGCTTCTTATCATTATAGCCCTCGTGATACTGGGAATAATTACCTGGGTCAGAAGAGACAAACCGCTGCTGGTCCGTTTCCGGCAGTGGCTGGGTGGTATTTCAATTACCATGGCCATATGGGGACTGCTTGCCTATTCGGCACTTGGCGGTAGCATCGGTCAGCACATTATCGGTTACCCTTCTAACGTAATAGGCATACCCCGTATAATCGGCTTCGTGCTTGCCGGTATAGTCTTGATTGCCCCCAGGGCCTTCGTGGGTGCATTTAAACGGGCAGGCACATGGGCCGGAAGCCAGCTTGAGAGGCAGCCGAGGCCCATCCCGGAGGCAAGATCAGAGCCACCCAGGCCATCGATCCCGGTAAATCCTCCGGCGCCGGCCGAGAGACAGGCGACACCCATCTCCCCACCTCCCCCTTCGCCGGTAATGCCATCCCAGGTCCAGGCTCCGGCTGCGGAGACGGGCCAGGCCTTAACGCCGCAGGGCGACCTGCGACAGGTCGCGCAGGAGGTCTGGAAGAAATACGGGGAATCCCCCTCGCTTGCTACCGAGGATGGCTGGAGGTTACCCCCCATCGACATCCTGGATCGAGCCCCGGAGTTCGAGTTCGGCCAGGCCGATAACGCACAGAGAGCCCGGCTGATTGAAGAAGCGCTTGCCAGCTACGGGGTCGAAGCAAAGGTGGTACAGATAAATACCGGACCCACCGTAACCCAGTTCGGCATAGAGCCAGGCTGGGACAGGAAGATGAAAGAGGTAAAGGAACGCGACAGGGACGGTAACGTTACTATCAGGCTGGAGGAAGTATCACGGACCAGGGTGAAGGTCGATAAAATAACCGGCCTTGCCAACGACCTGGCGCTCGCGCTTGCAGCCCCCACCATCCGCATCGAGGCCCCGGTTCCCGGCAAGCCGGTAGTCGGCATCGAGGTGCCCAACACCCAGCTGGGAATGGTCAACCTTCGTGGCGTGGTCGAAACCACCAGTTTTCAGAAGCTGATCGCAAAGTCCAGGTTTGCGCTCGCGCTCGGAATGGGTGCCGGAGGCGAAGCGGTGGTCACTGACCTGACCAAGATGCCGCATCTTCTCATCGCCGGGGCCACCGGCAGCGGTAAGACCGTGTGCCTGAACTCTACCATCTGCTGTCTGCTGCTCCACAACTCACCCAACAGCCTCCGATTTATCATGATAGATCCCAAGCGCGTGGAGCTGACCCCTTTCAACAGCATCCCCCACCTGGCCGTTCCCGTGATAACGGATGCCGAGAAGGCGGTGAGCATACTGAGGTGGCTTAACCAAGAAATGGACAAACGCTACCAGAAACTCGCCACCGTGAGCGCCCGAAACATAGAGGCGTACAACAAAAAGGTCGAGGGGGAGGAAAGGCTGCCCTACATCGTGCTGGTGATAGACGAGCTCGCCGACCTCATGATGACCGGCTTCGATGAGGTCGAACACATTATCTGCCGCCTGGCCCAGCTGGCCAGGGCGACCGGCATTCACCTCGTGGTGGCCACCCAGCGTCCCTCGGTCGATGTCGTTACCGGCCTTATCAAGGCAAACTTCCCGACACGCATAAGCTTCGCCGTTACATCACAGGTGGATTCACGCACCATTCTCGATATAGCCGGCGCCGAGAAACTCCTCGGCCGCGGCGATATGCTCTATATGCCCACCGAGGCGGCAAAACCAAAACGCCTCCAGGGGTGCTACGTATCCGATGCGGAGACGGAGCGGCTGGTCTATTTCTGGGGGAGCCAGCAGAAAGAGGAAGCCCCGTCCCTTCAGATCGCCGATATAACTGCGCCATCAACCGGAAGGGATAGAGGTGGTTATCCCCGGGACGCCCTGCTCGATGCCGCTAGGCAGCTTGCCAGGGAGCACGATAATATCTCCACATCTTTCCTGCAGCGAAAGCTCCGTATCGGCTACCCGCGGGCGGCCCGCATCATGGAGCAACTGGAAAACGAAGACGAAAACCGGGAAGGATAAACTTCCCGCCGGAAAATCACTGTTTCTTAAGCTCGATAATACGGTCGCGAAGTAACGCGGCCTTCTCGAACTCCAGGTTTTTAGCTGCCTTTTTCATCTGCAGTTCAAGGTCTTTGATCAGCCGGGCCATCTCCCTCTTGTCTAATGGGGCGACGGTATATGGTGTGCGGTTCTCGGCAACCGCCGCCCTCACCCTCTCCGTGATATCCTTGATCGCCTTTCTTATGCCCTGCGGTGTGATGCCGTGCTCCCGGTTATAATCCTCCTGTATGCGGCGACGTCGCTGTGTTTCCTCGATTGCCCTCGACATGGAACCTGTAATCACATCGGCATACATTATCACGTGGCCGTCTACATGCCGGGAAGCACGTCCCATGGTCTGTATCAAGGAGCCGGCCGAACGCAGGTATCCCTCTTTGTCGGCATCCAGTATCGCCACCAGGCTCACCTCGGGAAGGTCAAGTCCTTCCCTGAGAAGGTTGATGCCGACCACCACGTCGTATACGCCCAGGCGGAGGTCGCGTAGTATATTGACCCGCTCCAGCGTCTCTATCTCCGAGTGCAGGTAATGGGTCTTGATGTCCACCTCGAGCAGGTAGTCGGCAAGCTCTTCCGCCATCCGCTTGGTAAGTGTCGTCACCAGGCACCGCTCACCGCGGTCAACCCTGTACCTTATCTGTTCGAGGAGATCGTCCACCTGGCCCCGGGTCGGTTTGACCTCGACGGTGGGCTCAAGAAGCCCGGTAGGCCTGATTACCTGTTCCACTACCTGCCGGCTGTGGGTATATTCATATTCCGCAGGTGTCGCTGAAACGTAGATCACCTGGCCAATACGCTCGTTGAACTCGTCGAAACTAAGCGGTCGGTTATCCAGGGCCGAGGGCAAACGAAAGCCATACTCAACGAGCGTTTCCTTGCGGGAACGGTCACCGTGGTACATGCCCCTGATCTGGGGAAGCGTCATATGGGACTCATCTATGAACACGAGAAAATCGTCCGGGAAATAATCGAGGAGCGTCCAGGGAGGGCTCCCGGGTGCCCTACCCGATAGATGACGGGAGTAATTTTCCACCCCGGCGCAGTAGCCGGCCTCTACCAGCATCTCGAGGTCATAATTGGTCCGCGCAATCAGTCTTGCCGACTCTACCACCTTACCCTGCTTATTGAGTTCCCGCAGCCTTTTTTCCAGTTCCTCCTTAATGCTCTCGATAGCCCTCTTAAGCTTATCGTGTGATGTCACAAAGTGCTTCGCCGGATAGATATCCACCGAGTCCAGTTCAGCAATCATTTCGCCGGTGAGGGGATCAATTTCAACGATACGGTCCACTTCGTCACCGAAAAATTCAATCCGCAGCGCCATCTCCTCGTAAGCGGGCTGGATCTCCAGGGTATCACCTCGTATCCGGAACTTCCCCCTGGTAAAATCGATATCGTTCCGTTCGTATTGCATATCGACCAGCTGCCTGAGAAGCCACTTTCTCGAGTAGCTCTCATTTTTTTTAAGGGAGCACACGAAACTGCGGTATTCCTCAGGTTCACCCAGGCCGTAGATGCATGATACCGAGGCGACTATTATCACGTCGCGGCGCTCAAAAAGGGCCCTCGTAGCCGCGTGCCTGAGCTTGTCGATTTCTTCGTCGATGTCGGCATCCTTTTCGATGTAGGTATCGGTGCGGGGAAGGTAGGCCTCCGGCTGGTAATAATCGTAGTAGCTTACGAAGTATTCCACGGCGCTCTGGGGGAAAAACTCCCTGAGCTCGGAGTAAAGCTGGGCCGCCAGTGTCTTGTTATGGCTCATGACCAGGGTTGGCCTGTTTACCCGCTCGATTATGTTTGCCATGGTAAAGGTCTTCCCGCTACCGGTAACCCCGAGCAGGGTCTGGTTCTTGAAACCGCTTTCAAGCCCCTTCACCAGCCCCTCGATAGCCTGGGGCTGGTCGCCCATCGGGCCGAAATCGGAGACAATCTTAAACTCGGACATGCTTTTATATACCCCTTAAAACAGTATAGCGTCATTTTTATGTAAGCTTCAAAGAATCATTTTAAAGAGAGTTGTCCTGAATACCCCGGCAGGTTTATAATTTGCCAAGCGATCACATATTCGACGGGTCATGACATTGCGCCATAAGATTTTTCACCGCATAGCACGTGTAGTATCCTTTGTGATGTTCAACTTTGCATTCTTCTTCTTCACCCGTATGCGGATACGGGGAAGGGAAAACATCCCCATGCAGGGCCCGCTCGTAGTCGTCTCCAACCACCTTAGCTATGCCGATCAGTATATCCTGACACTCGCCATAAAGCGTGAGATGATATTCCTGGCCAAGGAAGAGCTTTTCCGTAACCGTTTCAAGAGATTCCTCATCGAGTCTTTTGGCGCCATCCCGGTAAGGCGTGGTGCAGTTAACCGGGCCGCCCTGAACCAGGTCCACCGGGTTCTGGACAAAGGTCAGGCCATGTTCCTCTTTCCGGAGGGGAGTCGCAGCAAGGACGCACGCCTTCAGCCCGCCTTCTCCGGTTCGGCGCTTATAGCGCTTCACAATAGTGCCCCGATTCTTCCCGTGGGTATCTGGGGCATGGAAGTCGCCGAAAAGGGTTTTTCCTGGGTTATGCGACATCGACCGGAGGTTACGGTGAATATCGGTAAACCCTTCTATCTATCGATGCCCGACGAAAGATTGAATAAAAGCCAGCTTAAAGAGCTTTCCGACGAAATAATGGTACACATTGCCGGGCTTCTGCCCGCTGAGTACCGCGGCTACTATGCGGATAGAGTCGATCCTGGGGACACCCCTTCTTCTAACCCCTCCATTCCCCAATGCGGTTCCAGATAATATCCAGGTCCCTGCTTGCCGGGCTTGGACTCAGTGCCAGCCTTACCCGCCACCAGACGTTCTTCATTAACCTGAGCCCGCCCATGTCGTTTAAACGCTTGCCGATCTCGCGGGCCCGTAAAGAAACACCGTAACAGTCATAGATTTTAGGCCCGCTGGTAGACACGAAGCCTTCTTCACGACCTATCGCTACCAGCTCATCGACCAGACACTCTATTTCCCGGTCCAGGCTCATGCCCGCTTCCGTCTCCGCCTCTTCAAATGCATCCTCTTCCGAAAGAAGCCTGGCGGCATCTTCCTCCGTCAGTGCCTGGGGGCATAACCGGTCATAAAGCTCCCGAAAAAACGACATTTACCCACTTCCTAAAAAATGTAAATGCTGCAAAGTCTATCCCAGCTTAATCGTTTATGCATACATTACAGCCTAAGTCTAGTACTCTTTATGGGTAGTTACAATCACACGTTAGAACTATATCGCGCAGAGGTCCATCTGAAAATATATGGACTTTAGTTGGAGATTTTTTTCGGCGGGACTAGTACTATAGAGGGAAACAGGCTATTTACTGGCAAAAAAGGCGAGTGCCTGCTTTATCTTTTCTTCGAGGTCCATCTGGGTCGACGCCGGCAGGGATGCTACAGCCCGGCTTGCCTCCGAGGCCGAATAGCCCAGGGAGACCAGGGCGGCGATGACCTCCGTGTTTTCCTCGGAAAAACGGTTTGCTGGCGCGGTTACCCAGGCAGCGGCCACCTTGTCCTTGAGCTCGAGGACGAGCCTGTCGGCCATCCGCTTGCCTATTCCCGGTATCGATGTTAAAAGATCGGTACTTCCGGTAGCGATCGCCGTAGTAAGCTGCTCCAGATTCATTGCCGAGAGCATGGCCAGGGCCAGGCGTGGCCCCAGTCCCGATACCCCCAGAAGCGTCTTAAAAAACCTCATTTCATCCGGGGAGTTAAAGCCGTACAGCGTTATGCAGTCCTCCCTGACATGCATGTGGGTGTAAAGGTTCACTTCCTCACCGACGTTACCCAGGGAGCTCAGGGCGGAGGTGGGTAAATACACGTAAAAACCGATACCGTTTACATCTATCACCACCCCGTCGCCGCTTATCGCATCCAGTTTTCCTGTCAGGCTGGCTATCATCGCTTCGACACCTTTTAATATCCGGCCAGGAGCCCTGTCACATGCAGCTCGCCGAGGTGGCAGAGAGCAACCGCCAGGGCATCGGCCGCATCGAACGGCCGGGGCACATCGGACAGGCCCAGTTGAAGCCGCACCATTTCTTGAATCTGTTCCTTGGAGCTTGCCCCGTAGTTGGATACCCTTTGCTTTACCTGTGCCGGGGTATATTCGCATACCGGGATTCCGTTAATCGCCGCGGACAGTATGGCTACTGCCTGCGCCTTGCCAATCGCAAAAGCCGATTTGGTATTCTTGGCTACGAACGGCTGTTCAACCGCCACCGCATCCGGCCGGTACTTGTCGATAATCTTCCCCAGCCCCTGGTAAAGAAAACACAGGCGCTCACCGATGGAGATGCTCTTCCTGCATTTGATAGCCCCGCTGTCTACCAGCGCCACCTCTCCGTCGATGCTTTCGATAACGCCGTACCCCATGGCAACCGTACCCGGATCGATGCCCAGTACTATCACATTAACCCCTCATCAGCCTGCTCGCTGACATTTTTCAGGAAGACTGGTATTTCTCAAGGACTTCGTCGGTAAAATCTGCATTGGTGTACACCTGCTGTACCTCGTCTATCTCCTCCAGCCGGTCCATCAGCTTCAGGGTTTGAAGGGCCGATCTTTCATCCAGGTTAATCGAGGTCTTCGGTATTAGTCCCTGCTCGGCCGAGGAAATCTTCACATCCTCTGCTTCCAGTGCCGACCTGACTTCCTCCAGTTGCTCGGGGGCGGTATATATCTCCAGGTAACCATCCTGGGGCTTTACATCTTCCGCTCCGGCATCTATCGCCCTGAGAGCAAGCTCATCGGCATCCCTGTTGTCCGTCTCCGCGATTACGGTCCCTTTGAGATCGAAGATCCAGGCAACACAGCCGCTCTCTCCGAGACTGCCGCCACCCTTGTTGAACACGTTGCGGACATTTTGCAGGGTCCTGTTGCGGTTATCGGTAAGCGCCTGGACCAGTATGGCGGCCCCACCCGGCCCGTACCCCTCCATCAC
>Ga0068714_10005693_pt1 | contig 13090 bp, 19 predicted proteins | sample MTBNYHSulfiMetaG_FD_62988 | JGI IMG/M metagenome (GOLD analysis project Ga0068714, IMG submission 62988) | Enrichment culture microbial communities from rom New York Harbor, USA that are MTBE-degrading - MTBE-NYH (New York Harbor Sulfidogenic)... | ecosystem: Environmental > Aquatic > Marine >... | reverse complement strand
CTGAAACTTCTCTCATTCCTCATGGCAAGGTCCTTTCTCTTTCCAGGATTATACCTGACCCTGCCAGACCTTCCTGATCACCCTAACCTTTTGTGTCCAGCCTCAGGGGTTCACTACACAAATCTCTGTTTAGAAGCACCGCCACCCCTATAAAACCACACAATCTCATTCTGGAAGTTGTGATAGCCGAACATATCATCTCTATCTAGTAACACCTTGATATAGTGCGATGCATGCCAATCACAATGGTAATAGAAACTCCCCGTTGACTTTAATACCCTATATAGCTGTTCAATGCGTGGTCTCATATAGTCAATATAAGCTCTGACATTCTCAAATCTATCCTCGAAGTGTCTTTTTTCCTGCTCCTGCCAAAAAGAGACATAATTACGGTTAGAACTAAACGGGGGGTCAATATAAATTAAGTCTATACTTTCATCAGGAATATCTTTAAGCTTTTTAAGACAATCACCACAATAGATTATATTAGTATCCATTGTCGCTACCTCAATTATCCTTTGAGGCTTATTATACATCATTTTGTCTAGTCTGTTATGATTTGTCGTCCCAGCAGCTTTAGTGTTACCATAGGTTTGTGATTGACAGACTGAAGGAAGTTCTTTCTCAGCGGGAGAAATGCTGTGTGGTTGATGCCAGCCGGGCACCGGCGGCGGTTTTAATACCTCTCCTCTACAAAAATGGCGAGTATCATATTATCTTTACCCGGAGGACGGAGACAGTACAGTACCACAAAGGCCAGATTTCCTTTCCCGGTGGAGCCTACGAGGAGGAAGACGAGACGCTGGTCGATACTGCCCTGAGGGAGTGTGATGAGGAGATAGGTCTGCCACCAGAGGTGGTTGAGGTGCTGGGAGAGCTGGATGATACCATTACGGTAACTTCAGGTTACATTATTTCTCCCTTTGTTGGTCTTGTGCAGGAAGAGCGTCCGCTGAAGTTGCACCCGCTAGAGACCGAGGAAATACTTAAAATCCCGGTATCGACGCTTCTTGAGAAGGACTGCCTGCGTCAAACAACTGAAGTGGTTAATGGCCAGAAAATTACCACCTATGCCTATCACTGTCAGGGGAATGTAATCTGGGGAGCCACGGCTAAGATATTAAGCCAGTTTCTGGACATTTTCGCCCGACTACAGGAAAGCGCTGATAGATAGAAGTTAGTGTCAGGTGAATAGGAGGGTCAGGCGGTAAACGCCGCCTGACCCTTAATAACCTGGACAGGTAGCAAAGTAGCCTAGAAGACCAGTTCCTCTTCAACGGTAATCTTGATTACATGGTTAGCTTTCATACCTCTGGCACTGAGCTGGGCTGATACTTTATCAAAAAGTTCACCCTTCTCCAGAATCTCCGCCTTACCCCAGATGCGGCAGCCCTTACGGGTAGACGGGTCAAAGACGATAGCAGTTATTTTGGGGTTCTCTTTCAGATTGGCTACAGTGCGTGGCGATGCCACGTCAGCAAAGGCGATGTGCTCATCATCGATAACCTGGAAAGAACCCTTCGGTGAGACGTTGGGCTTGCCATCTTTGCCCGTGGTCGCCACCAGTGCCGGATGAATTTCACTGATTATTTTCTTTGCTTCCTCCGATAGCTTGACCATAACAGACCTCCTTTCCGTGGCTCTTTGCGGGTATTGTAACACCACCTGTCTCAGGAGGACAACATCAGGTGGCATATGTGTTATAATTGGTCTGCTTGAGGGCCTGACTGCGTCCTGCGGGTAAAAAAGGGGATGGCATAATTATGAAAAGGGAATTGATGGATATTCTGGCCTGTCCGGTGTGCAAGGGAGAACTTGAGCTCAGTGTCGACGAGGAAAATGAGAGGGAAATAGTCAGTGGCTCTCTGCATTGTCGAAAGTGTGAGGAGCACTACCCGATTGTTGATACTATTCCCAACCTGCTACCCCCTGACCAGCGCGACTAATCAGGGCTGTAGATGACCCCTGTCTGCGGTGATTCCCATACCTCTACACGCGAGAGAGAAACGGGCTCTCCGGCCATCATAGGTTTTAGCGCACCATAGATGGTGGTGGCAATATTCTCAGAGGATGGGTTTATTTTATCAAATGGCGGCACATCGTTAAGGCAGGTATGGTCAAAATTAGAGAGGATACTGGCCAGGTGCCGCTTCAGCACCGTGAAATCGTAGGCCAGGCCAATATCATCAAGTTTGGGAGCACTTATCCTGACCACGACCCCGAAGCGGTGTCCGTGCAGTGCCTCACACTTCCCCTGATAGCCCCTTAAGAAATGGGCGGCATCAAAGTGCTGCTCTACAGATATCTGGTACATTCTACCTCCTTGATATCTCGTTTATTACCTGTCTTCCCACTTAAGCACTCCCTGGGTCTCGGTTACTGCTTTTAGCAGTTCCCTGATTGTCTGGCCGCTCTTGGGATGCACCAGGTCAGGGGCAATCTCAGCCAGAGGAACCAGGACAAAGGCTCTTTCTGTCAGCCTGGGATGAGGAATAACCAGCTTGGGATTTTTAATAACCTGGTCGCCGTAGAAAAGGATATCTATATCAATGGGGCGAGGGCTATTGGGTTTGCCCGGCACTCGTCCCAGCTTGGACTCAATGCCTTTAGTCAGGGTCAGTAGCTCCATGGGGGATAATCTGGTCTGTACCTGACACACCAGGTTGAGGAAACGAGGCTGGTGAATATTGCCCACGGGTTCAGTATCATAGATGGCCGAGACCTTTTTCAATGACATTCTTTGTGATAGAAACGCCAGAGCCCTGTCCAGATTGCCCTGGCGGTCGCCCATGTTGGAACCGAGACCGAGATATACGGTTACGGGTTGATAATTCACTTGCCTTACCTCTGAGTCCAGTTATTATTCTATCACAATCACAGGCTTCCATATAAGGCAGGCTTGCCTGTATTGCTGTCAGTATGATACCATTTTCCTCTACCACATCTCTTGGGCCAGGCATAAGAAAAATCTGGAGGGAAGAATGGACTGCATCTTCTGTAAAATTGCCGCTGGTGAGATACCTTCCGATATCCTCTACCAGGATGAAGGGGTGGTTGCCTTCCGTGATATCAACCCTCAGGCACCGACGCACGTGCTCATTATCCCGAAAAAGCATATTGCTGCCCTTACCGATTTATCTGAAGCCGGGATGTCTGTGGTGGGAGAGATGGCAAGGGTGGCCAATCAACTGGCCAGAGCGGAAGGGATTGCTGAGAGGGGGTATCGGGTGGTGATTAACTGCGGCCAGCAGGGGGGACAGTTAGTGCCCCATCTCCATATGCACCTGCTGGGCGGTCGCCAGCTCTCAGAGACACTTGGCTGATTAAAGGAGAACACGGCATGAACTATTTTGAGGTAATCGGGCCAGTCCTGCTGGGAAATCTGGTAAATCTCCCCGTGCTTTTAGCTTGGCTGGCGGGCATTGTTCTTTCGGTGCTTATGCTCCGGCGAGGAGGAGGAAAAGCCGAGAGGCTGCTTTTAACGGGCTGTTGCCTGATGTTTGGTAGTCGTTTCCTCAGGCCATTCCTGACGGGACTGGCAGTATGGCTGAGCGCAGATCCTGAAATAAGCAACGTCCGGGCTGCCCATACTATCGGGTTGATGGTCAGTTTGCCCCTGGCTACTTTAGATATGGCGGGTATAGTGTGTCTGGTCCTGGCTTTCTGGTTTCGCTGGAGAAGCCAGAGTAGTGCGACAAAATGAAGGCTAATATCGCGGGGCGGTTACCAGGCAGCTTTTCAGTGCTCTTTTCTGTATTCTAAGAAGGCGAGCAGGCCAGCGATGCTCTTGGCATCGCAAATTCGTCCCGAAGCAATAAGCTCGGGAATCTGGCTTATTGGCACCGGCACGAGTTCAATACTCTCAGTATCTTCGGCGTATAGCTGGCTGGGGGTGAGGGCGGTGGCTAGATAGAGATAAAGGTACTCGTTACAGTACCCGGGTGCTGAATAAAAGCCCCCCAGCCTCTCCAGTTTTCCGGGCAGGTAGCCTGTTTCCTCCTGCATCTCACGACGGACCGCCGCCTCCGGGCCTTCATCGTTATCAATACCGCCGGCTGGTATCTCCAGCAGCTTCTTGCCTACGGGGGTGCGGAATTGATTTACCAGTAGCACGTTGTCATCAGCATCGATGGCGATAATGGCAACACAGTCGCTATGCTCCACGATTTCCCGCGTTGTTTTTCGGCCGCTGGGCATCTCTACCGTGTCAACCCATAACTTCACCGCCCGTCCCTGGTAGATTAGCTGGCAGGATAGCGTTTTTTCTTCAGGCACGTTAAGCCTCCATCTCCAGGTGATGGACGAGAGCAACTTCATCGCAGTTGGGGAATTTGGGACAGCGGTAGCACTCACTCCAGACTTTTTGGGGCAGCTCCATTTTGTCTACCTGGGAAAAGCTAAGCTGTTCGAAAAAGGCTGGTTTATAGGTCAGGCAAAAGACGGTGGGGATGCCAAGCTCCCTGGCTTCTTTGAGGCAGGCTTCTATCAGCTGGTTGCCGATACCCTGGCGCTGGCTATTCTCAGCCACCGCCACCGACTTTATTTCCGCCAGGTCTGACCAGTTGACATGGAGGGCGGCACAGGCGGTAATGCGCTCGCCTTCCCTGATGACGAAATAGTCCCGGATATTTTCGTATATCTCGCTCAGGGAGCGCGGCAGCATCTCACCCTTGTTGGCGAAGTAGTTGATTAATTCGTGCATCTGGGTGGCGTCGCTGATTCTGGCTTTTTCTACGGTGCTCAATTTACTGCTTTCCTTTCAATCTTTGCTCCAGAGAGCTGTAGAACGAAGTCTCCGGGTGAACCCTCAAGAAGCGTACTGTCCTGGGGCTGTGTTTTACGGTGACTGTGGTACTACTTGATAACGGCAGATTTATGTGGCCATCTATGCTCAGTGTCCCCGTATAGACGGTGCTGATGTGCAACTTAACGGTTGTTTTATATGGTAATACCAGCGTGTATGAGGCACTGAGGTGAGGCATTATTGGTAACAGTATTAATTCTCTGGCCTGCGGGTGGAGAATAGGTCCACCGGCAGCCAGTGCGTAACCGGTGCTGCCCGTGGCGGTAGCCACAATTACCCCATCGGCCTTGTATGTGGTCAATGGCTCGCCGTCAATGCTGGTATCCACATAGATTACTCTGGCCACTTCTCCCCGGGCTACAACTACATCGTTCAGGGCATAGAAGATACTTGGCTCCTGCCCTTCTTCTGCCGGGGAAAGTTCTGCTTCGAGCAGGAACCGCTCGTCAATCCAGCCCTCTCCAGCCAGCAAAGCCGGTAGTCTGGTCATAGCCTCCTTAACACTGAGCTCGGTCATAAATCCCAGCCTCCCCAGGTTTATCCCGGTGATGGGAGTTGACGCGGGGACTATGGCCTGTACCGCCCGCAGGATGGTGCCATCGCCACCCACGCTGAGAATTAAATCAGTCCCGTTTACCTGTGCCCGGGCCTCCTCTCCCTCCCAGGCAGAGCATGACCAGACAGAGAGGTTCTTTGTTTTCAGGAAGTCTTCCAGCTTCCTGGCCAGAGTGTGAGCCTCTTCCTTCATCGGGTGATACAGAATGCCGACTCTTTTCATGGTCTTAACCGCTTTCGATTCAAGGCAGGTGAGTTGTTGCCCCAGTAAACAGGTTGGAGGCAGGCCGACTATAGTATAGCGCTCAATACAGTTTTAAGTAAAGCCAGGTGGCTGGTCTCCTTGACCCGGTGGCTTGTTTCGCGTTAAGCTATCAAATCGGCAGGTATGAAAGGTTATGACAAGGAGGCATAGATGGAAGGAAAGATAGTTTATTTTGACAAGGCTGGCCCGGAGAATACCGAGGAGACGCTGCGTATTGCCAGGCTTCGGGCGCAGGAGCTTGGTATCAAGACCATCGTGGTGGCGACTACCGTGGGCGATACGGCCGCCAGAGCTGTCGAGGTCTTTGAGGGGATGAGGGTGGTGGCCGTAACCCACTATACCGGCATGAAGGGGCCTGATATACAGGAACTGACCGAGGAAAACAGGCGGAAAATCGAAGGCAAGGGCGGTATCATACTGACCACGATGCATGCCTTTGCCGGGGTCAGTCGGGCTATGCGCCTGAAGTTTCAGACCTATACCATCGGGGAAATAATTGCCAATGTGCTGCGTGTCTTTGGGCAGGGCGTGAAGGTGGTCTGTGAGATAGCCATGATGGCGGCTGACGCTGGTCTGGCGCGTACCGATGAGGATATTATTGCTATTGCCGGCACCGGACGGGGTGCCGATACCGCCGTCGTGTTGCAGCCGGTAAACTCTCCGGAGTTCTTCGACCTCAGGGTTAAGGAAATTCTCTGCAAGCCGCACTTTTAGACTTTGGGTAAAGCTGAATCTATCCCCTGGCCCCCTTCCTTAACAAGGAAGGGGGAAAATTATGAGAGGTGGGGCTTTAGCCCATGCTATCAGTGAAATATGAAAGATACGTTGTCGGCGGACGGAGACAAGAATTAATTCAATAAGAACAGGAGATAGATATGGATAGAGGATGGAAAAATCTATCTATAGTAGCCGGTATATTTGTGGCGATTGGTGTCTTCTTCAGTGTTTATTTGTCGTATCAATTGGGCATTACGCAAAATGAGTTGGATGCTACTTTGATTGATTTAGACTCTACGAAAACACAACTTAGAGAAACCACGACCAAGTTAAACAATGTTGAGAAGCAATTAGATGATACCGAAATGCAATTGTCTGTTACAGAAGGAAAACTAGAAGATATAAATAATCAACTTACTGTAGCTATAAATCAATTGGAAGCAAAAAAGAATGAAAATAATCAGATGTTAAGTAATTATACCGATTTAAGGGAGCAAATAAATATTAGATTAGGAGATAACCAGCAAGATATGCAAAGCTTTATTACTCCTGATAATTCGGTAGTATCTACAAAAGTGAAGGAGATTACAGGCGGTTTTTCAGAGGATGTAAACGAGCATTGGGCGGATTACCAAAGGTTATATACGTGGGTAGTGAGTAATATAAAATATTCATATGATAGTTATACGCCTTATCTGCCAGAGACAATTTCAGGTAAACTGGTGTGGCAAGCTGAATGCTGGCGAACACCAGAGGAGACTATAAAAGATAATACTGGTGATTGTGAGGACATGGCCACATTACTCGATAGTATGATGATAAATTACAATGAAGGAAAGTATGGTGTTTGGCTTATTTTTATCCGTTCAACTTCCCCTGAAGCAAGGGGGCATGTAGCGGTTGCTTTGCCTGTAAAAGGGGGTAATCTTTCAATTCTTGACCCTGCAGGGAATTACTATACAGGTTATAGATACGGAAGACTGCAATCTTTGAGCAGTTCAGCAGGTGTAAAAGACTGGTTATCCCATTGGAAGAGCAAGATGCCAGACGCAAGAATAGTAAGGGTTGTATCTAATACCCTATATGAAGAGTTTTCCAGCACGGATGAATTCTTAAAATGGCTACAGGATCGGAGGTAGGAATTTGGCCGAAAGCGTGAGCTCTCCTCATTGCATTGTCTTACCACCAGCACCTATAATGGTCTGGGGAAGGTAGAGGTATAGTGAGCTACCACGAGCATAAAGAAAAGGCGCCTAAAAGTGTGAACTGCGCCGTGCTCATTATCTCGGACAGTCGCACGGAAGCAAATGATGAATCGGGCGCACTCATCAAGCAGAAGCTCAGCGAGAACGGGCATAGGGTAATGTTCTACTCTATTTTGAAGAATGAGGCCGGTGCTATTGAGAAGAAAATATACGAGCTGCTGGAACAGGAGGAGCTTCAGGTTATTATCACCAGCGGCGGCACCGGGGCCAGCCACCGGGATGTTACCGTAGAGACCATATACCCCATTCTGGAAAAGAAGATGGACGGCTTTGGCGAGCTTTTTCGCTTTCTGAGCTACCAGGAGATAGGCACGGGCAGCATCATGAGCCGGGCGGTGGGTGGTGTGGCCAGGGGGAAGGTCATTCTTTGTTTCCCCGGCTCTATCGGGGCGGCCAGGCTGGCCATGGACAAAATAATCTTGCCCGAAATCGGGCATCTGGTCAGGGAGGCAACACGGTGAAACCTTTTGGCGCGCTTCTTCCCTTCGAGGAAGCAAAGAGGGTCGTTGATGAAAACATAAAACCAGTTACCGGGGTTGAGACGGTGGGTATTGATGATGCTGCGGGCAGGGTGCTGGCTGAGGACATCGTGGCTACTATATATTCACCGCCCTTTGCCAGAGCAGCCATGGATGGCTATGCCGTGAGGGCGAGGGATACCTTCGGTGCTGGCCAGCGAAGTCCCAGGGTGCTCAGGGTGGTGGGTGAAGTGCACGCTGGAGGCACGCCTCAACAGAGGGTTAACGCTGGCGAGTGTATTCAGATTGCCACCGGGGCCATGATGCCTAAAGGGGCAGATGCCGTGGTCATGGTCGAGGATACCGAGGCCGAAAATGGCCGGGTGAAGGTGTTCAAGTCTGTCTACCCCCGGGCTAACGTGGCGCAAAAAGGGGAGGACATCAGGAAAGGAGACCCTGTCCTGAGCCAGGGCTTTGTCCTGGATGCGGGGAGGATTGGGGTGCTGGCCTCTCAGGGGATTCGTAAATGCAAAGTCTACGAAAAGCCAAAAGTGGCTATCATGCCGACAGGGGAGGAAGTGGTCGAGGTGGGCAGGAGATTAAAGCCCGGCCAGGTCTATGATATTAACTCTCATACTATTACCTCAGTGGTGAAGGAGAATGGCGGTGTTCCTCTCCGCGTTGGAATTGCTGGCGATGACCTTGATGAGCTGAAGTCGGCCATTAGCGGGGCTCTGGAAAACGACCTGGTGGTTATCTCGGGTGGTTCCTCGGTTGGCGAACGAGACCTGTTAATCGATGCTCTTCAGGACTTGGGTGAGATTCTCTTTCACGGCATTCAGGTAAAGCCGGGGAAACCGACCATTTTTGCCATGGTGCAGGGCAAGCCGCTCATGGGAATGCCCGGCTACCCCACCTCCTGTCTCATTAATGCCTACCTCTTTTTACTGCCGGCGGTGAGGACGATGGCTCACCTGCCACCGAGAAGAGGTGAGAGCGTTGAGGCCAGGCTGGCCCGCAGAGTCCCCGGCAGCGTGGGCAGAAAGCAGTTCTTAACCGTTAAACTTGAAGGCGACGAGGCTGTACCTGTGTTCAAGGAATCAGGAGCGATAACCAGCGTGGCTGAGGCCGATGGCTATATCGAGATTGCGGAAAACATCGATTTGCTGGAGAAGGGCGAGCCGGTTACAGTAACTCTGTTTTAGGTCTGATTCTCGATAATCTCCAGTTCATCTCCAGTCTTGAGTACCCCGCCTCTGGTTACTCTGGCAAATATCCCTTCTGCGGGCATCATTCGCTAGGCCATAGTCTGCCTGGAAAAATCCTTCATCTATCGGGGTTTTGCTTATTCCCTTCTTATCGCTGCGGCAAACGGCAACTATCCTGGCCATATCTAGTCTCCCTTTTTCCTCTGGTAGGTGCCGCTTTTCCCGCCCCGTTTGCTTTCCAGATGTATTTCGCTGATTGTCATCTCCCGGTCTACCGCCTTGCCCATGTCATAGATAGTCAAAGCAGCCACTGATACGGCCACCAGTGCCTCCATCTCCACCCCTGTTTTGCCCGTGCTCTTCACCGTCGCGGTAATGCCTATGAAATCTTCCCCGGACAGGTCGAAGTCAATGGCTATGTCGCTGATTAATATCGGGTGGCACAGGGGTATCAGGTCGGGAGTCTTTTTGGCGGCCATGATACCGGCAATTCTGGCGGCAGCTAGGACGTCTCCCTTTTTCAGTCCAGCGGCCTTGATTTGTTCCAGGGTAGCTGGCTTCATTGTTACTATGCCACTGGCCACTGCCTCGCGCTCGGTATCGTCTTTCTGCGTAACATCAACCATTCTGGCTTCCCCGCTGGCCTTGATATGAGTTAACCTGTTCATGGCTCTTCCCGGTCTTGCTTTTTCAGCCATGTGCCTCAGCCTCCTATCTGGCACATCGGCCGTCCGACGGGAGTAGTAAGCCCCTCGGCCAGGCGGTGTCTTTCCCTCTTAATGGCTACCGCCTGCTGGATAAGCTGTCTTAGCTCTTCGAGGCTGGCCCCGTTACGCAACGCTTCTTTCAAATTGACCTCATCATCATCAAGCAGGCAGGGCCGTAACTGCCCGTCGGAGGTAAGACGGAGGCGATTGCAGGAGTGACAGAAGTGCTCGGTCATGGGGGTAATAAAACCGATGGTACCGCTGGCTCCGGGTATCCGGTAGTACCTGGCGGGTCCGTTACCTGTGTTGCCGGTATAAGGCTCAAGTTCGCCCAGCGACTTAATAAGCTCACGGATTTCCCTGGCGGATACGGTATCAAGGACTTCAGCCTCTGACGTGACAAAAGGCATGAACTCGATGAATCTAACATGCCATCCGTCGTGGATTGTCTTTCGGGCAAAGTCCAGCACCTCGTCGTCGTTTATACCACGCAGCACCACCATGTTTATCTTGACCGGTTCCAGCCCGGTGAGATGGGCTGCCTTAATTCCGGCGAGTACCTCATCAAATTTATCGAGGCCAGTGATGCGCAGGAACTTTTCTCGCTTTAATGTGTCCAGGCTGACGTTGACTCGTTTCAGTCCGGCTTCCTTAAGCTCGGTAGCATACTGACTCAGCAGTATCCCGTTGGTAGTAAGTGCGATATCATCGATACCTTCTATCCGGGAAATCATCTCCACCAGTTTGCTCAGGTCCAGTCTTACCAGGGGCTCGCCGCCGGTAAGGCGCACCTTGTTGATTCCCAGACTGGCGGCTGCCTGTGCCACTCGATAGATTTCCTCGTAGCGAAGAATATCATCGTGTGACAGCCGCGGCATGGCCTGCGCCGTGCAGTAGATACAGCGCAGATTGCAGCGGTCGGTAACCGATATTCGCAGGTAGTTTATCTGGCGTTGCCAGGAATCAAAGAGACCGGTCATTTACTCCCTCTTAAAAGACATTCACGGCTGATGCTCTGAAGGAAACAAATACCTTCTGTTTCTCCTCTAGCGCCAGTTCCTCAAGGGAACGAGGCAGAATCAGGCAGGTAAACTCTGGCGTGGCATCTACCGTAACATAGATCACCGAACCCCGGTCAGCAATACGGGTGATGGTACCCGGCAGGCTATTGAGACCATCAGAGTTCTGTGGTTCCTTTGAAAGCCAGATGTCTTCCGGCCGGATTGAGGCGTGTCGTCTGCCTTGCAGAGCTGTGATGACGGCTAGCTTGATACCATCGACACAGAAAACACTGTCCTGCACTTCGCCTTCAAAGATGTTCCGGGCCATTAAAAACCTAGCCACAGGTTCTGAGGTCGGGTGGTGTAATATCTGGTCAGGAGTTCCTATCTGAAGTATTTGCCCTCCCCTCATCACGGCGATATGGTCACCAAGGGCCATAGCCTCCTGAAAATCATGGGTAACATGGATGGTGGTTAGTTTGAGGCGATTGTGCAGTGCTTTTAGTTCTCTCTCAGCAAATTCCTTGCTTTCGGGGTCAACCGCACTTAAAGGCTCGTCGAGGAGGAGGAGGTCAGGTTTGATGGCGACTGCCCTGGCCAGACCAATCTTCTGACTTTCTCCGCCGCTTAAAGATATTGGCCTTTTCTTTAGCAGTTCTTCAATGCCGAGCAGTTCGACCACCCGGTCAATAGCCTTTTCAATCTCCTGTCGGGTTTTATTTCTCCACATCAAGCCGAAGGAGATGTTGTCACGAACCGTCAGGTGGCGGTAGAGGGCATAATCCTGGAAGGCAAAACCGATTCTTCTGCTTTCCAGGTTGAGGGAAGTAACATCCCGGCCGTTGATTATTACCTGACCGCTACTGAGAGGTTTTAGCCCGGCGATAGAATCCAGAAGTACGGTTTTGCCGGAACCGGTGGGTCCCAGAAGGGCGAAGTATTCCCCATCCTGCACCTCAAAATTAATGTCCTTGAGGAAGAATCCCCCCATCTCAACACATAAATTTTTTACTTCCAGCATCGCCTGTCCTTTTCGTGTGTTTTATTCTGGCTTCTATTCATATCATTTTATCAGTTTTCACCACAATTCTCTATATTAGCAGGACATTGGATAAACGAATGCTGGTTCAGTTACCCTCTCTTTTAATGATATGAACTCCGGTAGCCTTAAAGCTGGCGTAAACCTGCTTCCCTTTTTCCAGTGCCAGTTCTTCAGCCGACCTTTTGGTAATCAGGCAAACGAGCCGGAATCCACAGTCCACCTCAATACGGGTCAGCGGCCCTGTCGAGATCAGGCTGGTTATTTCTCCCGCGAATGAGTTTCTGGCACTGGTTGAGATTTTTGAGAGGGATACCGTGACATCCTCCGGCCTGACACAGGCGGAAACCCCTGTGCCGGCGGGATAATCTGAAATTGCCTCGATGATATTGTGGCCAACGTCAATGGTAACCATCCTTTCTTCACTCGATGTTATAACTCCATCGATGATGTTCTCCATGCCCACAAAATCGGCCACCTCTCTATTCTGTGGGGAGTGGAATACCTCCCGCCAGTCTCCTGTTTGACAGATTTCACCGTTCAGGAGCACACCCACTCTATCGGCCAGGCGCTGACCCTGGGGCATATCGTGGGTAGCCATGATTATCGTGGTTTCATAGCGCTGCCTGATATTGGTTATCAGGGCTTCAATTCTTGATTCCGAGGCAGGGTCGAGGTTAGCTGTAGGCTCGTCAAGAAGCAATACCTCTGGTTCGCTCACTATGGCCCTGGCGATGGCCACCCTCTGTACTTCTCCCCCCGACAACGTTCGAGCATTCCTGTTTTTCTCGGTTGAGAGGCCAATCATATCCAGAATGCTATCCATTCTCTGGCGAATGTCACTTTTTGCCTTCCCCCGCCATTTCAGTCCGGCGGCGATGTTGTCATATACGCTCATATTGAATACCATCGGCTTCTGGAGCACGAAGGCCATGCGACGGCGTATCCCGAGTTTCTCCCTTCTCAGGGAAGTAACATCGGTGCCGTCAAAATATATTCGCCCTGAAGTCGGTGGTTCAAGTAGGTCGAGCAGGCGGAGGAGGGTTGTTTTGCCGGCTCCGGTGGGGCCAA
>Ga0068714_10005691_pt1 | contig 13093 bp, 9 predicted proteins | sample MTBNYHSulfiMetaG_FD_62988 | JGI IMG/M metagenome (GOLD analysis project Ga0068714, IMG submission 62988) | Enrichment culture microbial communities from rom New York Harbor, USA that are MTBE-degrading - MTBE-NYH (New York Harbor Sulfidogenic)... | ecosystem: Environmental > Aquatic > Marine >... | reverse complement strand
GATCACGCCTTTCTCCCACTCGTCGGGTTCGTCCTTTTCAAAACCTATCCCGAACTCCTGCTCGAAGCCCCACTGAATGGCATCCATGACCGTTCCGACAGGAATGTCCCGCCCCAGTTCCTGCCTCACCGTCGTCATCCTCTGGCTGAAGCAGTTGTATCCCTTGTCGCTCAATTTAAGCAACGGGGTGTTCATGATGTCGGTCATGAGATCCACGTCGAAATCCACGAGGAAGCTCGTGTGGAAAAGCAGGCTCATGCCTGTCTCGGAGGCGGCGGAGAGGCCGGCGATCTTTTTTCCAGAAATTTCGATGTCGTTCCTGGACCGGAAACAGGCCGTCAACCCAAGCCTGTCAAGGGCAGCGACGAAAACACGGGCGACAGCTTCAAACACGCCTGCAATACTGCCTCCCTTCAAACCCGGCCAATCCGCGTTGATGCCGAGACCCAGGGCGATGATCTCGGGGCCCATGATTACAGTGCCTCCGCCTGTGCTTCTCCGGTTGTACTCCACTCCCCGGGCCCGGCATCGGTCAAGTTTCAGCGATGCCTCGATGTCCTGGTACTTACCCACAATGACGGAAGGAACGAAATTGTAAAGGTGCAGGATAGGGGGAGACCCGTGATTTGCCACGGACTGAGGGAGCGTGTCATCCACCGCAAGTCCTTCGGCAGTGGAAACCGCTTCGGAAGCATCTCTGAAAAGACGCCAGTACGGGGTCATCATAAGAACAGCACGAAATTTCTCAAACGATTATTGGATGATCTCGCAAAAAGTCCCAAGAGTTGTCACTCCCGCCTCCGCCTGCGCGGGAATGACATAATAAAGGATTTTCGGACTTTTTGCGGAGCCTTGCGCCGTGAGCGGTCTTTATTTCGCCTTTGCCTTCTCTTCCTCGGCCCTCTTGATCTCTTCTTCGATAAAGGGGACCACCGCGGCACCCTTCATGAGACCGCCCAGTTCGTCATCAAGGTTGGAGGCTTCCAGGACCAGTATCCAGCCCTTGCCGTAAGGGTCGGAGTTGATCAGGCTGGTGTCCTCCTCGAGTTCCTCGTTGATCTCCGCCACTTCTCCGGAGACGGGGGCGACCAGTTTGCCTATCCATTTTCGAGACTGGATTTTTCCGCACGTTTCCCCCTGGGACACTTCGTCCTCCTCCTCGGGCAGATCAATGAAGACGATGTCACCGGCCTCTTTCTGGAAAAAATCGTTCATGCCGACGGTAACCCTGGTTCCATTCACTTTGGCCCAGGCATGGTCCTTGTGGTAGTAAAGATCGTCCGGCATGTTGTATCCTTTGATGTCCGCCATTGCCTCTATCCTCCTTTCCTTTTACCGCTGTGGAATATGATTAAGCGCTCACCATGTGTTGACGGTAGAACCTATACGGGTCCTCCACCGGAGGTGGAAAGTTTACCGAGAACTTAGCCGGGAGTTCATTGAGACCAAGCTTACCATTCTATAGACCGAAACTTCCCGAAAAGGCAACACAAAATAGCTACATTTTAACTGTTCTTGAACCGGGCAAGGACCGCCCGGGCGTGATTGGGAAGTCCTTCAGCCTCGGCGAGAGTGACCACCGTATCCTTGAGGCCTTCCAGCCCTTCTTTGCTCAGGTACTGGAAAGTGGGTTTTTTTATGAAATCGTCCACCGAGAGACCCGAAAACATGCGGGCGCACCGGGCGGTGGGGAGCACGTGATTGGTTCCGGAAGCATAATCCCCCACGGGGACGGGCGCATAGGGGCCGAGAAAGATCGATCCGGCGTGTCTTATTCTGGGCAGGAGCGCGAAGGGGTCTCTCGTAACTATCTGAAGGTGTTCCGGGGCATAGTCGTTGGAAAATTCAAGTGCCTGGGCCATGTCGGGCACAATGATCACGTGCGACCTGGCCAGGGAACACTCGAAAATCTCTTTTCTCGGCAGGGACAGGAATTCCCGCCCGATCTCCCGGCACACCGATTCGGCAAGCTCCCGGGACGGGGTCACGAGCACCGCGGCGGAGTCCGGATCGTGCTCGATCTGGGAAAGGAAGTCCAGGGCGATCAAGGCGGGGTCGCCGGTTTCGTCCGCGATAATGAGGGCTTCGCTCGGGCCTGCGGGAGAATCGATGTCCACCCTGCCGTAGACGATCATTTTCGCGGCTGTGACGTACTTGTTTCCGGGGCCCACGATTTTGTCCACCCTCGGGACCGTCTCTGTCCCGTAAGCGAGAGCCGCAATACCCCAGGGGCCTCCCGCCTTGTAGATTTCCCGGCAGCCGGCCACATCGGCAGCCACGAGAGTCGCCGGATGGACCGCCATACCCTTGCCCGGCGGAGTCGTGAGAACGACCTCCCGCACGCCCGCGACCACCGCAGGGATAGCGGTCATCAGCACCGTGCTCGGGTAAGATGCGCGCCCGCCGGGGATGTAGCATCCCACCCTGTCCATGGGCCTGATCATCCTGCCCGCGAGGATCCCGTCGGCCACTTCCACCGACCACATCTCCCGCTCCGTCTGTGCCCGGTGAAAGCGGGTGATGTTTCTCGCCGCGACCTTCAGACTGTCTACTACTGCACGGTCAACCTGCCCGTAGGCGCCCTCTATTTCCCCGGGGGTCACCCTGAGTTCCTCCCTGGTTACCCCTTCCTTGAACTCCCTGTCGGCCTCGAGCAGGGAATCGTCACCCCTCTTTCTTACGTCTTCCACAATCCTTCGGACATGATCGTAAACGGACGAGACCTCCTGTGCGGATCGCTCCATCAGGGACTCCATCTCCCGACGGCTGAAATCGTCCAGTCTTCTGGGTCGTATGATCATATTCGACCTTTCCCTGCCTGATAGTCGCGCAAGGCGTCTGCGGTGCTCTGAAAGGCAAGCAGGGACCAGGGAATTTCCTCCTTGCGATAAAGCCCGACCTCCTCGGTCTCGTCACCGACAACCAGTTCGCCGGCGACACATTCACCCACATAAACCACCACGACGGCAGGCCTTCCCGTATAGGAGTAGACACCGAGGAGCCCGGCGATGCGGATAATGAGACCGCACTCCTCGCGCGTTTCCCTGACCGCGGCGTCCGTCACCTTTTCTCCCCTGTCCACGTACCCTCCCGGGAGAACCCATTTTCCCCGCTGAGGATCGATCGCCCTCTTGAGAAGCACGATCCTGCCCTCCATTTCCACGACAGAACACGCTACGACCTTGGGGTCGAGATAAAACACGAAATCACATCTCGAACAGACGAGGCGCGGCGGTTCCTGCTCCTTGAGGTTTCGCTCGCGAAGGTCTCCCCCGCACACGGGACAGAATCTATATTCAATGTCTTCGTACATTTTAGTAGCGACAGGGGCTCGCTATCTGGTCAACCACACAAAGTCCGCCACATCCCTTTCGATTGTGACGGTCCTGTGAAGAGAGAAGGGCATTATTGTCACCAGTGAAACCGGCAGACGCCTTTGGACACGATCGGGGATGCCGAATTTGCGTATGATGTGGCCGTTGCCTGAAAAAACTATCATCTTCCGCCTGTGCGTTTTCAGGAAATCAACAATATTCCAGGCCATGGTTTCGTCCCAGAGTGTCTGAGCCTCGTAAAAGAAGTCGAAATGTTTCAGGTCTCCCTGTTGGTGCCTCTCGAAAGCTTCCAGCACGTAAGCCCTGTGGGCTTCGTTAGCGAGATCCATATCCCCGGGAATTTGCGCTCTTTCCTCTTCGTCCAGGGCGCCAAGCCCCTCCCTGGCCACTTTCTTCACGATTTCTCGCGGTGCGTTGAGGGCGAAAACGCGAATTTTTCGCTCCTTGGCCGCGAGCAGGAGAGGGCGATAGAAGTGGTAGGGGAGACCCCAGGTCTCTTTCCAGTCGATTTCTTCAAGGAAAGCCTCTTCCGTCATGTCCTGCAAAGTGTAGCGGTCCAGAACCTCCTGCTGGTGCCGCTGAAAGAACTCCATGGCCAGTACGATTGAGGGATCGCGGATTAACAAAGCCTGGAGGATTTGCACCTGAAGCAGGTGGTGTTCCGTGTTGTCGTGGTTTTCTCCCACAAACACTATGTCCTTTGCCGACGCGCTATCCATGAGTTCGTCGAAGCGAACCGCCTTCCCTGAAGCGAGATCGACTATCTGGTTCAGACGGAACATCTCCGAGACACCCGGAATTCGCGCGGCCACAGGCTCATGCATGGTTTTCACGCCGGCACACCCCGCAAGGATGAACGCTGCCGAGAGGCTCGCAAGAAAGATTCGTACAAACAATGCATCGCTCCCTTGCCTCTGTCCCCTTGGTCTCGAATCGAGCAGGGGGGGACAAATCGCTTGACGGTAACAATTCCTATCAAATACCTTAGCACTTAGGCAAGTCCAATGTGGTGCATACGCTTGAACAGAGGATCATGATCGAACCGATACAAACCCGGCGGGAACTGGCGCCGGAGTCCCTTCGTCCCCAATTGCCGGATGACCCCGGGGTGTACCTCTTCAAGGACTCGTCGGGCAACGTGATCTATGTGGGCAAAGCCAAGAACCTCAAAAAGAGGGTTCTTTCCTACTTCAGGCAGCCGGGCGACCTCTCTCGAAAGACCACGGTTATGATGCACCGGGCCCGGTCTCTCGAATTCATTCTCACATCCAATGAAAAAGAAGCCTTCATCCTCGAGAGCAACCTCATCAAGAAGCACCTTCCCCGGTACAACATAATCCTGAGAGACGACAAGCAGTATCCCTGGGTCCGTCTCGGCGCCGAAGACGACTACCCGAATTTGACGATAGTGCGCAAGCCTCGAAAGGACGGGGCCTTTTATTTCGGGCCTTTTTCATCGGCCCAGTCGGTGCGAAAAACCGTGAAGCTTATCGATCGGATCTTTCAACTGAGGAAATGCCGGAGCCGCGACCTGCCGAGCCGGGCCCGGCCCTGTCTCAATTTTCAACTGGGAAGGTGCCTGGGGCCCTGCGCGGGAAACGTTTCTCCTTCCGGGTACAAGGACATAGTCGAGCAGGTCAAGCTGTTTCTCGAGGGCCGGAGCCTGGAACTGGTGAAGATGCTGAAGAGAAACATGGAATCTGCCTCGGAAAACCTGGATTTCGAGAGGGCTGCAAGGATCAGGGATCAGATCAGGGCGGTGGAAAGGACCATTGAAAGGCAAAACGTGGTCTCACCCAGGATGGGCGACCAAGACGTGATCGGTCTGGCGCAGCAGCACGGCGTCTTCCTGGTAGCCTTGCTGACGATCAGGGACGGGTTCCTGACAGGCAGCAGGGAATTCCTGCTGAAGAACGAAGGAGGGTCAGGCCCGGAAGTGCTGGAGGCTTTTCTGAAACAGCACTACCCGGCGGAGCCTTTCATCCCAAAACACATCCTCGTCTCCGAGACTGTGGAAGACCTGGAAGCCATCGCTCAATGGCTCTCCGAGTCGGCAAACAAGAGAGTCTACATCGAACGGCCTGCCAGGGGAGAAAAACTCCGTCTCGTAAAAATGGCGTTAGCCAATGCGGAGAACCTTCTCAAGAGCCGCCTCGAGCCGGCGGGAGAAGACCTTAGCAGGTCGATCCAGTCGGCGCTCATGCTGAACAGGTTGCCGAGAACGATAGAAGGCCTCGATATATCTAATATTTCAGGTGAAATGGCGGTTGGCGCCGTGGTGTCTTTTGTGGACGGCACACCCCACAAGGCCCGATACCGGAACTACAAGATAAAGGAGGTGGCCGGGATCGACGACTACGCCATGATGGCTGAACTGGCAGGGCGCCGACTGGCCGGCGACCCGCCCCCGGACCTGTTCCTGGTTGACGGGGGAAAGGGGCATCTTCAGGCCGTCAAGAAGGTGGTGGACGGGCTCCGGCTCGAAAACGCTCCGGGTCTTGCTGCGATCGCGAAAGGAGATGAAAAGGGAAAGACGGACAGGATATTTATACCCAACAGGAAAAACCCTTTGCCTCTCAAGGACGGACATCCGGTCCTCCTGCTTCTCATGCGAATCAGGGATGAAGCCCATCGCCGAGCGGTCGCCTATCACCGGAAACTGAGGGCCAAGGGGCTCAAACTCTCGGACCTGGACAGAATACCGGGTATCGGCCCGCAGAAAAAGAAGCTTTTACTTAAGCATTTCGGAAGCTTGGAAGCTGTTGCAGCCGCGGAAACCGAGGAGCTTGCCCGAGTCCCCGGGATCAATGCGCCTCTTGCCGAAGAGATTTACATGTTTTTCTCGGAAGGTTCCGGGTTGACATGAAAGACCGGACTGTGGTAAATTAATCCCGTTTGTTTTACCTTAGGCCGACCGACCCTCAATCTTAGGGAGAAAAGCCGCAAACCACGGCGGCATCTCTTCTCGAGTATAACCGTACACCGATATTCTTCTCAAATTCGAACGCTGAGAGTGGCTTGTGGGATTCAGAAAGATCAACATCGTGGTCATGCCGGAGGGGGCCAGGCGGGTTAGGCAGCTCAAGGTACCGAAGCTCCTGCTCTTGCTGGTGTTCCCGCTTTTGATCGGCGCAGGTCTCCTGCTCGCGTGGATCATCAAAGATTACCTTTCCGTGAAGACGGATATTCCTCGTCTCGCTTACCTCCAAAAAGAAAATTTCCAGCAACAGGAGCAAATAGCTTCCCTGAGCGAAAAGATTCACATTATTCAGAAGAAGCTGACGGAACTCAACGAGTTCGACAGGAAACTCAGGACAATGGTGAATCTTGAACCGGCAAGGGAGGCCCCCCATTTCGTAGGAATGGGGGGGTCGGACCCCGCGTCGTCGAGCTCCCGGGCCGCTGCTGAAAGGCTCAACAGCAAACTTGTGCGCACAATGCACCGTTCCCTGGACGAGATAGAGAACGAGATATCCGTGCAGCTCAGGGAGAGGAACGACCTTTTGTCATACCTGAATGAGCAGAAAACGCTGCTCGCTTCGACACCGTCCATCTGGCCCACAAAGGGATGGATCAGCTCCGATTTCGGGTACAGACTTTCTCCTTTTACCAATGAGAAGGAGTTCCACAAGGGATTGGACATTTGCAACAGGAGAGGAGCTCCGATTGTTTCTCCCGCCGACGGCGTCGTTACTGCGGTGGAGACCGACGCAGGCTACGGCCGGATCATCACAATCAACCACGGTCGCGGCCTCGTAACCAGGTACGCCCACCTGGACAAAGCCCACGTCAAGAAAGGTCAGGCCGTGAAGCGGGGGCAGGAGGTCGCAGTGGTGGGGAACACCGGCCGAACGACCGGTCCTCACCTTCACTATGAAGTCCACCTCAACGGGGTTCCGGTCAACCCCATGCGTTATATCCTCAATTAGCTTTGCTGTTTCATTTCCTGCCATAGTTTTATATAATGTTTATTTTTATGGACAAACAGGTGTCCCGGTCTGAACCGGGACCCGACGATTTTTTCCGTCCCCTTGAGAGAAAAACATGATCGGCAACTTTATCAAAGGAATTTTCGGCAGCAAGAACGAGAGGGAGATGAAGCGGATGGCTCCCCTCGTTGAAAAAATCAACGTCCTGGAGCCTCAGTTCCAGGTCTTGTCCGACGAGGAGCTGCGGGGCAAAACCGCCTTGTTCAAAGAGAGACTTTCAAGGGGAGAGCCCCTCGACGGTCTCCTTCCTGAGGCTTTTGCTGCGGTTAGAGAGACCTCCTCAAGAGTGCTCCGGATGCGCCATTTCGACGTGCAGCTCGTGGGCGGCATCGCCCTGCACGAGGGCAAGATCGCGGAAATGAAAACAGGGGAAGGCAAGACTCTCGCAGCGACTCTGCCCCTTTATCTCAATGCCCTGACCGGTAGAGGGGTTCATCTCGTGACGGTGAACGACTACCTGGCCAAAAGGGACGCGGAGTGGATGGGAGGCATTTACAATTTCCTGGGCATGTCGGTGGGGGTTATCGTCCACGGGATGGACGACCAGGCTCGCCGACAGGCTTATGCCTGCGACATCACCTATGGGACGAACAATGAATTCGGGTTTGACTATCTTCGCGACAACATGAAGTACGATCTTCGCGATTTCGTCCAGAGGGAATATTACTACGCCATCGTGGACGAGGTGGACAGCATCCTCATCGACGAGGCGAGGACTCCCCTGATCATAAGCGGTCCCGTGGAGCGGAGTCAGAACAAGATCTACATGGAGGTGAGACCCCTGGTGCTCACCCTCCGCAGGAAGCAGAGCGCGGTCATCCGATCCATTCTCCAGGAGGCGCGCAATCTTCTGGAGAATGCGGAGGACGGGGACAGGAGTGTGGAGCTCCTCTTGAAGGTGAAACGGGGAGACCCGAAGAACCCGGTTTTTTTGGACATTCTAGCGCAGAACCAGACGCTCAAGAAGGCGGTGGACAACCTGGAGGCGACGCTGAGCGCTCAAAAACTCCTTCCTGAGATCGACAAAGACCTTTACTGCGTCATCGACGAGCGGAGCAACGCGGTGGAACTCACGGACCAGGGGATCAAGCTTCTTTCCAGCGGCGGCCTGGGCGATTTCTCCCTTCCCGACATAGACGAGGAGAGCCATGCGGTCAGGGAAAACGAGGCCCTGAGCCCCGAGGAAAAGGAGGAAAAGCTGCGCGGTCTGGAAGAGAGGTACGTGCGCAGTTCGGAACTGCTTCACTCGACCCATCAGCTTGTCAAGGCCTACTGGCTCTTCGAAAAGGATGTCCACTACGTGATCAAGGACGATCAGGTGATGATCGTAGACGAATTCACGGGAAGGATGATGCCGGGCAGGAGATGGAGCGACGGCTTGCACCAGGCTGTGGAGGCCAAGGAAGGGGTGAGCGTGGCGGAAGAAAACCAGACCCTGGCTACGATCACTTTTCAGAATTTCTTCCGCATGTACGAGAAGCTGGCCGGAATGACCGGAACAGCGGACACGGAGGCAGCGGAATTCAACAGCACTTACAAGCTGGATGTGATGGTGATCCCCACCAACAAGCAGATGATCCGCATCGACTATCCCGACGTGATATACAAGACGGAGCGGGAGAAATTCAAGGCCGTGGTGGAGGAAATCAAAGAGCTCTATGACAGGGGCCAGCCGGTGCTGGTGGGAACCATCACCATCGAGAAATCGGAAATGCTGAGCAAAATGCTCGCCCGTACCGGAATCCCCCACTCGGTCCTGAATGCCAAGCACCACGAGAAAGAGGCGGAGATCGTGGCCGGAGCCGGGCAACCGAAAACGGTCACCATATCTACCAATATGGCCGGTCGAGGCACGGACATAGTCCTGGGTGAAGGGGTGGTAGATCTGGGAGGGCTCCACATCCTGGGCACGGAAAGACACGAGAGCCGCCGGATCGACAACCAGTTGAGAGGCCGGTCGGGAAGGCAGGGAGACCCCGGCAGTTCAAGGTTCTACCTGGCCCTGGAGGATGATCTCCTCCGGATTTTCGGTTCCGATAGGATCGCGTCGGTCATGGGCCGATTGGGAATGGAGGAAGGCCAACCCATCGAGCACAGTCTCATCAGCAGGGCCATCGAGAACGCCCAGAAGAAAGTGGAGGCCCACAACTTCGACATCAGGAAACATCTTCTCGAATACGATGACGTGATGAACACTCACAGGGAGATCATCTACTCCCTGAGAAAAGAAATCCTCTCGGGCCAAGCACTTGATGACGTCATCCGGGAAATGATGGAGGACAGGGTGGATGTCCTGGTCGGTACTTACACCGATCCTAAAGCACATCCCGAGGATTGGGACATCCATAGCCTGAAAGAAAGTCTGACCAGGCTCTTCGGCTTTCGTCCGAAGGTTGGACCGGAGGATCTGGGAGAGGAAATCTTCCATACCTTGAAGCCGGGGGATCTCAAGGAGCGGATCATGGAGGAGGTCTGGGATGTGCACGAAAAGAGGCAAGAAGAGTTCGGCGGCGAGGACCTTAAATCGCTTGAAAGATACATTCTTCTCCAGATCATCGACAACCAGTGGGTCGCCCATCTTCAGGACATGGAGAGCATGAAGGAGGGGATCGGCCTGAGAGGCTACGGGCAGATGGACCCTCTGAGGGAATACAAGAAGGAGGGATTCGCTCTCTTCGAGGGTCTCATGGACAGGATTCGGGAGGAGGCGCTGATGACCCTCTCCAGGATTCGTATTCTGAAAGAGAAGCCGGCGGATCAGGATTTGTCCAAGAAGAAGAGGCGGCCCATGCAGTTCAGCCACGGCGGTTCGGCGGAAAAACCCGAGACCGTAAGAAGGGAAGGGAAAAAGGTCGGAAGAAACGATCCCTGCCCTTGCGGCAGCGGCAAGAAGTACAAGAAGTGCTGCGGCAAGAACGTGTGATTTGACAGTACGGATGACCCATGGGGAGATCACTTCGGAGCCGCAACCATTTTTCCAGCGACGGGAACCGGCGCCGAAAAGTGAGGGGAAGCCGTGTTTGATTCAATGGGTCTTTTCTCCGCTTGGGGTGGAGTGATGCGCCTGCGAGGAGGATGACTTCGTGCGCGGTTGGCGGTAGAAAGCGTTGGGGCCATGGTCGGTTGCACCTCCTCAGAGATCACCCCATGGGTCTATATGCCAAGGGGTTGGGCGGGAGCCGACCCATGGGGAGATCTCTTCGGAGTCGCAACCATTTTTCCAGCGACGGGAATCGGCGCCGAAAAGTGACGGGAAGCCGTGCTTGGTTCAATGGGTCTTTTCTCCGCTTGGGGTGGAGTGATGCGCCTGCGAGGAGGATGACTTCGTACGCGGTTGGCGGTAGAAAGCGTTGGAGCCATGGTCGGTTGCACCTCCTCAGAGATCACCCCATGGGTCGGCTGCGCAGAAATGAAGGTTGACGAAGATGAACGACGAAAAATACATCGTGAAGGGCTTCAAGGCCGCAGCCGCGGCTGCGGGCATCAAAAAAGCCGGAGGGCTGGATCTGGCCCTCATTTTTTCCGAGAGGGAGGCATCTGCCGCAGGTGTTTTCACCACGAACAAGGTGAAGGCTGCCCCCGTCATCTTGAGCCAGGAGCACGTGCGAAGCGGAAGGGCGAGGGCCATAATAGCCAACGGCGGAAATGCCAACGCGTGCACCGGAGCGTCGGGTCTGTCGGCCGCAAGACAGACGGCGGAGATCACGGCCCGTGCGCTGAAGCTTGAACCCGAAGAAGTCCTTGTCGCTTCGACGGGCGTGATCGGCGCGCCCCTGAAAGTGGATCTGGTTTCAAATGCAATGCCCTGCCTGGTGCAAGATCTCGCCGAGGACGGGCTCCTCTCGGCTGTTCAGGCCGTCATGACGACCGACTCCTTTCCTAAGGCGGCCGGTTTCAAGGGCGCAGCCGGCGGCAAGCCTTTCACCATTGCCGGCATAGCCAAAGGGGCGGGTATGATCATGCCCGATATGGCCACCATGCTCTGCTTCGTTCTTACTGACGCGGCAGTGGAGGCCGGGCACCTCAAGAAGGCCCTGATCTCGGCGGTGGACCGTACCTTCAACAGGATCACCGTTGACGGGGACACGAGCACCAACGACACAGTGCTTATCCTGGCCAACGGTGCGGCCGGAAACGGACCGATGGAGTCCGCTGATTTGGAGGAGTTCGAAAGGGGGCTGGTGCAGGTGCTCGGCGGGCTTTCAACCATGGTGGTGAAGGACGGAGAAGGTGCCACCAAAGTGATCCACATAGAGATCAAGGGAGCTGCGTCGGCTCGGGATGCGGACAAAGCGGCCAGGACGGTCGCGAATTCAACGCTGGTCAAGACCGCTTTTTACGGCCAGGATCCCAATTGGGGCAGGATCATGGCGGCCCTCGGCCGAGCCGGCATCGACATGATAGAAGAGGAAACGAGCATTTGGGTGGACCGGGTAAACATCGTGGACCGGGGGGTAGGTGCCGGTGCGGAGCGTGAAAGGGAGGCGGGGGAGCGAATGAAAAACCCCGAATTTTCAGTCACCATCGATCTTCGCAGAGGTAAATACGAGGACAGAATCGTGACATGCGACCTCACGCAGGAATATGTGAAGATCAATGCAAATTACCGGACATAACATAAGGAGCGGACCATGTACGCCGTGATCATGGCGGGCGGGGCCGGGACCCGTTTCTGGCCCGTGAGCAGGCGATCGAGGCCGAAGCAGTTTCTGAACATCACGGGAAAGGGCCCCATGGTGGCGGAGACCTGCACCAGGCTGGACTCTCTGGTGGATGACGAAGAAATCGTGCTGATTGTGGGGCATGAGCATCTCAATGAGACAAAGGCGCTGTTCAAAGGCCGGGGCGTACACATCCTGGCCGAGCCGGTGGGAAGGAGCACGGCGCCCTGCATAGGGCTTGGCGCCGTCTATGCCTCCCACCTTGGATGCCGGGGACCTGTCGCATTCATGCCCGCGGACCATTTCATCGCGAAGCCGTCGGCTCTGGCGGAAGGCCTGTGCAGGGCCTCGGAGATAGCTTCCACCGGTGCGATCGTCACCCTCGGCATAGTACCCACAAAGCCCGAGACCGGTTATGGATACATCCAGTGGAAAGAGGAGCGGCCCGACTTCTGGAGGCAGTCTGCTTACAGGGTCGCGGCTTTCGTGGAAAAGCCGACGGCGGACAAGGCCAGGGAATACATGCTCAGGGGAGATTACCTCTGGAACGCAGGAATCTTCGTTGCCACACCCGCCGCGATCATGAAGGCGATCGAGAAGCATCTGCCCCGCCTTCATCAGGGCCTGAAGCGATTGATCCCGACCCTCGGCACCGAGGAATTCCCCGGGGAGATGGAGGCGGTTTACGAGGAACTGGAATCCGTTTCTTTCGACTACGGCATTATGGAAAGGACCACTGATCCCGTCTTTGTCGTGCCCTGCGACTGCGGATGGAGCGACGTAGGGTCGTGGGAGTCGGTATACGAGCTGAGGGAAGATGAACTCAGCGACGAAGGAAACCTGACAGAGGGGGAATGTGTTATCGTAGACTGCGAGAGGAGCTTCGTTTCGAGCAAGGGCGGAAGAATGGTCACATGTCTCGGCCTCAAGGACTGCCTGGTGGTGGACACTCAGGATGCACTTCTGATCGCGGACATAAGGAAGTCCCAGGACGTCCGGAGGATCACGGAACATCTCAAGCGCAGGAGGAGGAACGATTTGCTTTGAAAGCGCGCATTTTCCGGGAATACGATATTCGCGGGAAGGTTTCCGACGAACTGGGACTCGA
>Ga0068714_10005689_pt1 | contig 13100 bp, 12 predicted proteins | sample MTBNYHSulfiMetaG_FD_62988 | JGI IMG/M metagenome (GOLD analysis project Ga0068714, IMG submission 62988) | Enrichment culture microbial communities from rom New York Harbor, USA that are MTBE-degrading - MTBE-NYH (New York Harbor Sulfidogenic)... | ecosystem: Environmental > Aquatic > Marine >... | reverse complement strand
AAATCGGGGCCTTCCTGCCTTATTCTTTGCCCTATTTTATATTTTTTTTGAATTTTTATAAAAAGAGGAATCATAACTATCGGACCAATGAAAGCAATCAGTAATGAACCTATGATCCTAAACATGACTGCCTTTCCCCTTTGTCTTTTCATATCTTTTCCAATATTGGACAATGTCCTCCATTTGCATACCTCGTGAACCTTTGATTAATACAATACTATTCTCCGGGACCTTTTCCATCAACTGAATCGCTAATTGCTCTTTATTCTCTCTATCAAAGCAATAGATTTTACCTTTAGACATTCCCTCCTCCTGAGCCCCCTGAGCAATCCATCTTCCATATTCTCCAAACCCTATTAATATATCAAAAGAAAGTAATGCGACTATTTTTCCAATTTCTTTATGATAATCGGGAGCTTGTTCCCCTAACTCCAGCATGTCCCCCAATACAGCTACCTTAAAGCGACTCCGGGAAATACCGGCAACACTATTCAGTGCTTCTTTTACTGCCGTCGGATTGGAATTATAATAATCCTGTATCAATGTTATTCCCCAACTGAGCCCCAAACATTCCATATGCATTTCCGGACTTTTAAAACTAGAGATACTATGAATCATTTCATCAATGGAAATATCCATTTTGATTCCTACAGCAAAGGCAGCCAGGGCATTGCAAACATTGAATCGTCCCAATAAAGGCATGAATACCTGTTGATGCTTTTCTTTTTGGAATAAAAGATCAAAATGAATACCCCTTTCCTTTTCCTGTTCAAAACTTACCGCTCTTAATCGGGCTTCCGGGTGAAACCCGAAACTAATCACATCATTGTGATGGGATACACAATTTCTAAGATAGGAAAAATAAGCATCATCACGATTCAGGATTGCAGTTCCCTTGTCTTTTAGTGATAAGATGATTTCGGATTTCTCCTTCGCAATATTAATTTTGTTCTCAAATAAACCGACATGTGCCTCACCAATATTGGTAACAATGGCAATATCGGGCTTTACAATATTGGTGAGCTCCTTTATTTCTCCCGATTTTCGGGCAGCCATCTCCATAACCAATACATCATGATATGGGGCTAAATTAAGAAGCGTTAAGGGGACACCAATTTCATTATTATAATTACCTTTAGATTTTAAAACATGGTATTTAGATGCTAATAAATGAGCAATCATCTCTTTGGTTGTTGTCTTACCATTACTTCCTGTAATACAAATATTTAAGGGTTTAAACAGGGAATGATAATAATGAGCCCATAATTGGAGTGCGAATAATGAGTTATCAACCAACAAAAAAGATTGTGTAAGTTCACTGCGCAAGGATTGATGATTTTGAAAGAATTCTTTTTCTAAAACAACACCGCTGGCACCTTGTTCACATGCATCTCTGATGAATTGATGTCCGTCGTGTTTTTCTCCTCTAAGAGCAAAAAAGAGGTCCCCAGGTTTGATTGTCCTGCTGTCAATAGATATATTCTGCCATTTTATATTCATATCCCCCAGCGGTATTGATTCTGGTATCACACTGGCTAAATTTCTTAAGCGTAACATCAATATTCTTTCCTTTTTGATAATATTTGACGGACAACTTCTTCATCGTTATGATAAATAATACGATCCTGGTATACCTGCTGATTTTCAGGGCCCTTTCCGGCAATTAGCACTATATCATTTTTTTCAGCAATATTAAGGGCATGCTCAATTGCCTGAACACGGTCTAAAATTACACGATAATTGCAATGATTGACTGCTTTCAAACCCTTTTCAATTTCTCCGGAAATTTTTTCCAGGTTTTCGCTCCGGGGATTATCAGCGGTAATAATACTATAATCACTGTGCATCCCGACCACCTGGCCCATTTTTTTCCTGACCCGATTATCCCTTTCACCGCCATGTCCAAAGATGGTAATAATTTTATTTCTGGGGAAAAGTTCCAGCGTCTTTAAAATATGTTCCAATCCATGAAAATTATGGGCAAAATCTATAATAATCGTATAAGGTTGACCATAATCTAAAATTTTGTATCTGCCCGGAGCTCCTGGAAATTTACAAAAAGCCCTGGCAATAACCTCTAAAGAAACCCCCTGACTTACCGCAGCAGCAATGGCTGCCAGAGCATTGTATACATTATATTTCCCACTCATATTCAACAATATTTCTACATTTCCTTGAGGAGTTTCCGCAGTAAAACGGGTCTCCTTCAAATTGATAGTTATATCACGTGCATGAAACATACTTTTCTTTTCAATGCCATAGGTGACGGTATCCACTTGAAGGCAATCAATAAATTCGTTGGCATATAGTTCATCGATATTGATAATTCCTTTTTTACGGTGAATATCTTCCTCTGAACAATAGAGTGACTGAAATAATTTCTTTTTACTATCCAGGTAATTTTGGAAATTTTGATGGATTTCGAAATGTTCATCACTGATATTGGTAAAGATGGCCACATCAAAATCACACCCTTCAACCCTTGATAAACTAAGTGAATGGGAGGAAACTTCCATAATAGCATAATCAGTACCACACCTTTGCATTTTACAAAATGCTTTCTGTAAATCAAGTGATTCCATAGTGGTCATTTTGGAGCCTATCGATTGATGGTTAATGATATTCTCAACTGTTGTTAATAGACCAACTTTTTTATTTGCTTCCTCAAATATCGCTTTTAACATATAGGCAACGGTCGTTTTTCCATTTGTACCGGTTATACCAATTAATTTCAAATGACTTGAGGGATAACCGAAATAGCGATTGGCTAACAAGGCTAATGTTTTTCGAGTATCTTTTACCTGTATGAAAGTAATGTCTGTATCTAAAGGTGGTTCTTTTTGCAGTAAAATTGCCCTGGCTCCTCTTTGTATTGCCTCAGAAATAAACTGATGCCCATCCTTAACAAATCCTTCAATACAAACAAATAAATAACCGTCTTTAACTGTTTTAGAATTCTGAGATATTCCGTTGATATCAATGTCAGTATTTCCTTTGATTTTCTCTATGCTTAAGTTATGAATTAATGCTGATAGTTTCATCGGATTACCCTGAAATGATAGAATTTTACATCTTTATTTGGAAATATCTTACTTAAATCTATATCTTTCTTTCTAATCCTTTAAAAAAAGTCTATATTTTATCTATCCGGAATTTCGATGAAATCCCCTTGCTATAAAACACACAAAGAATATCTTACTGAATATTTCCAGAAAAGTAAAATATTTTCTTTATTATCATTCCGGAGGGATTGACAGATAAGGAAGCACTTTTGATGCAATTTCTTGAAAAACCGGTGCCGCTACTGTCCCCCCATAATAACTCCCCTTAGGTTCATCCAACATAACAAGGATAGCAATTTCCGCATCATGGCTTGGAGTAAAGCCCACAAACCAGGAAGTGAATTTCTTATTAGAATATCGCCCAAGAGAAAAATCAAATTTTTGGGAAGTACCGGTTTTACCGGAGGCTGAATAATTTTCCAGTTTCGCCCTGCTTCCTGTACCATCATCGACAACTTTCTGCAAAATATTAATCATTGTATTTGCCGTATTGGGAGAGATGACCTGTCGTACCTGTTCAGATTGATAGTGTTTGACTACATTATACTCCGAATCAATAGTTTCTTTTATAATCAAAGGTTTCATTAAGATGCCGTTGTTGGCAATTGCGGCTGTTGCCATAACCAGTTGAAGCGGGGTTACCGATATCTCCTGCCCAATGGATAAAGAAGCAATAGAGAGCCGGGACCACTCGTTTACCGGTCTGAATAATCCGGGAGTTTCACCGGGCAAATAAATTCCGGTTTCTTCACCAAAACCAAAATTGCGGATAGATTCAGCAAAAACGTTTTCATCCATCCGTATCCCTACCTCAATTACACCAACATTGCAGGAATTCATTACAATCTCAGTCAGATTCTGTGGACCGTGTGGATCGATATCACGAATAACAGTTCCCTGATATCTGATCCAGCCCTTGCAGTTAAAATAATCATTCAGGCTGGCATAATTATTTTCCAGGGCAGTAGAAATTGTAATAATTTTGAATGTTGAACCGGGTTCATAATTATCGGTAATAGCACGGTTTTTCCAGTAGTCTTCAGGTGAACTTTGAAAATAATTAAGATTATAGGTGGGTTTTACCGCCATGCTTAGAATTTCTCCTGTTTTAGGGTTAACCACAATGGCAACTGCTGATTTGGGATTATATTGCTGATAAGCCTTCTCTAATGCCTCTTCGGTAATGTATTGAATAACTTCATCAATCGTTAATACAATCGAATGTCCATCTTTAGAAGGCTGAATTTTTTCCATGCTTAATGGTATTTTATCTCCCGATGCATCCCTCTCCATAACAACCAAACCAGACATGCTTTTTAAATCATCATCAAAATACATCTCCAGACCTTCCAGGCCTTGGTTATCAATTCCTACAAAGCCCAGGAGGTTGGCAGCCAGAGATTCTTTTGGGTAATACCTGGTACTCTCAGTTACAAAATCGAGTCCTTCCAGTTCCATTTTTTGTATTTCATCATAACTTTCTTGAGACAATTTCCTCTTAATCCAGACAAAGTATTTTTCTTTTTCTAACAGAGTTCTGATATCCTGGTATTTTAAGTCAAGTTTGTCTGAAAGGGTTTTTGCCATTTCATCAGGGTTATCAACTTTATAAGGCATGGCAAATAATGATTTTGAATCTACGTTGACAGCCAATTTTTTTAGATTCCGGTCGAAGATGACTCCTCTTTGACCATTCAAAACATATGAAAAGAAATGCTCTCTTCTGGCAAGCTCACTGAGCTTGCTGCCCTCCACAATCTGTATCTGATAAAGGCGGTAAATCAGGGTTAAAAAAATAATAATAAAAGCGATAATTAATAAATGAACTCTTTCTTTTTTTTCAGTCAATTGAAACAAAATATTATGCCTCTACTATCAATCTACTATCACTATTTTATTGATTTTTAAAAATTTGTAAATTAGCAAATTCCCTCAAAAAAGTTCCTGCCTCCAAATAGTATGTGCCCTGCTCTTCCTCAGAAGGCTGACTGGCAATCACATCCCTGTTTAAATTGGCAGGAAGCATGGCAATAAATTCAATATTTTCCGGTCGATTCATTCCTAATTCCTGACATGCTATTCTTTCAATTCGGGTTAAAGAAGACAGGTGTTCAACTGAATATTCCATCTGATTCTTTGTTACTAATAATTGATCCCTTTTCTGCTCTAATTCAATTGACTGGTAACCTAATTTCATTAATAGTATATTACTGCATATATAAACTATAACCAACAGACTGATAATGATAATAATGAATAAGAAAAAAGAGAATGACAATTTATGATTTTTTTCTTGAAATTGACCGTTTTCCTCAATGAACATGATGTCTCTCATTTTCTATACACTTCCTCTGAAAATATTTTTTCAGCAACTCTCATTTTGGCGCTACGGGCTCTATGGTTATTTTTAATCTCATTCTCAGAAGGGTAGAATGGCTTTTTTGATAATATCCTTAATCCAAATCCGGATTGAATGATCTTCTCTTTTTCAGCCAATTCTTTGAAGGTATGTTTAACAATTCTATCTTCCAGAGAATGATAAGAAATGGCACAAATTCTTCCCTTTGGTTCTAAAAGTTTAAACGCATCTTTTAGTGCTACTCTTAACACTTCTAATTCGTTATTTACCTCAATTCTTAAGGCTTGAAATACCCTGGTGGCTGGATGGATACGCCATTTATTTTTCTTATATCTGGCATAAAGGTCAGTAATTAATTTTGACAGATATTTTGTTGTTTCAATGGGTTTTTTTTCTCTTTCTTTTACAATAAGCCTGGCAATTGACCGGGAGAAGCGTTCTTCTCCATATTGACTAAAAATTTCCCATAATGCTTTTTCCGAATAATGATTTACCACATAGCGGGCATCTAATCTTTTGCTTAAATCCATTCTCATATCTAAACGATTGTCATTTAAAAAACTAAAACCCCTGGATTGGGTATTAACCTGATGAGAAGATAAGCCCAAATCAAACAAAATTCCGGTAACCTGTTTAAAACCCAATTCCTGTAAAGATATTCTTAAATCGGCAAAATTACTTTTTACAATAATAACTTTATCTTGATAAGCTTTTAGATTTTCTCTGGCAATTTCCAGGGCTTCGATATCCTGATCCAGTCCGATAAGTAAACCTTCAGGATATATTTTCTTTATTATCTCTTTGGAATGACCACCTCCTCCTAAAGTACAGTCAAGATAAATTCCTTTATTTTTGGTAATTAAATGAGTTAGAACCTGTGAACACATCACCGGAATGTGAAAATCTATCACGAATCCTGTCCTTCTTTTTCATAAATACGTTCAGCGATATCTTCATAGGATTGTTCTGTTTCCTCAGCATATCCTTTCCACTTACTTAAATCCCAGATTTCAATGCGTTCAAAAACACCGATAATCATGACATTCTTATTAATTTCGGCATAATCTCTTAAATATTTGGCAACAACAACCCTTCCCTGCTGATCAAAATGACTAATTAATGCTCTGGAAGCTAATGTTCTTTTAAAAGCCCGGCTATCTTTTTGACCTAAAGGAAGCGCTTGGAGATTATTGGCTAATTTTTCCCATTCCTCCATGGGATAAACAAAAAGACATTTATCCAACCCGAAGGTTATCACAAAAGGATCACCTAAATCTTCCCGAAAGTTGGAAGGCATAATGATTCTGCCCTTTTTATCCAGAGAATGTTCATGCTGACCAAGAAACATCATTTTTCCACTTTCCTCCACTTTCCTCCACTTGTGTATAATAGTATACACCATTTAAACAAAAAAATCCTTTTTTTTTTGAAAATTTTTTTAAAAACATTCAAGAAAATTTTAAAGTAATGAGGAATATGACTGCTGGAGGAAGGATAATGCCTTTTTTTAGGGCAGTAATTACATTAATCTCTGGCTTATTTAAGATGGAGATGGAGAAGTTCTTCTCATTAGCGGCAAGCGCTAACTAAAAAGAAGGGGTATACTAAAACGTATACCCCTTCTTTTGACAAGTAAATCATAAGCCGAGTTCTGTCACCATTTTTTCTTTACATCGTAGAGAAAGCATGATGTGGTAATCATCTATCTGGAGTATAAGTTGCCCTATACTTCTAGCGATCTACCCGGAAACTTATAGCGGGCCACTACCTGTTTCCTTCTTGATCTTGCTCCAAGCGGGGTTTGCTAAGCTTACTGGTCACCCAATAACTGGTAGGCTTTTACCCTGCCTTTTCACCATTGCCGGAACGGCTGTTTATTTTCTGTAGCACTTTCCTGAGGTCACCCCCACTGGGTGTTACCCAGCGCTCTGCCCTATGGAGCTCGGACTTTCCTCAGACTGTAAATAACAGTCTGCGATTACCTGATTTACTTGTCAGTAAAGTCACCAGGGAGATTCACCCGAAACTATGATGTTTTTTTCCATACCAATATTCTATTACAATTCGGACATGTTATCAATAGGTCATCTCTCTGCAGGCGATAGATAATATCGCTGGGTAGGGACAGATTACATCCGCTACAGGTAGGTCCGTCAATTTCTGCCACAACTTTACCATCCTTTTCACTCCATAACATGCGGTATCGTTCCATAAGTTCATGATTGTTGACTTCATTAACTATCTTCGCTCTTTCCTTATTTTTTTTCTCAATACATTCTTTAATTACGTCTCCCTGTTGATTCACTTCTTTTTGTCTTTGTTGTAGCTGATTTTTTACCTGGAATAATTCTTTTTCAATCTCACTTAAATTTACTTTTAATTGATCTTCTTCATCCATGAGTACCAACAGATCTTCTTCAATCCTGTCCCTATCATTCTTTAGTAATTCTATGACTTTCTGCAATTGTTTCAGTTCTTTTATCTCACTTGTTTTCCCACTGTATAATTCATCCTGATGCTTTTCAATTTTTATATTGATTGCCTTGGCATCAATTTCTCTTCTCTTTATCCTTGACTGCAACTCTTTTAAACTATCTTTTTCCTTCTGATATTTTTTTTCTATGTTTGATATTACATCTTCAATTTCCATGATTCTGGCAGGAAGTCTTTTTTGCTTGTTCTCCTCCCTAACAATCTCTCTATCGAGTTCCTGTAGCATTAACAGGACATATAGTTGTTCTCTCAAAAAATCCCTCCTTTTATATTATTGTAATTATCTGGCTCTACCTTCCAAAATAAAAAAAGCCTTACTTATATGTGAAATAAAGTAAGGCTTTTACCATAGCGATTTCTACGCTATTGATTATTTTCAATCTTTTGGGTAGCCTATCATGATTGTTTTTCATATACACTCTCTTTTGTCTATCCTTTTCAAATACTGGTGGGCCCACCCGGATTCGAACCAGGGACCGGCCGGTTATGAGCCGGCTGCTCTACCAACTGAGCTATGGGCCCGAAGGTAAATTTCTCCTTTAAAAGTATAGCAGATATCAATCGAAAGTCAAGAAATTATAAAATACCCTGGAACTATAATATTTAATTCATATAATCGCTTCTTAACTGTCCACAGGCTGCCTGAATATCCTCCCCCCTGGAATATCTGATAGTAACTGGTATATTTTTGTTTTCTAATACATTCTGAAATAAAGAAGCGGTCTGTTCCTTAGAAGGAAATAAGTTTATTTGATTTTGGATGGGATTATAAATAATCAAATTTACCTTAGCGTTAAAATCCGAAATCAGCTGACCTAATTTATTTGCCTGTTCAACAGAATCATTGATTCCCCTTAACATGAGATATTCAAATGTGACCTGTCGATTTTTCTTTTTCACATACTGCTTGCAAACATCAATTAATTTTTCTAACGGATATTTTTTATTAACCGGCATTAACATTGATCTTATTTTTCCATCTGCGGCGTGCAAAGAAACAGAAAGCTCAACTTGCAGGGGATTCTCTGCTAATTTCTTAATTCCCGGAATTATTCCACAAGTTGAAATAGTTATTTTTCTCGCACCAATATTCATTCCCTGTTTTGCGTTGATAATCTGAATCGATTTCATTACATGATTGTAATTTTCAAAAGGCTCACCCATCCCCATAAATACAATGTTATGAATAACCTCCTGGCATATTTTTTGAATCGATTGAATTTGTCCAATAATTTCACCGGGTTGCAAATTTCTCTTAAAGCCGTCTTTGCCACTTGCACAAAACAGGCAATGCCAGAGACACCCCACCTGGGAAGAAAGGCATATCGTATTCCTTTTAAGGCTTCTTATTAAGACACTCTCTATCAGGTGATTATCATCCAGTTGAAAAAGAAACTTTTCTGAGCCATCCTGTGATTTCTGGTTTTTGATACATTTCATTTGTTTGAGGAAATAAATGGAATCCAACCAATTGATTAAACTTTTTGGTAAATTGGTCATTTCCTGAAAAGAATCTACGTTTTGACGGTGAATCCAATGAAATAGCTGTTTTGCCCTGAAGGGCGGGAAGTCTTCCTTTAACATGATATCTTTCAATTCATTGGACATTAATCCCCTAATATCCATTTTATTTTCCATTATCAAACCTGATATGATAAAAATATAAGAATCGATGAAACTACTTTGTCATAATGGAGCAAAGTGTCCCACCGATTCTTTTCTTAAAAATACTTTAAATTTTGTTCATCAATTCTCAGTCAGTGGTAGATAGATGGTTTTTCTATTCAAACCTTTTTTCTTATTAGCTAAATAAAATATTATTACTAATCGGTAGGCGCTATATTCTGCAACATATCCTGCAATGATTCCATCATGGCTTCAATATCTTCCTGTGTCATTGTTTTTGTTCCATTGAAATCTGTTGTATCCTGAGAAGTTCCGGGCGTTCCTCCAAACATGGGTTCACCCGGTTCTAATTTGGTGCCATCAAAGAGAGTATCAGGTAATCCGGTATTCGTTTCTACATTCTTAACCACAAATTCCATATTTCCCATGGATCCCATTGAACCCATAAAAGCCTTTGCCTGTTCTTTTTCCTCCTGGCTGAGAGACGGGTCATCCACTTCCATTTGATTGGAAATCACCATGCGATATGAAATCAACATGGACCCGATTCGGCGATAATCTAAAAATTGAACATCGGTAACCATATTCATAGTCACCGGCTTCCCGTCTTCAATTGTGGTAGTTTTCATAAAATTCAGTGATTTCAGAGGGACATAATTATTTTTGTCAATCCAATAAATGCTGTGCATATCTACTTCAGAATCCTCAGGCATGCCGGAACTGGCTAAATCCTCTTTTCCCATCATCCAGATTGCGTCATCCAGCTGAACTTTATAGGCATCTTTCCCGTCCACTTTCTCTTCTCCCAGGAATTCCATTTTATCAGGATCAAACACTTTCCAAACCTGCAAGGGGTCAACTCCACCTTCTTCTTTCTTTACTTCACCACTTGCAGGATCAATAGACCAGGTATATATACCGTCAAAAATTGTAACAGCATCTATTCCCATCACACTGGTTTCAGAGCGTGACTTATAAACTTCTTGATTGTTGATCCTGGCTTTTTTCTGATAAGTAACCCCTTCCATGGAGAAAAACCCACCTTTCATCTCCTGTACAATAGTAATATCTTCAATTTCACTCATCTGTCTTTGATAACTTTGTTTCATCTGTTCAATGATAGTATTGATATTGACAGCAGCCATAGTAGAAAAGCCAAATATTAGAACAAAAAAGACCAAGATAATATGAAAAGTATAATTTTTTTTCATATTGTAAATCTCCTTTCTGGAATATTTTCAATTTATTTACAAATTCGCTGACCAAAAATGGCAGTTCCAATCCTTACCAAATTGGCTCCTTCCTCAATAGCAACTTTATAGGAATTGGTCATTCCCATAGACAAATACTTCATATTCATTCTCTTTAAATTCAACTTTGATAATCTGTCAAAGAGTTTTTTTGTTCTACGAAAAAAAAGGCGAAATTTTTCCGGGTTCTCAAATCGCGGACCCATGGTCATTAAACCTTCCAGACAAATATGTGCAAGATAGGAAATATCAATGGCTAACTTTTCCATAAAATCTTCAAAATTTTCATGTTCATCGGGTCGTATCCCGTCTTTGGAAAATTCACTTCCAATATTGATCTCCAATAAAATTGAAATAAAATTCTTGCCTGCTTTTTCTACTCGCTTATCAATATCCCGGGCTAATTTCAAAGAATCGACGGTTTGAATTAGATTAAAAACCGGAAGCGCCTTATTGATTTTATTTTTTTGCAAATGTCCTATCATATGCCAATTGACTTTTTTTGATATTGCACTACCAAGGGATTGAACCATATCTTCGGTTTCCTGTACATAGTTTTCACCAATATCTGTGGCACCTGCTTCAATTAATTCTTGTACCTCTGCCGGTGTCCTGGTCTTGGCAGCAGCGATAATCCTGACATGAGAAGGAACTTCTGACCTGATTTTCTTGTAGTTTTCCCGAATTGTCATTGACAATGACTCCTGACATCATATGTCCATCAATTTATCCTAATATCTATTATTTTATATTTATTCATTATTATGGACTAAATTGAATTCATTTTCAACAATTTTAGAAGAAAGATTTTTTTGATTCTTATTTAGACTTTCTTCTTTTCCGGATAACCCAAGACATCATGGACAAGATGCCCCAGCTTATTTTCCCGTTCTTTGTTAATAAATTTTTTTCTTTTACCAATTTTATCAGTGGTTTCTTTTTTTTGGTGGCTTTTTTGAAAAAGTGGTGTTCTTTCGAATGCTATACTGTTTTTAGGAGGCATAACTGCTCTTTGTCCATCTTCTGTCTTATTGATTTGTTGTTCGGGCTCTACTCTTATCCTGCGATCAAAAGAGGTCCCTTCGATCAAACGTCTGAACAAGGCCGGATTAGGATAATATAATTCCCTCTCCTGTTTACCGGTTCGATTAGAAACCCTTTCCTCTGAATAAGGCATTTCCTGGTATTGATCCTGATTTTCTGTTTCTACTTCTTTTTCAAAATGACTTATCACTTCTTTTCTAAATAGATTCATTTTTTCATCTCCACCACAATATTATACAAATAAAATAAAAGTCGGTAACCTGGCAGTCCTGACTATACGTTTTAGACCCATAGCTTTGCGCCCTATCCTTTCGGATAGTTTGCCCTTATCAACTTTTTATGAAATTTATGAAATTAGAATAGTTCCCTATAATGATACTAAAGTGAAATATCTTTCTATTTATTATATTCCCTGTTTTATCTTTTTTATACCAAAAAATGAATATTTTTTCAGTTTTCCAAATTAAAGGGCAGATTTAAACTGATACCCATACTCTGAAAGTGTATTGCTCATATTAAGTCATACTTAACATAGAATAGTAATGAAAAAATGCAATAACTGAAGAATAAACAAATATTCTGCTAAATCAAAAAACCTTACCTGAAGATATTAATATTGAATTTTTCGGGGTAATTTTTTAGCCTGATCACTCCATTTTATCACTTCCTTTAGTACCGGTATTCTTCTGACAAGCTTCTTTTCTTTATTTACTTCTTCCATTTTTTTCTGTAGATTTTCCGGAACTCGTTTGGAAAGCTCGATAACAGTATCGACACCGGCTGCCTCTAATAATTCTGAATATTGTGTACTCACTCCTTTTACCCTGAAAAGATCTGCGAAATTAACCCACTTTAAAATAACTTTTTCATCAATACCTGTTTTATCTGCAATCTCTCTTCTTCCAGCAGGCTCACCTCCAATTTCCAATAATTTTTCTACTGTACTAATCCCAGCTTTTTTAAGTTTTTTAGCATTTACTTCTCCTACACCTTCAATTGCAGTAATCGTTGCCATTTCTTCCCTCCCTTTTCAATTAATATTTATCCATTTCATACTTATTCAGATATAAAATGTACGCTACAAACCTACCTGGATTCCCATAAAAGCAAGGCACTTATAGCAAAAATGTCGCTTTTTTTTGGTTTGATACTTAGAGTCTCAATCTTATAGTCATCAATACTAAATTGATCTGACATATCTTCTATGTTCTGTTTTAGCTCTTCTTCTAATCCTTGAATATCCTTAGTAAGCCCCTCAATCTTTTT
>Ga0068714_10005686_pt1 | contig 13104 bp, 11 predicted proteins | sample MTBNYHSulfiMetaG_FD_62988 | JGI IMG/M metagenome (GOLD analysis project Ga0068714, IMG submission 62988) | Enrichment culture microbial communities from rom New York Harbor, USA that are MTBE-degrading - MTBE-NYH (New York Harbor Sulfidogenic)... | ecosystem: Environmental > Aquatic > Marine >... | reverse complement strand
GCCTTGAGGTTCATGTCTACCGTTTTTTCCCAGTCGTCTTCCTCTATCCGCGTGGCTGTAGCCAGGCTTGTTGCGCCACCCGCATTATTGACCAAAATGTTGATTGATCCAAAGGCCTGGATGGCTTTCCTGGCCAGCTCCTTGACCGCACTGCTGTCGGTCAGATCAGCGGTGAATTCCAAGACATTTCCTCCAAAGCTTTTAATTTCTTCCGCCGTGCCGCACGTAGCCTCTCCCGTAGCCAGATATGATTGCAGGTCAATATCGGTGACGACCAGACTAGCACCCAGTTTCGCCAGCCGCAGAGCACAAACGCGACCAATTCCGCGGGCCGCTCCGGTAACGATTGCTGTTTTTCCCGTAAGCTTCCGAGCACATGTAGTTTCAGTCATAAGCCTTCCTTCTAGTTATTCAATTCATTTATTGCTCAGCACTCTTGCCACTGAAAGAAACATAAAAATTTTGCATTTGTAAGTCAAGGCATTTTAAAATTTGTCCCCACACCTAAATTCCTCTTGACACAAATATTTTCTCTTCCTATACTTTTATGCAAGATCTTATTAATTTAATCCTGGATCCAACCATGAAACGCACTGTCTATTTTGTCTCCGAGAGCACCGGTGTCACTGCCGAGGCACTGGGCCATAGCCTTATTTCCCAGTTCGATACGATACATTTCGAGCAGGTTACATGCCTCTCATCAACACTACCCAGCGTGCAATCGCCCTGACCGAAAGGATGCAGGAGGCAGCTGAGCGGGATGGGGCGCGCCCAATCTGTTTTGCGACCATGATGAACACCGAAATCCGGAACATCCTGAAGGCCGGTCACTGCTTCTATATGGAACTGCTTGATGATTTCATTGACCCTCTCTCCGCAGAGCTGGGGGTACCTCCATGCCGCAAGGCGGGCTTGAGTCATGCCATTACCGAACCCAGATCTTATACAAAACGCATCTCGGCTATCAACTTCGCCATGGCCAATGATGATGGAATGCACCCGGAAAACTTTCACCGGGCGGACATAATTCTGATCGGTGTCTCCCGTGTCGGCAAAACCCCTACCTGCCTTTATCTCGCGATGCACTTTGGCTTGAATGCAGCCAATTATCCCCTCACCGAAGAGGATTTCGACCGCGGTGATGTCTCCCCGAAGGTATGGGACTGCCGCCGCAAGATCTTCGGCCTGACCATTGATCCGGAACGCCTGCACTTGATTCGGGAAGAACGCCTGCCCGGCAGCGAATACGCTTCACTCAAACGCTGCCAGGAGGACCTGCGCCGCGCCGGTATGATCTTCAAGCACCTGGCCATTCCTATCGTCAACACCACAAGCCAGTCCATTGAAGAGATTTCGTCGCATATCCTGCGTTCCTTAAAAGATGGCATGGATTAAAGACAAAAGATATCATTGTTCAAATGACGTCATTTTTTGCTAAAAACCGGATTATGTTTAAATTTCCTCCGTTTCTCTTGTCTGCTTAAGTGTAGACCACGCATGATGCGCTCTGCATCTTCTATTATTCTCTCAATCATTTCTTTAATGCCGGGAATATCGTGAATAAGCCCGGCAACCTGCCCGAAGCCAACAAAGCGTTGAGCAATATCCAGTTCAGGCGACCAGCTATCATTAATGAAATCCTCTATATTCTTATCGCCGACACCCATCTTTTCCATCTCGATTATCTTCTTGACGCAGGCATTTATCATTACCCTCGAAGGGACCGTTTCCCGGCGGATCATCATTGTATCCGTATCTTGGGCCTTAACCAGAGCCTGTTTATAGCGATCATCAATACAGCACTCTTTTGTGGCCAGAAATCGCGTCCCCATTTGCACTCCTTGTGCTCCCAAAGCCAGTGCAGCAGCAAAACCGCGGCCATCGGCAATGCCGCCGCCGGCGACCACCGGAATTTTGAGAGCATCAACAAGCTGAGGCACTAAAACCATAGTCGTTAATTCCTGGCGTGAACCTATGCCGCCCGCTTCAAATCCCTGGGTAATCACGGCATCACAACCCTGGACTTCCGCTTTTTGCCCCTGCTTCACGGTGCTTACCACGTGGAGAACTTTCATTCCCAAGCTTTTGAGAAGAGGAGCAATGCGGCCCGGATCACCTCCGGAAGTAGTTGCCACTTTCACCTCCTCTTTTTGAGCTGTTTCCACCCAGGGGCGGAGATCCATCTTTTCATAGGCTAAGGGAAAATTGACCCCAAAGGGATTATTCGTCAGGCTTTTCGCCTTTCTTATCTGCTTTTGCAAATACTCTGCCGGATTTTCTTTGCTCTGCCGCGGTGGCACCGGACTAAGTACCCCCAAACATCCGGCATTACAGGCAGCCGAGACCAACTCAGCATTGGAAATGCGCGCCAAACCACCCATAATAACAGGGTACTCAATACCCAAGAGATGACATAACTCGTTCTTCTTCATTTTTTCTCTCCTGATCAACAAACCGGTATGGCTTCAAGGCTGGCATATATTAATTCCCGATTCCATAATTACAATCCTCTGCCAGATTAAATAAATTTTCCACTTTTTAATTCTCGGTTGATTTATATTTCTGGCGCTGAAGAATAATTCCAGGATAAGGCAGAAATGTACTTTTCTATCTTCCGATCCTTTCTGCCGAACGGGCATTTTTCAAACGATCCTTTTTTGCCACCCATTCCAAATATGTGTTAAGGGAATAAATGGCATCCTGCATTTTCGCATAGACGGGAAATCCTGCTTTGCGCAGCGCGGCAAACGTCGATATTCTTGTACGTTCCACATCGATATTGTCTTCCACAAAGTTGCTGAGGATGGGAATGACCGGTTTTTCAATATGCTCAGCCATCTCCAGGATTGTTTCATCATTATTTTTTACTTTGAGTGCTACTTCCGACATTAGAATATATTCGACGGAAAAATAGGGCATAATAACATCGATGCTGTTATCCTGATCGAGAGCTTTCATAGTATGCAGCATGACGTTGAAATCAAAGCCGAATGCCCCCAAATCAACGGGATTCAGCGTGGAAGTGTTCACATCCACGATTTTCTCACTGATCATTTTTTGGCTGCTTGCACTCAATTCAGGAAGGACGAGTCCGGATTCCGCAGCAAGATCGCTGAAGAGGACCGAGTTGCCACCGCCTGCACCGAGAAATCCAACACGTTTTCCTCCCGGAAACTTTTTTGCCGTGCTCAGCATCACCAGATGCATCAACTGATCAAAATTTTCCACCAGCAAGCCGCCATGCTGCCGGACGGCGGCTGACCAGATTGTGTAATTGCTGGCCATGGCCCCCGTATGGCTGGCTGCGGCTCTTGCACCCGTTTCCGTTTTTCCGCCCTTCAAAATAATTACCGGTTTTTTGTCGGTAGTCTGACTGAGCGTATCGAGAAACGCTGCCGTATTTTTGATATCTTCGACATAGCAGGCAATCAATCGCACATTTACATCATCAGCCAGATAAGCCAGGTAATCTTCCAGGCGAAGATCAATCTGGTTTCCATAGGAAACAATTTTATTGATGGGAATTTTTCTCGTTGACGCCTGTGCCAGAAAATCGTTCGTCACCCCGCCTGATTGTGCCAGGAAGGCAACAGTGCCGGGCAATTCCAAATGGGCGCTGGGGGCAAAGGTCATTCTCGATTCGGCACAGAATACACCGATGCAATTTGGCCCGACAATTCTAAGATCTCCTTTTCTGGCTTCTTTGATCATATCCTCTTCCAATTGCCGCTTTCCCGTTTCTCCAAAACCGGAAGTAAAAAAATGAATGAACTTAATTTGTTTGCGAACCGCGGCTTTCACAATATCAATGGAATGTTCCACCGGAGCAGCAACAATGGCTAAATCAACCGGTTCGGGAAGTTCGTCGATGGAAGCATAGGCTTTCACTCCGCTCACTTCTGCGCTTTTCGGATTTATCGGATAGAGAGTTCCCTGAAAGCCGTTTAACTGCAAGACCTGAAAAAACGGCATCCTCCCTCCACCAAAATTGTTGGAAGCGCCGACAACAGCCACGCTTTTTGGATAAAATAACAAATCTAGATTCAATGCTTCCCCCTTCAACTTATAATCTGCAAGTTATTTTGGAAAAATTACTTTTTCTCTATATCAGTTATGGCGTAAGTTTTCCAGATTCAATAGACACTAAGAAAAGAAAACCATTTTTTGTAGTCAGTAGAATCTATACAAAAGTTACGATTACTATTCAGCCTGCCTGAATTAAAAATCTCTTTTCTCAGAAAAGAAACTCGCCTGCAGAAAAATCATATTTCTCAAATAATTAATTGACTAACATAAAAAAATAGATAATAAAGTCAAACCAATCAAATAATATAAAACTGATCGTCATCGATCATAAACAATAAATTGCCTCAAAAATCTATAAGCCGGTTGACTTCAAAACCTGAAAGGGGAAATAAAAAAATGATGATTTCAGAAAAATTGGTTAAATTGATTGAAGAGAACGCGGACACCCTTACCAAGGCATGGTTGGCTGATGTACAAAAGCATCCCGATACACCGAACTATCATAAGCATGACAAAGATGAACTTTACGATCGATGTTTTACCATATACAACCAGCTGGGAGAATGGCTTTCCTATAAAACCACAAAACAAGATATTGCCGATTATTATGTGCCAATTGGTAAACAGCGGCGCGCGGAGGGTTTCGCTTTATCTGAGGTGATCCAGGCATTAATCATGATCAGGCGCCATTTATGGCTCAAGATAATTTCCGACGGTTTATTGGATACGGCCATGGAGTTAAACAGGGCTCTGGAACTAAACAACCGCGTTATCCTCTTCTTTGATCGAGCCATCTTTTATGTAACAAAAGGGTATGAAAACGAAAAATAAAATAAAGCGTAAATAAATCGATCTCGCTGGACGTTGTCGAACAGGTTGCATTTTTTAAATATCCGACGGGCTTTTGCTTTTCCGGCCTGGCTGTTGAGAAATTTTCAGCTTCGCTATTCCAGCGGCATCAACAATGGCCGCAGAAGGTAACCGCCTGATTTTATGGCTGTGGATTACCCCGGAAATCGGGAAGTTTAACTTTTGGTTAAATATGATGATGGTCTTGGGACTTTTTTTACCGGTGAGTGGTAATTGTAGGTTTTCCTGCCTTTAGAAGCACTCTGTATAATTCTTTGTATTTTAGCAAGAGGTAAATTATCCAGAAGATATTCTTATCCCACAGAGCCGAGCTCCAAAAACCGCGAAATCCGCATCCAACCCAAAGGTGATATATTCGGCAGTTACACGCGCAGTAATGAAACGAGTATCATTGACAATTAGTCTTTCTATTGATAAAAAAAGAAAAAATTGGGAAAATGCAAAAAAATCAGTTGGACAACTCCGTTCCCGGCAAAGGAAGATGGCTTTAAGCTCAAATCAGACAGGATGATCAATGCAGTTTATCGGCTGGATCAGCATTCTAGTGGGGTTGTTCTATTTCAGGAAAGTGGCGGGACTCCTGCTCATTCTAATTGGAGTTATTGTTGTTTATACTGCGTGGAAAAACAAAAAAAGTGAAACGGAATCAACTAATAAAACCTTTCAGGCATTGGTCAAATCTATCGGCAGAAAAAAGCAAGCACTGAAGAAAGCTCCGGAAAGCAAAAGCGATTTTTTAATTAAAGCTTTGCCCAAAAAGCCTCCGCTCGAAGCGAAAAAAGAACCCAAGAAAAAATCAGACTGGTTTATTTATCAGAAATAACAGCACAACAGGGCAATTACAAAATGAGAAAACCATCTGTGCAGGGGTTAACCTTGATAGAATTGCTCGTTGTTTTCGTGATCATCGGGTTAATGGCATCAGCCTTTTATCCCGATTACCGGAGCTTCATGCAATCCCGGCGCTTAAACGGAGCTGCCTTTGCCGTCGCACTGGACTTAATGGAAGCAAGATCTCAGGCTGTCAATATGAACAGAGACGTAACTCTATCATTCCCTTCCTCCCCTTCTGGCCAATACACTTTCGATGCTACCGGTACCGCTCGAATAAAAAATATTCAGACAGGGATGGGCTATTACGATGTCACTCTTTGGGCCGATTACAATCCCATCTTTACTTCCCGGGGAATGGCGAAAAATGCAGTGGGGACAAATCCCGTGACGACGATCACTGTGCGCAATTCCGCCGGCGCAACAAAAACCATTACTGTCAATATTGCCGGGCAGGTCACAAGAAATTGACTTGTAATTGGCTGAATTTCATAAAATCAATCGGCAAGGCCTTTGGGTACGAGATCGGCTGAGATTGTTATGGGCTGAGACGTGCTCTCGCCGGCAGCGGTTCCGGCAGTAAGGGAAATTCTTATTTTTCTGATCAAAGCCAGGTTTGTCGTCAGTTGATTACTGCCGTTATAATAAGTGTATGACAGGTTAGAGATGTTCATGGCAAGGGGCTGCGTCACGCCGTTTGCTGTTCGTCCGAGGTAAGACACCCCTCCCGAGCTGTAAATATTATAAGTAACATTTTCGTTGGGGTTTGTGTCATCCGCCGTCAAATTTCCGTTACTGTTGAGATCAGCCGTAAAGCTGATGCTGTCGGCGGCTGCAGCAGTGATGCCGACACAGGGTGTGTTTGTGGCGGTACCTGTTCCTATGCAATTGTTCAGGGTAGACGTCGGATTGTAGCCGGCCATGCGCAGTTCCCGGGTGATCAAATCAAGGCCGATGGTGGCGTTTTGCAGCATCTCCACTTTCAGCTCCTGCTTTTTGAAATGCCTGTTTTGGATAGTAAAGGATTCATAGACTGAATATAAAATGAGCAGACCGACAGACATCGAGATCATAAGCTGAACAATGGATAATCCTTCACTGTTCTTAAGAAGTTGCATGATATATAATGGCTTGCGGCAATCTTTACATTTCAATTAAGCACCTGACTACAGCCCATTCTCTGTACGGTTATTACGCGTGGCGTTCCCGGTGGCAAGTCGGCCAAACTGGTGGTGTAAGACCAAATTCTTGTGGGCGGATTGTACACAGTCCCTATCGATGGCCAGTTTCCTGTGGCATACTGGCTCTGCCACTGACACACCAGAGAGCCGTTAAAGGTAAGACTCCGGCCCGACCAGTTTTCCAAAAGGCGAATAAAATTTTCCACACCACCGCTATATTGGTTCCCCGCAGTGTACTTTATCCCCGCCATAATGGCGGCATTGATCGTGGTGCTAGAGGCGACTCGGTAGTAAATAGACCAACCGGAATAGTAATCATTCCAGTTGCCGGAAAGCACCGTTAGGGCATCGGCAAATATTCCGGCGGATAAGTTACCGGTGTTGTAATTGCCTTGTATGTAAAGTGGTTTGTCCGTAACAACGGAAAATCCACCGGCAGGGATAGTGCCGCCGTTGATCAAACGGACGGCGGGGTCGCTCATATAACCGGAGGTAGTTGAAACATAAAGTATCCGGGCCTCACCGCCTGCCGGCGGATCATTCAGTTTGGACATGGCAACGGTATTATTCCTGAGCAGGTTGACATCCACCTGCACAATATCCATCCACGTGGCCTGCCGGCCGTCATATAAGATATTGTAATTGACCGAAATGGGATTGTTGCCTCCCAAAGTGAGGTTAACCCAGGTGCCGTTTTTATCATAGGCCTCGCCGTTAATAATCCGCAATCCCGATTTTCGATAGAGACTGACCGGTCCGGTACCGAGAATATCAATCGTGTTCCCCCCTGAAGGAAGAGGCTGGTTCAGGAACTGGATATCGTGAGCCGCGGACTTGACCCGTCCGCCCCACCTTTCCCGCGCATCGGCTCTCCAGCTGGAATTTGAGCTGTCCATGGTCAGGGATTGATAGTTCCCATCTGCATTCTTGATGTTCACGCTTCCAAAAGTGGTGGAGTTCGTATCCTTCCTGGTGCGAAGAATGCGACCGGCAGATGTCAAAACCGAATCGATATTGACTGTCCCTGAGGGATACAGATAGATGTCGCCATTGGAGTGGATGGGATTGCCCGTGAAAGTCATATTGCCGCCTGGCAATATCTCCAGATCACTATGATAAAAAACCCCAAATTGAAACACGGGAATTTCTTGAGCCTCTACTTCATACATGACAATAGCCCGGGCATTGGAATTGTTTTTTTGGACGCTGGAGGTGATGACGTATTTCTGACAGTACCCCGTCAGGCCGGCAAATTGTCCGGTCACCGTTTTTTGGACGACGCTGCCGGAGAGAGCAAGAAAAGAGTCTGCATCTTCAAAAGTATAGCCTGTTATTGTCGGCGGCACAACGCTGCCCGTATTACCGCCGGGCACATTCAGTGCAGCCCGGAGTCTGTTCAGACCGTATTCAGCTCCGCCTTGCGCAACATAAAGGGCCTCCTGACCGGAACGATAATTGCCGCTGATCTTAAAAGTGGTTCGAGTCGTTATCATCGCTGTCGTCCCTAAGAGGGCAAGGACAGACATTAACAATATAACCGCAACCAAAATCACGCCCCTCTCGTCTGACTGTACCATCGATAATGATTTCTCGGAAATTTTGGCCATAATATCTATCGAGTAATGATGGTGGTGAGCGTTATGCTGCGGGTTAATCCCAACCAGCCCCAGGTAACCGTGACGACAATAGTTTTGGTGTTTAAAACAGGAGCATTGGCGGTGACATTCCAACTTCTGGTATAAATGGTTTGAATAGTTTCCGGCCCGCCGGAGATAATATCATCATAACCTGCATTTTGCAGACCTTCAACCTTATCCATGGCAATAGCGGTGGCCACATTCATTGCCTGACTGTAAGCATTGCCCCGAATGATCATGACCGTCAAGGAAGTCAAACCGGTGATGGCAATGGAAAATATTATTATCGAAACAAGACATTCGAGCAGAGTTAAACCTTTTTGATTTCGAGACAAGTCACCGCCCTGAGCGACCTTGCTGGAAGATATTTTTTTAAAACGTAAAATAGATGCCATCAAAAGCGATCGCTGCAATTGTTCCCTACATAAAAGTTAAAGGTAATTATAATCATTCCGGCAATGGCTGAGATCGTTACTTTCGTTTGGGCACAGCTCCCTGATTATGCAGTAATTTCATTCTCTCGCTTTTCCGTCTGCAAGCCATGCAAAGCAACCTTTTGTGAGGCGCATACCTTCAAAACATTGCTCAGATCAGTCAATCCCAGCATGACTTTTTGTATACCGTCCATGAGCAGGGTTTTCATGCCCTCTTGAATAGCCATAACTTTTATTTCTTCGGCAGGTACATTTTTTTTGATTGCCTTTTTTATGCTTTCCGTCCCGACAATCAGTTCATGGAGGGCAATGCGGCCGCGATAGCCGGTGCCGCTGCACTTCTCGCATCCTCCTTTTTTCATCAGCGTTGTTTCCGGCGAATAAGGCTCTATTTTGTGTTCATAAAACCAGTAAGAATCATAATAGCGAACAAGCTCTTCAAATTCTTTCTCATCCGGATGATAGGTTATTTTGCAGTTGTCACATAATTTGCGGACTAAACGCTGGGCCATTATACCCAGCAGCGCATCGGCAAAATTGTATGGATCCATATCCATTTCGATGAGGCGCACAAGAGTTTCTGCCGCACTGTTGGTGTGCAGGGTGCTTAAAACAAGGTGTCCTGTTAAAGATGCTTCAATAGCCGTGGAAGCAGTTTCTCTGTCCCGCATTTCTCCGATCATGATTACATCCGGATCAGACCTTAGAAATGAACGCAGAACCTTCGCGAATGTCAGGCCTATATCATTCTGGACTTGTACCTGCCTCAGCCCTGGTTGCGTTATTTCCACCGGATCTTCCACGGTCCAGATTTTCCGATCCGGTGTATTGAGATACCCCAAAGCAGAATGGAGCGTTGTGGTCTTCCCTGACCCCGTGGGGCCGACGCAAAAAATAATGCCGTAAGGCTGATCCAGCATAGCCCGGAAGGCCTTTTCGTTGGAAGGAGAAAAGCCCATTTTATCCAACGGCGCCGGCTTAGAACCTGCCAAAACTCTCAATACCGCGTCTTCATTGTTGCCGGCAGTCGGTGTAGTTTCCAGGCGGTACTCAACCCTGTTGCTTTTAAATTTTAGAAAAATCTTCCCGCTTTGGGGCTGCCGCCTCTCTGTAATATCGAGATTCGCCATGATCTTGAGTCTGGAAATAATTGCCCTTTTATAAAGCATGGGGATTTGGTGCACTAACTGGCAGACGCCGTCAATTCGGTAGCGCACCTGAAACGGCTGCTCACGCAGGCCGGGTTCAAAATGAATATCAGAAGCTCCTTTAGCATAGCCATCCATAAGGATTTTATTGACAATATTTACGATCTGTGAATCAGATTCGCTGACTCCTGATTCATCATCTTCTTCCTCCTCATTTTCTATTTCCTGATCCAAAACCAGCTCGCCAATCAGATTCTCAACAAATTCCTCCGCTTGCTGATAATATTTTTCTATCGCTTCTGATATCTGCTCTGTCGTAGCCACGATCATTTCAATTTTGCGGCCGGTATAAAACCGCAGGTGCTCGTAAAGACTGTAATCGGTTGGCTCCGATGTCGCGATGACAAGACGGTCCCCTTTATCTGCAACAGGAATAATATGTAGCCTCCGCACAATATCCTGGGACAATGCTTCGATAGCTTTCTTATCCAGGTCTATTTTTGTCAGATCAACAAACTGAAGCCGGAATTTCATGGATAGTGCTTCGAGAAGCTGTTTTCTTGTAATTAATCCATGCTCAATGAGCAATTCGCCTATTTTCTTCTTCTTGTTGACAGTCTGCTGTTCCAGGGCCTCTTTAACCTGCTCCCGTGTGACAAGACCGGCTTCTATCAGAATCTCTCCCACCACTGCCCGCAGCGGCAGCTTCCTGTATTTTCTTTCCGCTTCGATTACATTTTCAATTTCCAGCTGAGGCAGATTGGCATTGAATGCAATTATTTCGCCTACCCGTTGTTTTTTGATCCTGTCTTGTTCCTTTACCACCCTTTGGATGGCCTCAGAAGAGGCCATCCCTCTGGCCTTAACAATCTCCCCGACTTTCAGCGCCTGGCAACGGGTTTTGACACCGGTGGTCGTAAAAAAAATGAGCCGGAAGGGCGTTTTTTCATCAATGGTGAGGCCAAAAAATCCTTTTGGATAGGATTGCTTGTCCGGAACATTGACATGGTAAGTCTTGCCAATGGTGATGGTCACTGATTCTGCCGATACATTTTTTTGAAAAAGATTTGTCCATTTTTGGTAATGCATCATCAGAATACAGCAAATATCAGTAAAAAGATAAGTCTGTTTCTTTCTGGTGCTTCCGACTAAAAGTTCAACCTGATTATCAGCCGGATTAAATGGCTTGGCCAGTGTTGCTTCGATTCTCTGCCCATCCATAAGATCGATGATGATATCGTTGTTAATTTGGCTATCGCTGTCAGTATCGCTGTGCAGTGACTGTTTCATTTTTTTATGATTTAGACCAGACCTTGTTTGTTCACGTACAAAATATAAGAAGAAAAGATATGTTCAGGAAACATGTCCTACAAAAAAATCGTCCTTTAAAAGATCTAAAGGAATTATCATGATTTTACCAACCAAACAACCGCTCCACTTTCTGCCTGACAAAAATCAATACCGTTTGCCACCCTTTTTCCACAGGCAAAGAAAGCCATCTGGATAATTACCTACACCCTGGCTTACTTTTCATCCAGTTTTCTGCGGATGGCCAGGCCGAGTGTCTCCATCGTATAAGGTTTTCTGATAAATTCTTCTGCGCCAAGATCACGGACCTGAGTTACCCGTTTCGTCTCGGAATATCCGCTGACAATAATCGCCTTCTGCCGCGGATTCATTTCCAAAACCCGCTGATAAGTTTCCAAACCATCAATCCCCGGCTCCATAATCATATCAAGGATTACCAAATCTACACTTTTGCTTTTCAGATAGTCTAAAGCCTTTTCCCCGCTGCTTACGGCAGCGACCTTATATCCGAACTTCTGCAATATATTAATGGCCATTTCACGTTGCTCATTGACGTCATCCACGACCAGAATGGATTCACCCTTGCTCATATAAGCCTTAGCATCTACAGCTTCCCCAGGTTTTGCCACTGCATCTTCCGTAGCAGAAAAATAAAGAGAAAAGGTTGTTCCCTTGCCTTCTTCGCTTTGCACATCTATATAACCATTGTGGTCTTTCACTGTACCCCAAACGACGGCCAGGCCCAAACCTGTTCCGCTCCTGCCCATAATTTTCTTGGAATAAAAGGGCTCAAATATTTTGTTTAAATCATGGGGAGAGATACCACTGCCGGTATCGGACACCTTTAAGACAACATAATTTCCCTGTTTTATTTCATTGTGACCTGGGATAGGAGCAGAAATGAAGCTGTTTTCCGTTTTAATCTCGACCTTACCTTCACCGGAGGGTATAGCCTCTATGGCATTAGAAACCAGATTCATTATTGTTTTACTGAGATGAACTGGCGAACCCTTAATATTAGATAGCTCCTGATCCAAGTTTACCTCGAAGGTGACCCGTGGATGATCACCCTTGATCCTTTCAAATTCTGGCGTCTCTAAATAATCACTTATCACTTTATTCAAATTAATCACTTCCGATATCGATACGCTTCTCCGGGCCATCGTAAGCAGATCTTGAATAATGGCTGCGCCCATCTGGCTTGATTTCAGAATTTTCGTTGCGTATGATTTAAGAGGACTCTCTTCAGGAATTTCGTCGAGGAAAATTTCTGAATATCCTGCCAAAACACCGAGAACATTATTTAAGTCATGGGCAACACCTCCGGCCAAATTGCCCAAGGCTTCCATTTTTTCCGCCTGCCTCAGTTGATTCTCCAGCTTTCTTTTTTCCGTAATTTCACGGGCAATACCGCACAAGGCAACAATATTTCTGGACTTATCCCTTACCGGCACCTTGATTATATTAAATATCCGCTGTTGGTCACCAATTGTTATGCTTGATTCAAACTCTGCAATTTCACCATCAAACACCTTGTGATCGGGAGCTTCAATCAGGATCGCTTCCTGACTGTTGTATAACTCTTTGGCAGTTTTACCAATCATCTCCAACTTTGTTTTGCCCAGATCGGCAGCCATCTGTTTATTAATAGAAACATAGCGGCCATCCC
>Ga0068714_10005685_pt1 | contig 13108 bp, 8 predicted proteins | sample MTBNYHSulfiMetaG_FD_62988 | JGI IMG/M metagenome (GOLD analysis project Ga0068714, IMG submission 62988) | Enrichment culture microbial communities from rom New York Harbor, USA that are MTBE-degrading - MTBE-NYH (New York Harbor Sulfidogenic)... | ecosystem: Environmental > Aquatic > Marine >... | reverse complement strand
CAGCGCCGTGGGAGATACCTAACATGAGTATCAAAGAACTCAAGGCAAGGCTGGACGATCCTGACCTTACCATCATCGATGTGCGGGCCTATGGAGATTGGCACTCGAGCGACAAGAAGATCAAAGGAGCGGCGTACGAAAATCCCAAATTCCCCGAGAGGTGGGCGAAAAAGTATTCAAAGGACAAACCCATAGTCCTTTACTGCGCCTGACCGAACCAAGAGACGAGCACCCGTGTGGCGCAGAAAATGAGAAAAATGGGATTCACCAAGCTGTATGTCCTGGAAGGCGGATGGAAGGCCTGGTATCGTTGGGACTATCCCATGGAGTCCATCTGAGTCTCTTTCTTCTTGCCGAACAGTCGAATGACCATTACGAAAAAGAGGGGGATGAAGAAGATCGCCAGGAAGGTGGCGGTCACCATCCCGCCCAGAACACCGGTGCCGATGGCCGTCTGCGCTCCCGCACCGGCTCCTGTAGCCTTTGCGAGGGGAAGGACCCCGAAACCGAAGGCCAGCGAAGTCATGACGATGGGGCGAAGTCGTAATTTCGCTCCTTCAAGTGTAGCTTCGATTAACCCCATTCCCTCTTCTATCTTGGCCTTGGCGAACTGAACGATCAAAATGGCATTCTTGGTGGTGAGCCCCAGCACGGTGAGCAGCCCAATCTGGAAGTATACATCATTGGGCAGTCCCCGGAACGATGTGGCCATAACTCCGCCGATGACCCCCAGCGGCATGGCCAGCAGAATCGTTGCAGGAATGGTCCAGCTTTCATAAAGCGCCGCCAGGCAGAGAAAGATCGCGATTACGGAAAATGTGTACAACACCGGCGCCTGGGATGTCGCCATCCGTTCCTGGTAAGAGATTCCGCTCCAGTCAAAACCGATGCCCCGGACCAACTTGGCCGTCGCCTCCTCCATAACTTCCATGGCCTCACCGGAACTGGTTCCCGCCGACGGCTCGCCCCAGATGTTCACGGACGGGAAGGCGTTGTAGCGCTCGAGACGCGGAGAACCATAGGTCCACTGGCCGGAGGCGAAGGAGGAAAACGGAGTCATCCGGCCCCCGTTGTTGCGGACATACAGCCGTTTCAGATCGCTGGGCAGCATCCTATATGGAGCGTCGGCCTGGACGTACACCCGTTTGACCCGGCCGGCCTGAATAAAGTCGTTGACATAGGCACTGCCGAAAGCCGCCGAGATCGTGTTGTTGATCACGCTGATGGGAACCCCCAACGCGCCCGCCTTCTCCCAATCCACGTTGATCTTGTACTGGGACACATCCTCCAGACCGTTGGGACGGACGCGGACCAGCCGTGGATCTTTGGCGGCCATGTCGAGCAACTGGTTGCGGGCGTCCATCAACGCTTCGTGCCCTACTCCTCCCCGGTCCTGCAGTTGAAAATCGAACCCGCCGGCCTGTCCCAGCTCGACCACTGCGGGTGGTGGAAATGCAAATACCCGCGCGTTGCGGATTTTCGAAAGGACTCCCATGGCCCGTCCCACCAAAGCATCGACTTTGAGCTCCGGCCGATCGCGCAGTTCCCAATCCCTGAGCTTGACAAACGCCATGCCGACGTTCTGCCCGACGCCGGAAAAACTCCGGCCGGCAAGCGTAAAAATCGATGCCACCGCTTCCTTTTCTGCCTCGAGGAAATGGTTTCGGACCTGATTCATAACTTGCTCGGTTTGTTCCAGGGTCGAGCCGGCCGGCAGCATCGCCTGGACAAACATGATGCCTTGATCCTCGTTGGGAAGGTAGGCAGTGGGCATCCGCTGGAACAGGTATCCCAAAGCCGCCACGATCAGAACATAGATAATAAGATAGCGCATTTTCCGGTTAATCATCCGGCGCACAAAGGACTGATACCCGTCCCGGGTCCAAAAAAACACACGGTCAAACCACCGGAAAAACGGACGGAAGAGAAAGAACCCGGTTTTTGCGGCGCCATGCCCTTCCGCCACCGGCTTGAGAAGCGATGCGCACAGAACCGGCGTCAGGATCAAGGCCACCACAACGGAAAGCAGCATGGCTGCGATAACGGTCACTGAGAATTGGCGATAGATGACGCCGGTGGAGCCTCCCAAGAACGCCATGGGGCCGAATACCGCCGAGAGCACCAGCCCGATGCCGATCAACGCACTGGTAATCTCCCTCATGGACTTGCGGGTCGCTTCCTTGGGCGACAGCCGCTCCTCGCTCATGACACGTTCAACGTTTTCAACCACCACGATAGCATCGTCCACCAGAAGACCGATAGCCAGCACCACGGCGAACATGGTCAGCATGTTGATCGAGAACCCGAACAGCCCCAACACGGCGAATGTTCCCAGGAGCACGACCGGCACCGCGATGGTGGGAATCAGCGTGGCCCGCATATTCCCCAGGAAAAGGTACATCACCAGAAAAACCAGCACGATCGCCTCGAAGAGAGTCTTGACTACCTCCTTTATGGCGACCTTCACGAAGGGTGTGGTGTCATAGGGATAGATGACCTTCATGCCCGGTGGAAAGTACCGGGAAAGCTCCTGCATTTTCGCCTTGACCGAATCGGCGGTGTCCAGAGCATTGGAGCCGGGGGCCATTCGGACCGCCAGGCCGGCGGCAGGTTGGCCATTGAAAAGCACCTGGCTTCCGTATCGCTCGGTGCCAACCTCCGTCCGCGCCACGTCTGCGATACGAACAATGGAGCCGTCAGGATTGATGCGCAGGGGAATGGAGGCGAACTCCTCCGGGGTGCGGAGCAGATTCTGGACAATGATGGAGGCGTTCAACCGCTGTCCCTTCACAGCCGGCGCTCCGCCGAACTGTCCGGCCGAAATCTCCATATTATACATCCGAAGCGCCTGAACGACATCCTCCAACGTTAGGCGATAATCGGTCAATTTATCCGGATTCAGCCAAACACGCATGGCGTATTGGGTACCGAAAACTTGCACTTCACCCACACCCGGCACCCGCGCCAGCACTTGCTCGACATTGGACTGGCCATAGTCCGTCAGATCGTTCTCATCCATACTCCCGTCTTCGGAAACCAGCCCCACAACGATCAACCAGTTTCGTGTGGACTTGCTGACCGTGACTCCCTGACGCTGAACCACATCAGGCAAACTCGCCGTGGCAAGTTGGAGCTTGTTCTGCACCTTGGCCCAGGCGAGGTCCGGATCGGTCCCAGGCGCAAAGGTCAGTTCGATCCGGCCTGCGCCGGACGCATCGCTGGTGGCGGACATGTACAACAGCTTGTCCAGTCCGGTCATCTTCTGCTCGATGATCTGGACGACGCTGTTTTCCACCGTTTCCGCGGATGCGCCTGCATAAAACGCGTCGATGGCTATGGATGGCGGTGCGATGGGCGGATATTGCGATATGGGCAGCTGATAGATCGCCAGACCGCCCGCCAGCATCATGATGATTGCGATGACCCAGGCGAAAACCGGGCGGTCCAAAAAAAAGTTCGATAACATTACGGACCCCTTTCCAAGCGTTTCAGGCAGGCCTCACCGCCAGCGGTGAGGCCCATAAAACCTGCGGACGGTGTTCCAGCGGCTCAGTGAGCGCTTAGCCCCATCCATTCACTCACGACTCGGCAGTCGGTCCGGGCTTATCCTGCCCTTTCCCGCCGCTTTTTTCAGCTATCCAGGGAACAGCCGTCACTGAAGCGCCCGGCCGCACATTCTGCGCACCCTCGACAATCACCCGGTCTCCGGCAGCCAGGCCTGACGTGACGAGCCATTGGTTGCCTATGGCGCGACCGAGTGTAAGTTTACGCTGTTGGACCGTGCCGGCCTGATCCACAACCAGGGCCAGGGGCTCCCCTTTGGGATTGCGGGTCACCCCCTGTTGAGGAACAAGCATAGCCCGTTCGGCGACCCCTTCCCGGACCACGGCCCGCACAAACATGCCCGGCAGCAGCAGGTAGTCCGGATTCGGTACGATGATACGCAGCGTGATGGTCCCCGTGGTCGGGTCCACCGTGACATCACGAAATTTCAGCACGCCTTCCATAGGATACGGAGCGCCGTCTTCCGTAAGGATTCGGACCTTTTTCCCGTTGTTTTCATCGGCGGTGAGCAGGCCCGTTTCCAAACCGCGTTTCAGACGTAGCGCTTCGGCGGCGCATTGGGCCACATCCACGTAGATGGGATCCAACTGTTGGATGGTTGCCAGGGGCGTGGGCTGATACGCCGTCACCAGGGCGCCGACGGTCACATTCGACTTGCCGATACGCCCGGAAATAGGCGAAACGACACGGGTGTAATTCAAATGGATGCGGGCTCTTTGAACTTCCGCCTTCCAATGTTCGATTTCAGCTCGAGCCTGCTCCAGTGTGGCCGCCGCGTCGTCGTAATCTTGTTGACTGACCGAATTGGCGGCGAGCAATTCCCGGTATCTTTCAGCACGAGCCCTAATCGAAGGCAGATTGGTTTCCGCTTTATGGAGAGATGCATTCGCCGAATCCAACGAGGCTTGAAAAAGGGCGGGATCGATCTGGTACAACAGTTGTCCGGCTTCGATATTGGAACCCTCCTGAAACAGGCGCTTCTCTATAATGCCGTTGACCTGAGGCCGGATTTCCGCCACGAGATAGGCTGATGTCCGACCCGGCAACTCCGTCGTCAGCTCGAGCTGCTGCGTCTCGATCGTCACGACGGCCACTTCCGTGGCCGGAGCGGAAGCATGCGGGTTTGGCTGACTATTCCCGCTTTTGCAGCCGTTCAGCAAAAAAATGCTCGTCAGGACCACTAATAAGACGGTCCACTTATGCAGTTCGTTGCTTTTCTTCATCTGTTGCATCTGGGTCCTCCAAGATGTCGGGCATGATCCCATTTCCTAAGACGTTCATAGGTTCACTCCAGCGCATTCCAGACTCGGGGTACCCCCCCAAATTCATTTCTCCCCCAGTCTCTCCGCCAAAGGAGGTGAGGCTGCCTGAAAGGCCTTGAAAGGGGCGCGGGGGAAACTTTTTCGAAAGTTTTCCCCCGCGAATGATCGACTATTTTCAATGTAAAAGCCTTTGTGGTGGGATCACGCGGCGCTCAATCCTTTGAGGAAAATATTCAAAATGGCGTCCGGATCTTCCGGAAAAGGGTGTTCCTCGGGCGCATCGATCCAGAGAAGAAGAAGCGCGTTCACCGTGCTGTCGAGAGCCACAGCCAGTGAGTAGGGCTTCGCAATGTTCCTGAATCGCTGCTTTTGGATACCACTGTCGATGATCGAGGCAAGCTTCTCCAAAAAGGCATAATACCGTTTCCGTACCTCATCGTCCAGGCCCGCCTTGATGTTGTAGCTCGCGCCCCGGTTCTCGGCGAGATACAGGCGAATGAAGGGAAGGTGTTCACGAAACAGTTCGCCTTTGTTTACCACGTATTTTCGCAGTCTTTCAACCTCATCACCCGGCTCCTCGATGACCCTAACGAGCGCCCCATGAAACCTGTCGGATTGCTCGAGAACAAGGGCCTTGTAAAGGTCCTCTTTATTCTGAAAAAACTTGTAGAGGGTGCCGATAGCAAACTCGGCTCTTTTCGCAATCTCGTGCATGGAGACGTTGTGAAAGCCCTTCTCCGAAAAAAGCTCGAGGGCCGCGGCAAGCATGTGATGGCGCTGTCTGAGTTTTTCCCGCTCCCGGCGTGGAAGCTTCTCATCCTGCATTACCCCGACCTCCGTATACCTGGACGGCTTCAGACGCCGCGAATCTGACGTCACATTCTATTTTATGAAGCCACATTCATGAGATTGCGCCGGCTTGTCAAGGAAAAAATCGTTTCATTCACAAGAGTTTGGTCTATGATGATGAAAAGGGCCCCATGCTTACTATGGATTACACCTCCAACTGATCCGAGATTGGGACCTGAGGAATCAAGAAGGCGGTCGTCTTCAAAATGAAGCAGGTATAACCCGATAGGGAAAGACGGAAAATAGCCGCTTTCCGCAAATGAGAGGCATACCTCATGGACCCTCTATTTTGGATAGTGATTATAGCGGTTTCCGGACCTGTCATCGGCTCGGCAATAGGCATTCTGAGGATGCCTAGTTTCGGTTATATCTGTAATATGCTCTGTTTTGCGGCCGGGGTAATGCTGGCCATTTCATTTCTCGAACTTATACCCGAAAGCACGGCGATCTCTTCGTCCTGGATAGCTGTCCTGGGTTTGGTTCTGGGTGCGTTGGCCATGTATGCCCTGGACAAAACCATTCCGCACATTCACCCGAGGTTGTGCGCCCAAGAGCAGGGATGTAACCTTGAACGCACGTCGATCTATCTGATTCTAGGGATGTTTCTCCACAACTTCCCTGAGGGAATGGCCATTGCGATCGGGTCTGTTACTGAAACGAAGGTTTCCATAACCATAGCCCTTGCCATAGCGATTCACAATATCCCCGAAGGTATCTGCACATCGGCGCCCTACTACCACACGACGGGTAAGAGATTACCGGCCTTTCTGCTTTCAGCCGCCACAGCTGTACCTATTTTGGTAGGATATGTCACGGCACGATACATTTTCGAACAGGTATCTGCTCAGGTAGTCGCTCTTCTGATCAGTTCAACGGCCGGTTTGATGATCTACATCACGGCGGACGAGCTCATTCCCCACTCTTGTGCCGGCGCCAACCACCAGACCATTTTTTCTTTAATTTTGGGCGTGGTTTTCGTTATTCTGCTTGGGGGCTTTTGAGGAGGACTAGTCGGTCATGGCTCGAAACAGAGACAAAAAACCGGGGAGAGAGCCTATCTCAGGAAGCGATGAGACCCGGCAGATATATAGAGTTGCAGGTTACGCTTTCTTCCTCAATCTTTTCCTTGCTGTTATGAAAGCCCTTCTTGCCTTCTTTTCGGGAAGTCTCGCCATCACCGCCGGCGCCATTGACTCCGGAACCGATGCCGTCGCATCTCTCGTGATTTACGGAGGCGTGAAGCTGTCCACCAAAAAGACGCGGACGTTTCCAATGGGTCTTTATAAACTTGAAAACGTCGCTTCCGTGGTCATTGCACTGTTTATTCTCATTGCAGGTTACGAGATTATCCGAGAAATTTTGTCTCCGGTCGAACGTTTTCCACGTATTTCTTTATCTTTCATTATACTGCTCTTTGCAGGAACCCTAGCTACTCTCTTCTTTGGACAATATGCGATAGTCATTGGGCAAAGGACGGGATCTCCCACTCTGATTGCCGAAGGCAGACACCGCCAGGTGGATGTCCTCTCGTCCGTAGTGGTTTTGGTCTCGGTCATCTTCAGCTATTTCGATCTCAATTTAAGTATTTTCGGCGTAACCATCGATCAGCTTGGCGCTGCATTAATCCTTATCTTTATAGCCCGTGCAGGATGGCAACTATTATCGGACGGCATGCGCGTACTTCTTGATGCATCCATTGACTTTTCCACTCTGGATCGTATTCGTGAAATAATAAAAGGCCAACCGCTGGTGAGTGAGATCAAGTCTCTTATGGGGAGAAACGCAGGTCGATTCCGCTTTATACAAGCGACGATAACCTTGAAAACGGACAATCTGGAAAAAGCCCAGCGGATCAGTGAAGAAATTGAAACGAACATCCGGAATCAGGTCATCCACATTGAAAAAGTAATCATCCAATGTCAACCTCAGGATAGAAGTCATGATCGCATCGCCTTGCCCCTTGAAGACGAACAGGGTCGGATAAGTATGCATTTCGGAGAAGCGCCCTACTTTGGCATTGTGTACGTACGTCGAAAAGACAAAAAAAGTGAAAAACGCGAGATCTTGGAGAATCCCCACCGGTCGGTGGAGACCGCGAAAGGGATTCGTGTGGCGGAGTGGCTGGTAAGGCAGGGAGTGGAACATGTCGGGATGAAAGAAGACGTCTCCCGTAAAGGGCCGGGTTATGTTCTTTCAAATGGAGGAGTGAAAATACATATCATATCGGCGGATCAGATAGATCAGGCGATCAGTGAGATCATCGCCGGCGCCAGCCTCCATTCGGCTTCAATCGATGAGACATAGGATCCCCCGGAACTGAATAGTTCAATTATATCCATATGGGAATACGAAATCATGCAGTATCATGACGTACATATTCACTTTTTCCACGATGGGCCCATTGATTCATTTCTGTCGGACTTCCATCACATGCAAGGCTTCGGCGGGGGTTGCCTCCTGATGTTTGAAGAGACGCCGAAGCGCTTGAGCGACGCCCTCCCCATGGCGCCAAAAGCGTATCACCATCTCATCACCGAAGACACCATTCATTCAAGTGACAACGCTGTTGAAGTTCTCCGGAACCACTCCGAACCGCGGTTTATCCCCTATGTGGATACCCGGTATTTTAACCATGGTCATGTGAGGGCCTTGAGCCGGTACGTGGAAAAAGGCTATCAAGGAGTGAAAATTCTCTTTGTTCCGGAACCGGACGAATCCATCGGAATCGCGGGCTGGGAATACAGCCTCGGCAGGAGTGTGCGTGCATCCGAACAGGTGACAGCCGATTTGATGGACGAGTGCGAGCGCTTTCGATTACCCGTCTTGTTTCACGCGGATTTGAGGCGTTACGGAGATTTTACGGCAGAGATGCTTTCCGCCCATCCTCACCTGCGTGTCAACATTCCCCACTTTGGAGGCTCGCGGAAGAAAATGGCCCACTTCTTAAATGAGTATGAACATTGCTATACGGATTTTTCGTCCCTATTGCCCCACATGATGAAGGACCCGGAAGCATACCGGAGTTTCATCTCGTCGTTTCCGGACCGGATCCTTTTCGGGAGTGACGCCCTTTTTGGTGATCCGACCGTGGTAAAAGAGTATATCGAATTCGCGGATAGTTTCCTGGATGAAGAATTGCGGGACAAAGTGGGGCGTGAGAACTACCTTCGTTTCCACAACCCGCGCTGATTGCTCCGACGCATTCGGGTATTCATCGCCTGCGTATTACATAGCAGGTTGAAGGCATTCGGGGCCGGGCAGTCGCCTTGTTGTCGACCGTCGTCAAACTATAGTATAGGCCACCGCACCAATGGTAGAACAATCTCGGCAAAAGTGAGGATACCGCAACCATGTAGCCAACACATACGCCTACCTTTGCAAGAAAAAATGGTTTTTCTTGCAAAGGGGAAGTTTTCCCCTTGACCGAGGGCCTTTTAATGGGTGAGCCCTTTACTTCGGACTCCTTCCGTTACCACGATCTCTTCCTCCGGACTCTCTTTCTATCTGTGCGTCACCATGCTCCATCTCCTACCCGCCCTACACTAATTTATCAAGGGGAGGTGTCTCAGCTACATTGGCACAGAGGGAAACCGGTTCTAAAGTGACACTGTCAAGTCAACTCATGGTCGGGGCCGCCTAGTGTCCACGGGGAACCGCCAGTACCCATACGATTGACTCATCGTTCTTGAAGTTTTAATTGCCTATTCACCCCGAGAGCCTGCTATTCATGGTCAAAGTCTTCAATGCCAAAGTATATTTTGCGAAGGATCCTTCGCATCCAGCCAACGCCGACTAAGATACCCCTGTCATCTGGTGGACCCACTTCTACTATCATTTCTTCTAAAACCGAAAACACATATTGTTCAAGCTCTTCAAAAGGGACTTGTTTGGCAGCAAGTCTTGTCTGCAGTATCTTGTTGACGTTCAAGTTAAGAACGTGGTGCAAGATTTCTTCCAACCCTTTGATGGCAGTTTCGAGAGGATTCTCCTCACCCATTACCAAGATTTCGTCTCTTCCCTTAAAGTAACGCATCCACTTATCTACGAGACGACGGGGTTCTGTTTGTACGCTTTTCTTCTCTTCGGAGTAAGATCTCTCCCAGTGGCGTTGGTATAATCTAATGAGGTCCATAACGTACCCATCGGAAGCTTTATCTTGAATACCATCCACCAGTTTGCTGATATGCTTGAACAGCAATTCACTTTCGCCTGCCTTGATCGGAGAGACGATGTTTGCAACATAGGCGCCGCGCCGAAAGTCAGAGAAACTCACGGTACCGGCCATGTCCCCGATAAGCGCTTCTGCGTCCTTTGGGGAGAGGCAGTCAATAGCGGCGTTTGTAAGAGAAAACCAGCTACGCATCGCGTTCCCTAACACATCTAACACGGCGCGTTCCCAATTCCGCGATACTTCAATGATTTCATGAGAAATGTCTACACCCATGAGGCAACGAAAAACCTCGACAAGGCGCGAGAGAAGGGGCCCGATGAACTGGAACCCTTTGGTCTCGATCCACCCAGAACAAAATTCGAGAATATCCCAGGTTAGGAAATTTGGCCCGAAGGTTTGGACCCACAAACCGGTTGCTGAACGCAAAGGCAACCTCCATCGCTCACCGTCCCTTCCGGTTTCTGAGATATCCACTAAGACCCGCCCGATCGACTCTGCGGCGAGGGCCTCTCCGAAAGATTTGTGTGTGAATTCCCAAGCCCTTTCTTCTATTTTATTGAACGCGAAGGATAGTATTATTCCGTAGACTCTCGAATCGATCCTGTTTGGGTCCTCTATAAGCCCAGAAGTTTGGAGTGATGCTGCAAACGACTTCCAATGGAGAACTCTTTGGCCGCCTTGATGGGTAGTAAGACCAGCGACTTGAAGGAATCGACGGAGATGCTGGTTCGACACGTCCGAGGCACCCTTGTCTCGTTGGCGTCTACAGACCCAATCCATAATTTTCTCATAGACGAGGAACTTTGTCCCACCTTGAGCACCAAAATACGTTGGAATCGGTTCTTTCTCCTCGTGCATCTTTGCCATCAAATAGAGCAACATTGGCTGGGCTGCAAGTTCCTGAATCTCGGTGCTTTTAGATTCTATGTATACCATGCCGTCGAAATCTCCACCTTTGGCAGCACGCCACCTCTTCGACCATTCTGTGACTCTCTCCTTCCCGAATGGTTTGAGGGTGACGATGTGTGACCCTGGTGGAATGCACACATCATTTGCAGAGAAGAGCGTTGACCTTCCGCAGAGGACGATACGAAGGCGAGAGCCGATATGCTCACGAACAAGGTCATGGGCTTCGCGGAAGAAATCTTCCAATGTCGAGAGCGTTGCATAAGCCAATTCATCGAAACCATCGATTGCGAGGACACAGTCTTGGGCGCTTGGTAGCATGTCCGCTACAGCCCGACAGCCAATAGAGCTTAAGTATGTCTGAACTTCGCTCATAAGACATTTACCGCGATTCAGACGCTTAGCTTGAACAAGAACTACAGGGGTCCAAGCAGCTTTCGCAAGTTCAGAACACAATATTTCTATAGTGGTTGTTTTTCCGCTGCCCGGACCGCCCATAAGGAAAACGAGTTCAGTTGATGGCCTTCGCTGAGACAAAAGGCCACTCATGAAAGCGAGAAGTGGTGCCGTTGGTTTTAGCGAAACGGTGCAAGCGTATCGTTGTCTAGAATACTCAAAATCCGGCTCAACAAATAGCTCTTCTATGGAAAGCCTATGTTCCTCCTCGCCCCAGATTGGGTTTGAGGGTCGCCTGGCCAAATCTGCCATGTACTTTTTCCATGCAGGATCACCTGGAGCGGCTTGCGGATCTGTGAAATCTCTCAGAAGGTCAATGATTTGAGCACTGTCTCTAAGCAGCTGATATTCGACCAACCATTGATGATCTTTCTTCTGGCTTACGAGTTCTTTGAACAGATTTTTTCGAGCGGCCGATTCCACATTCTTTAGCCATTCGAAAGAGTGGCGTTCGTCGGCCCCCATACTCACAAGAAGAGGATGTAACCAACGTGTATATGATGAGAATAGTTGAAGTGGGCCACTGTCTGGATTCCAGCCAAACTCAAATGATGCCTCTGCGCGATCCGGCTGAACGACAGACGTTTCGATGTCTTCCACCAGCTTCCTGTGCCGATTTGGATCAACGGTCGAATCGTCTGGGAGCTTATTCGTTAGCAATTTGAGGGAGTGGAGATACGAGCGCTGGGCGAAGAGATAAAAAATCTGGTCGATTCGCTCTGCATTATCAAATGCGAATTGCTGCTTGCTTTTTTCCGGAATCAACACCTTGATGAGTTTAAAAACTGCGCCCGCAGCTTTGGCGCTACTTGCGATCACGAGAGGGAGTGTTACTACTCCGCCACCAATTGCAGCACCCGTAACAGCTATGCTTCCAAAAGCTGCGAGTTCAGCAAGCGCCTCTGCGGCATCGGCTTGATCACTAAATCGTGTCTTGAGAGCAGCAAGTGTAGCCATGTGCGCACTTCCTCAATTATGAGTGAGCATGCGAACTGAAAAGCAGAATGGATCACCTACTTATCAGTAAAAGCCCCGTTGCGTATCGGAGAACGCGGTGTCGGTTTCACACCTCGTGCGGTGCAAGCTTTTTCTTAAGCCTTGAGAGCAGAAGTCACGGCAGCAAAGCGCTGATCAACGACTACAATCAAAGAGACGCTGTCAAACAAAGTCTTGGTCAGTACATCTTGAACTGTGCGGCCTAGAACCCCCTGCCGAGATCCACATTATATGGACGTAATCTTTGGCTTCTGTGCCTCGGACCGGGCGCGCTCTCAAGCGTCGCCTGGATCCGCGCATTGGCCTCTTACGCAATCACAGACTTGCCTTTCCTTCCAGACCGAGAAGGTCATTCATCGCTTCGTTACAACGAAACGCTTGCCAAAATCGTCCAGAGTAGTCGGTCGGAAACCTCTCCCGTTCCGCCACAGCCAGAAAAATTGTCAGTAGTACTGCGGGTGCCACGATAAGTACACTCATACCCGTTTCGGCGGCAAATCGCTTGAGGGAACACATCGGGGACGTCCATGTTTTAAAACCCTACAATAATTCATATCGGTTGATATTAGAGGACCAAGCAACGGAAAGCAAGAATAGACGCGCCAGGGGCGCTGCATCGTGTCATCGTCAGGGGGATCGAAAGACGGAAGATATTCCGGTCCGATGATGGCCGGTTGACTGCCACCGAGATTGCCGGAGGCTCAAGATCACTCAACCTAATCTGGGGACACCATACTTATTTTTGACATCGGGAGCTTTGTTTGGTAGAAACCGCATATGCCCAGACTCGCACGTGTTGTGGCGCCCGGTTTTCCGCATCATGTTACCCAGCGGGGCAACCGCCGCCAACCAACCTTTTTCTCCGAGAGTGATTATGAGGCTTATCTCGATCTGATGGGCGAGT
>Ga0068714_10005683_pt1 | contig 13110 bp, 21 predicted proteins | sample MTBNYHSulfiMetaG_FD_62988 | JGI IMG/M metagenome (GOLD analysis project Ga0068714, IMG submission 62988) | Enrichment culture microbial communities from rom New York Harbor, USA that are MTBE-degrading - MTBE-NYH (New York Harbor Sulfidogenic)... | ecosystem: Environmental > Aquatic > Marine >... | reverse complement strand
TCGGACTGATAACAGGACAACCAGTGTTCCCTGCAGGATACCTTGCTAAAATCCCATTTGCGGCACTTTCGATTGTGATATTTTGGCTTATAGTCTGGTTTATTATGGATAAATCCAGGCCGATATTAAAAGAATTTATTGATCCGGACACAATAAAAAACCATATAGAAAAATGTACACCTTTTCAAAAATTATTATTTGGTTTTCTTTGGTTTGCTCTTCTCTTTTGGGGTTTAGTGGAAATAGCATCCCGCCTGTAATAGAAAACTATCCTGTAATTCCCCGTGTAACAGAATTGCGCCAACAATTGTTAGAAGTTGCAGAAAGCCAGGTTGGTGTAAGAGAGCTGACCGGCAATAACGACGGAAAGCAAATTAAGGAATACCTTAAATCTGTGGGCCTTAAGGAAGGTTACGCCTGGTGTGTGGCTTTTGTTGTTTGGTGCCATCTCCAAATTTCATATGATTTCCCGATTCCAATTACTGCCTGGTCACCAGCTCTATTTACCCACAATCTGGTCTATCATAAGCATCACATGCGAATGTTCCCATGGATTCCACGGGGAGGCGAAGTTGCTGGTATTTACTATGCAAGTAAGAACCGAGTGGCCCATGCAGTGATTATTGAGAGAAAGCAGAGTAATCATTTTATTACATATGAGGGGAATACATCCTTAATGGGTGCCATCCTGGACAAAATGAATCTTACCCGGGAAGAGAAAGATGAAATGGACAGGGACGGAATCTGGGTAGCAAAAAAAATAAGAAAACCGGATGATATCTATGTTGCATCGGATTACATAGGTGGCGCAGAAATACGAAAAGCATTAAGGCAAAAAGATATAAGCAAGTATTTTAATTGAAAAAGGAGGTGAATAAATTATGTGGCCAGGAATTATTGCATTTGGTTATGCTGCTCTTTTGATTACAATAATCGCTTTTAGATTATTAACTATTTATAGGACTCAGAAAAAATGAAGTTAACCACAAAAGTTTTTCTGGTTGTATTTGGCATAATGCTAATTTCGATTGTTGTCAATATCTTTCAATATAGGCATTACAGGAAAAAGCCGGTAATTGAAAGCGAAACAACAACTCAAGTTACTGATAGGATAGACACTATTTATATCCCGGTTGCAGGCGAAGTTCAACTATTAGATCCCGTTCCTGTGATAGTGGATTCAATTAAAAATGTTTCTGTTTTTCGAGATACGTTTCTTATACAGCATGGCTGGATTGCAACAAGTGAAAAGGTAAGGGGAGAATTATTAAGCAAAGGATTAGATTATAAACTGAACATTCCCGAATACTATAAAACCAGGACTATTACCAATACCATTACGAACACGGTCAGGAATAATCTTCTCTTTGCCAACCTGGGACTCAATTATAATTATGCAAATCAAGGCTTCTATCCGTCCGCAGGGGTAACTTATATCTGGAATAATCATAGACGAATTCTGACTCTTGAATATTCACTTGACAAACGGATTGATTTGTCCGTTGGATTTAATTTATGGAGGTAATTTTTAATCAATATATATCTATGGAATTAACATTAAAGGAAAAGTGGTTCAAGTTCTGGGGCTTTGGTTACGTTGTTAATCACCGGCCCAAGAGTAAAGAAATCCACAGGCTTTCATCAAAGCACAAGAATTGTCATACTGACAAGATCGCTAATCGGGAATATGTAACCCGCAGCAAGGCTCTAAAGCTCATCCGTGAGGACGGATACAATGGTTGTAGGTGGTGTTGGAAAGATGTTGATCAGGGATAACCGGGAAAATATTTTTTTGAGGTATATTTTATTGTAGCTATTTAGTTGAAGTTTATTCATTAGTTTGATTTATTGGTTTAGTTAGAGACTCCCCGGGGCAGAGGCTCCGGGGTTTTTTGTGTAGGTTTTTCAACTTTAATAATCACAGTCTTATTATAAATTTAAGGTAATTTGAGAATCCTTTTCAATAGATTTTTTTTCGATTTTTTTGAAAGTTTCCTTTTTTGATTCAGGTATTTTAGGCATTTTATTGATTAATAAATCTTCAATTGTCGCTATTTGAATTTTATCTGCAAATCGATGTCCGTTAATTTCAAAAGAACCTTCGTTATTTGCTATAATTTTCATTTTTTTTGTTACATTACCTGCGAAACATACAAAAATTCCCATGGATCCATTTTTATCACTTACTGTTTTTATAAAATGGCTAAATTGAGCCATAGAAACATGTCCGCTTTTAACTTCAATCAAAACAATTTGCTTTTTACCATTTGCATCAAATGTCCTGTACCCGTCAAATCCCATTTCATTTCGCTTCTCATTCAGAATTCCATTCAAAAGAAATTCTACTACCCATTCTTCGAATTCAAGCCTTCCCCCTTTAACATTGTTAGCCAATTCTCTAGCTGAGGCTAAATCTTTGGGAAAACCATGAATTTCAAATGTTTTGTTTATTTTTTCTTTTCCTATTCTGTCAGCAATTAACCTGATAGCTAAATGAGAAATATCAACACCCATCCATCTTCGTTTTAACCTTTCTGCTACTGCTATTGTAGTTCCACATCCACAGAAAAAATCTGCAACTAAATCCTGCTCTTTTGTAGATGCCTGAATGATTCGTTCCATCAAGGCTTCTGGTTTTTGAGTAGGATAACCGACACGTTCGGGATCATTTGCATTTAAAATATTGAATGGCCACCAATCTTCTGGTATTTTACCTTCCGGATGCGGCTTGTATATTTTATTTGTTCCTTTATGTCGACCCCACATAGAATCATCTTTTCTTTGTAAGCCTTCGGCTTGATAGGGAATTCTGATATTATCTGGGAAAAACAAATAATTATTTGATTTACTGTATCTGAGAATAACATCATGCTTTTTACCAAAATCTTTTTTTGAGGAACCTCCTCCTCTATATGTCCATACAATTTCATTTCTAAAATTCTTTCCCTTAAAAATTATATCGCAAAGTATTTTAAGATAATGGCTCATTGTCGGATCACAATGTAAATAAAAACTACCTGTGTTATTTAATAGTTTGTGCATGTACCATATACGGATTGCCATTGTTGTTAAATACGAAATTGCACTAAGGGAAATCCCTACATTATCAATTTGTTTAAGAAAATTATAAAGGTGAATATCAATATCTGCCAATTCATTTAGTGAATCAAGATATGATACATTACTCCAGGTATCAGCAAATGCCTCTTTTTGTGCTGTAGAATCATTAAGATTTATGCTTTCAAAAAGTACATTGTAATTTCGTTTTGAATTGAATGGCGGGTCAATATATATTAGGTCAATGAACCCTGACTTATTTTGTTTATACAGGCTTTTTAAAATATCAAGGTTGTCTCCAAAGTATAGTTGATTCATTGGTCAAAATTTAAACTAAAACAGATCTCGAATGAATTTTAAAAATGTTTAAGCGTAAAAATAGAATAATTTCTGTATTTTAACAGGATGTATTTTTAATTAGTATCAAAAGAAAAGCTTGAGGAATGTATTAGGATTTTTTTTAGCAGGCAATTGAGAAGGTTACTCTGAATAATACCCATGGATTAAACATATTCTTTAAACAATAATTTAAATTCTAAAAAAAATGGCAGAAAAAATTGGCACACTAAACGACTTCGTGCATATAGATGTAAAAATTACCGGACATCCAGACTCAATTGAATCGGCTCCATATGCTGAAGTGCATGACTTATTTGAGTCTCACTTCAAAGAAGCATTTGATGATCCGGAAAATTTAAAACAATACGGAATTGATGTTTATAAAATTAAGATTGGTGATGAGTTAAAAGTCTATCCATCAAGGTGGACAATTTGGTTTTGTGAAGACAAGGGATTGTCAATTGGAGAGAATTATGATTTTCAATACAAAGTGGAAAATATTGAGATTAAATATTATTCCAAAGGCCCAGGTAGAGAAGAAGATATACCTCTACTTAAAATTACAATCGAATTAGAAAGAATTTAAAGAATAGCCAGTATATTGTTCAAAATGTATATCAGATTTTTGTTACTGTTTTTAATCAATATAGGATGCAATGATGGAATTATTAAGAGATCTCGGCATCATATCTATTGGAAGCTTTAGTATTGTTGGATTAATAGGGTTTTTAGCCAAACACTTATTTGAAAAATTTCTTGAGGCAAAAATAGATACATTTAAATTGAATCTTGCTAAGGAATTTGAAGTATTCAAAGCTCAAGTGGACAAAGAGTCATATAAATTTCAAACCCAATTTTCTTCTCTACACGCTGAAAGAGCGCAAACTACTAGAGAATTATATAAAAAATTAAAGGGATTTTATGATAAGCTTTACAGAGTTAATATACATGCAAATATGCAGCCTCCTCCAGAATTCCAAAGTGAATTGGAAGTCGAATTAATAATTGAGCTTCGTAATGCATATTTAGATTTATCACAAACTTTTGAGGAAAATAGAATTATGTTTTCTAAAATAATTATAGACAAAGTAAGTGAATTAACTGCTTTATATTGGGAGCATGAATTTATTTACCAAAAAGTAAGGATTTACGAACAGATGCGAGAATTAGATAAAAGTGAGGAATTAAGAAAAAAAACAAAAAAACGGTATGAAGAGTTGTATGATATTTATCATGATACAATACCTCTTATTCTTAGTGCCATTGAAAACGAATTCAGGGAATTATTAGGGGTAGAGAAAGGATAGTAATAATAATCTTTCAATCTAAAAATTGAATGAAAACTCGATATAAATAGTTGAATTTTATCGGGTATAAGGATAGGAGATTCCCGCATTAATTTTCTTCCGTTTTTTTGATAGAGAATCTTTTCGAGTATATTCTATAAAACTTCTTTAAGGCCTTTCTATCATATTTATAAATAAAAAGAGAAAATGAATGAAATTGATAAGGAAATAGATATATTTTTGAAGAAAGTTTGTCCTAATGGGAAATATTATGTCGGCAAAGATGCAATCAAAGATAGGAATGTTATTCATTTATGTGTTTCACGAGGGCTTATAGATAAGTCAGTCGGTAGGAATATGAATTTAACAAAAAAAGGAGTTAAAGTTTGCAAATCTGGCGGCTGGGTTAAATGGAACAGGAAAAAAAGAAGAAACAAAATCATTTATCGTACTATTACTTTTTTAGGAATATTAGGAGGATTATTTTTTGGAGCAATAACAAGTATTCCCCTGTTTTCCAATGAAGAAGAAATAAAGTCCATTGAAAAAAAAGAAGTAAAACAAGAAAAATTAAATAGCAATCAAGATTCAATATTACATGAAAAGGTTGATTCGTTAACTAAAAAGAATAGATTATGATAAAAATGCAACTCATGGTTTATAACGAAACCGAAAAGAAATATTATGGGCATGGTGAAATAGAACTTTCATTTATGCCACAGGTTGGCTTTTACTATCAAGAAGGTGAGTATTGGTACATAGTAGATAAAATTGTATTTGATAAAGACGATTCTATTGATTTGTACCTAACAAAAACTGATATTGATATTATGGAGGTTAAATAGGCAAAACAGATTGTATTGATAATGAGTAATAATCTATAATTCAGCTTAGATACCATTTAACCGTTTCAACCGCTTCGGTAACACTCCGGACAATTACATATTTATTGCCGTGTTTTTCTGCCTCCTGTTGAAATATCTTCTGCTCCGGGGACTGTTGTCCCGATTGCGTCTTAAATTCAATACAAAGGCTAGCAAAGCCTTTCTTTGGGATAAGGAGAATTACATCGGCCACGCCTGCTTTGATTCCCTGTCGTTTCATGTTAGCAGCCTCAGCTTTATGCCGGCTGCCTCCGTTTGGTACAGCAAAAATCAACTTGTCAGGTAGTTTTGGAAAAAACAATTTGAATTTCTCAAAAAACTCAGCCTGAATGTCAGACTCCTTGCGGGTATCTTTGATTTGAAAGGTTTTCATTTTATGATGCCATTATTTCTAAATATTATTTCAACAGCCTTCCAGTCAATAAATGGTCTTTTAGAAACGTCAGGATCATAAACAAGAGGAGCTCCCAGAGCTGAATCATCTATATAAATCTGACCATAAGCTTTAGGGCTGTTTGTCCATGTCTTTTGAGTTGGATTTATATTTATCCCGAAAAGTTCAATTTTATGTTCGTTAAACCAATTGACAGCATCAGTAAGATATTTGCCTCCTTTTTTGTGAATATTGTGGTCCTCTGATTGCGGATCTTCAATATCGCTTCTCATTGTGAAAAGAATAATTCGGTGGCCGTTTTCAATAATTTTTTTCAATATAGGAACGGCCCCAATGTCTTTACCTATATTGGGAAACTCATGAGTAACACAAGTCCCGTCAAAATCAATGCAAAATTCAATTGTATCCATCAGAATTTATATTTTACCTGATCATTCATTTCCTGTTCGTATCTTATCTGCAATTCCCGAATCATAAGGTATTTGTTGTTAATATTATCCCACCATTCACGAATATTAGTGCGTTTAAAGGTGTCTCCTTCTTTAACGTACACAAAACATGCGGTACCTTTAAAGTAAGGTTCAGTTACCAGCTTAATGGAATCATTGACTTTGTAAAATTGGCCGGTGAAAGTTGCAGTGTCTTGAATTATCTCTCCCTCCATATACCATTTACCAGGGAAGGTATCAGTTATATACTTTTCGTGTATAAAGAAGCTTGCTACCAAAGCAATAGCTAAAATGAGGAGGAATTTTATTGTTGAGAGTATATGTTTCATTTTTAAGGTATGTCCATAAAATGTCTAATTCTTTTTCTTCGTTGTATTTGATAAATTTTTTATAATTGCATTTTCAAATTGTGTGTTTGGGAGTTTAACAATGAGGGTAACTAACTGGTTACCCTCTATTCTATCAAACTAAATCTTAATCAAAAGGAAGTTCCTCTCCATTCTTTTCCCTTAATGCCAATAGTTTTTCCTGCATTGTGCGAATATCCCAGGAATCAATAGGTTTAGAACTTATGCCCTCGGCCATTTGCAACATTACTTCCTCTGTTACCGGATTAATAGCATAAATAGCGGAAGGATTTACCAATCGGCTAAATTTGCCTTGTGTGCTCGTTTCTGGTACATCAATACGAATAAATGATGCTGAACCGATTGTTTGTTCGGTTACTTTCCCGGCCATCCTATTATGGCCAAACAATTCTACTACTGCGTTAATTTCAAATTTATTATCCATGGTATTTTATATAATTTAATTACTTCCTCCTTCTTCTCTTTTTTTTAGATAGTCGATTCTGTTGAGCGTAGCTGATAACAGTGTGTTTCCGTGGAATATATTCAGGATTACCACCTTCCATGAAAACTTGGTGGTACGATCTCTTGTAAGCTGTATTTTGATCCAGGCCGTTAGCTGAGAACATTCCTAATATCATTTGAAACAATCCAATTTTTGGATTTACTTTTCTTTTCTCTTTTTGATTTGTTCTTTTCATTTTTTAAGCTTTAAAATCGAGTCTTCAATGTTTTGGGCAGTTTCCGCAGGGATCATTTGAGCAAACAAATTGAATTCTTTAAGTGCATCTTCAATAGCTTTGTTTCTTGTATGATCCTTAATATCTTCAATCACAAGTCTTAATTTTACGTAGAGTTCTCCAGGTAAATCATCAATGCTTATCCCGTGAAATTCCATGAGATTATTAATTGCTATTCCTGTCATTTTATTAAAATAGTTTTGGATGTGATATTTCTGCTATTTCTCCCGGTGCAGTTCCTGTAATCCTTTCAATCTCTAAGTCAACTTCTTTTTCAGATTTCTTTGCTTTGCGAAGTGCATCCGGATCACGATACCGGAACCATCTTTTTTGGAAGGTTCGCATTTCTGTTACTTTGGTTAAAAAGTCTTGTATGTCCATTATTTTGTTATTTTTTCAGTTTCAATGTCTTCATTAAATAAGTTTGCCACCATATCCACAATATTCTCCGGAACATCATCAAGTGATCCTGTGATAGCATTTGCAATGCCTTTTTTCATCTGGATAATATTGTAAACCTTTTCATCGATAGTGTTCTTGCCGAGGAAATAATAAGCCGTAACGCTGTCTTTTTGCCCGATTCTGTGGCAACGGTCCTCACATTGACAACAATCCGCATATGTCCATGGGAATTCAACAAAAGCCACATTAGAGGCTGCAGTGAGGGTTAAACCCACACCAGCGGCCCGGATAGAACAAATGATAATGTTTGTTTTAGGATTTCTCTGAAAACTGTCAATTGCTATTTGTTTTTGCTGTGAGTTTTCCCGGCCAGTTACAGAAACAGCATGAGGGAAGATCTCTTTCAGCCGGTCCACTACTTCATGAAGAGAGCAGAATAAAACAATCTTTTGATCCTCTTCCAGAAAGTCCTTTACAAATTCCACTACCTCCTTAATCTTTCCCCTGGCCGAGATCTGCCGGAGAATGTTAATCCGAACCATTACTTCACCTTTCAAAGCGCGTTGGATTCTTTCATCATCAGCTTCCTTGTATTTTCTCAGGTACTGTATCAGATCTCTCTCAGCGTCCTTGTATTCTTTCCTGTTTGTTATTTCACAGGTAAGGACAGAGCGAATTTTGTCCGGCAGGTCTTTTAATACAGCTGATTTCTCTCTCCGGAACATTACCTTTTGCCATAGAAGTGAATTAAGCTCTTTTAAGTTTGATGCTTCATTCGGCCCGGCGCAATAACGCGAAACAAAATATTTGTATCCTCCAAATTCATCCAGCTTTCCCAGGATAGCCAGTTGTGCAACGAGATCCTTCGGACGGTTTACTACCGGGGTTCCTGTAAGCTCAATTCTCCATTCTTTACCTGCGGCAATTCCCTTAACGAATTTTGCTTGCTGGGTGGCTGATGATTTCACGCGATGACTTTCGTCGATAATAATAGACTTGAAAAGGTTTATATTATCTTTAAAGGTTACATCCCTAAGAGTAAATCTTTTTGATTGTTTGATTTGCTGAACAAAATACTTTTTCAGGCTTTCATAATTGACGATAAAGACCTGATACATTCCTGTATTCCAATAAAAAGGCCAAGTATCACGAACATTGTCTGATAGTACCATAGCCTTTTTATCGGTGAATTTGTGCCATTCTCTTTCCCAATTAATTTTTAGTGTAGCCGGGCAAACAACCAGGCAAGGGAAAGCTTCAGCAAGATTGATTGTGGCCAATGCCTGTAAGCTTTTCCCAAGACCCGGTTCGTCGGTGTTCATGAACTTTTTTAACTCTAATCCTCGGGCAATTCCTTCTTTCTGATAAGGATATGGTTCAATTTTCAACTCATGGTCAACGGTAAGCTCTGGAAGAGGCTGAATATCCATTATTGTTTCCGGACGCTGTTCAACCACCGTTCCATTAACCCAGCGGACCGGTTCCCAGTGAATGATCCTTCGCGCTATGGCTTCAAGATTTGGCCGGGAAGATTTCGGAACAATCCAGGCTTTTGACTTTGGATTGAATCGTCTTCCCGGGATCTCTTTCACCATATTAACCAGCGAAGGTTTATACCGGAAGGTTATTGTGTAATTGCCGTTTGATTCGAGTTTGATGTCCATTTTTAAACTGTTGCTTCAATTTCTACATTGACATCCTCCGGAATTTCAAAATCGAATTCCTGTTGCTTAATTCCCCATTTCTCATTAAACAGGTATTCTTGTACTTCATAGTTACATGCTTCGATATCAGCTGCCAAGGCTCCGGCAAAATCATAACCATCTTCATCCTCGTATTTTGTGAACGGGGCGTTGATGTTCAAAACCATCCCGGTTTTTAGCAGTTTTTGGCCAATGATTGTAACTCCGGCGCTTTCATCTGCTCCTCCAATGGAATAGCCACGGACGACATAATTGTCGAGTTCCTCAATATCGAAATCGTAAATCCCGGCAATTTTTATTTTATCAGCCTCGGGCTGTTCACAAATTGCCACCAGGTGTGGCTTAAGTTTTTCAAGGGCAGCTTTCAGATCAGCATGAACAATCTGGCTGCATTTTTTTGATACTTCATTTGAGTAATTTTCCTCAGAGAAGCTCTCACGATAGGTAACTTCCAATCGATCACTTTTAATCGATGCTTTTAAAATTTCAATTTTTGCGTTTTCCATGATTTATTACTTATTAAGATTAAGTTCTATGCATCCCCGCCAGTCTCATTTCCTCTTTCCCTTTGCTGATCAGGGTACGACACCAGTCGAGCTGGTGTGTGGCTGTGCGGTTTGTCCTTTCGGCCCAGTCAACAAGGTATTGTTCATTTTTACAGAGGCTTTTTACAATGCCGTTTATTGCCGTGGCTGTGGCTCCTGCCTGTTTTGCTGTTTTTTCAAGAACCTGAAAAATGTCATCCTTCATTTTCTCATTCAGGTGGTATTTTGCATCAGCCAGTAATTTGCCTGATCGGGCCACATAAACGGCCAGATCATTACCACGTGTAACGGCTTCCTCCATGTCTTCACCCTGAGTTATGTTGAGGAATGAATCAATAGCTGTTAATTCATCAGCTATCATCTGAGCTGGTGTGATGTCCAGGTTCATACTTTTGCCGGTTTTGGATGTTTTTTCTTTTCGATATATAATCTGGAAAATTCATCAAGAGTCTGTCCCTTTTTGAGAATTCCGCAAAGACACATTCCTGTTCCTCTGTAATTTGGCTGATCGACAGGAATTTTTTGTTTAGTTTCCAGATCGAGATAATGTCCTGGTCTGAAACATTCCTTAACTACATGGCTCTGGCCATCAACATCAATAATTTGAAAATTGTCCATTTGTGTTATGATTGTGTTTTACATTTTTTGTATTCATCCCAGAAAAGCCAGGATAAGAAGAATAATAGAAGCGTTGCTGCTGCGCACCAAGTATGGCCTGTGAGGAATCCGATAAGCTCGAATATCCCCAGCAGGCCAAAGGTGATGGCAAAAACAATATTGTTGATTTTGATAAATTTATTCATGATTGTTTGGGACTTTAGTAAGGATTGCAAAGTATTGTTCGTTATTATCTTCAGTTGGCTCAACTGAAATCCGGAAAGTTGCTGACTTCTCTTTAATATCAAGAGACTTAAACATCTCTTTAACCACCCCAGAAGCATTAACAACAAGAGAATTGTTTGTTTGCCTTAGCTTCAAACCATCGTTATCTGTTGTCTTTTGGATATACCAATCTTCAGGACGCCATGTATCCTGGAAGAGATTTATCTTATCTGCTTGCTTCAATCCTAATCCGATAACGGCTGCTTTGTTTATAGAAAGTGTTCCCATTTTTGCAATGTGAACAGAAGGCTCCCTGGGAGCACGATACTTGCAATCACTGCGGTTGTACTTTTTTAAATCCATGGTATGATAATTTTAAAATGGTGTCTTGTTGAGTAAAATTTCAGTTCCGCAATCGGCCACAGTAACCGTTTTGCCGGTGGCCGCTTCAATTTCTTTTTTGAAGTCGTCAGCGTTGCTGTTACCGTCTGACAGGTGAATGAGAACAATATTGTTCACCTGTGATAAGTCGTTTGCTGACAACAATTCTTTTGCTGTTTGCAGGCTCATGTGAGAAGTGATAATTCGTTTCCGGATAAGAGGGCTTAATTTTCCTGAATCAATATTCTGTTGAAGGATTTCTTTGTCATAATTAACCTCCAGGATAATGTTGTTAAGTCCCCGGAAAGTAAACTCAGAATAAAAAGTATCAGTTAAGAATAAAATATTCCCGGATTCGGCATGATTAATCAGGTACCCGAAAGGCTCTGCGGCATCATGGATTATGTCGAAGGGATATACGTGGAAGTTACCAACATTGAAGATCACACCTGATTCGACCGGGTGCAACCGGTGATGTTTGCCAAGAGCTTTCATGGCTTTGGCTGTACCCGGTGAGGCATAAACATCAATTGCATGAGTGATAAATTGTCCGACATGTTGCGAGTGATCACCATGCTCGTGGGTAATAAGACATCCGATCAGGTTTGATGTTTTAAAGTCCATTGCTTTTTGAACTTCCGAAAACCGGACCCCGGCCTCGAGGGCCAGGGTTTTCCCGGTTTCATCAATCAATAAGTAACAATTACCCTTGCTGGAGCTTCCAAGTACTTTGAGTTTCATGATTTCAGAGAGTAATAAAAGTTCCACTTACTACATTCATGTATCGACCAGTTCTGAATCCATGCGGCAGGTCTAACTGAATAAATTCCTGGCCTTTTGATAAGCTCAACGATCACTGATTTGCGATCCAGAGCGAGCTTGTTTATCTCGCTCAAGTGAAATATAGAAACGCCTAATGAAATGTTTTTGCTTACTTTCATAGCTAAAATCCAGGCCCTTTAGATTTTTCAATAACGATTTCTAATCCCTGTGATGCAGCTGCCTGATTAATTGCAGCATTGTCTTTCAGGGCATTTACATCCATGCCAAAGTCGTTGATAAGGATTGTTTTTGCTTCATCCATTGATGAAATTTTCAGAGGATCCAACGCCTTTGCTTCTTGTTTGGGTTGACGATCCTGTTGTGGAGGTTCAATCTCCGACATTGAAATTTCCTTTTTGTTCGCCTTTTTAGCTTTGACCTCTTCGAATTCAACATCCTCAATAGCTCCCTGCTCTTCTGCCGTATACATTGCTCCCAGTTGAGTAGGGAAAGCTTCGCGCAATGCCTGAACTTTTGCAACCTTTGAAATCATCGTACTTTTTTTCTCGTTCCAGGTCGATTGCTTTTTGTCGTACTCTTCCAGATTCACCCGGGCCACAATCGGATATTTCCGGTCTGACCGGTAGACTTTTGCCCAGCCTCCCGCTAATTTTTCAGAGTCAGTTCTGAAACATCCTTCAACTTCTCTAATTTCACCGTCTTTGGTTTGTACAATAATTCCGGCCTGAATGCCTTCATACTTCTCACAGCTTTCAGCCCGTTTCATCAGGGCCTCTTTGCTTACAATCATTGAAGCCGGAGAGTTACCGAACTTGACAAGATAAGCCTCGTTCAGGAACGGGTTCAGCTGATTGTACTTACAAATACTGATAAACTGGGTAAGTTCCTGATCAGAAACATTACCATTCCCCTTTGTAAGAAAATCCCTTACAATTTTATAAGACAGGGTTACATCCTGCCCGGCAACCTGATAAGTTA
>Ga0068714_10005682_pt1 | contig 13111 bp, 15 predicted proteins | sample MTBNYHSulfiMetaG_FD_62988 | JGI IMG/M metagenome (GOLD analysis project Ga0068714, IMG submission 62988) | Enrichment culture microbial communities from rom New York Harbor, USA that are MTBE-degrading - MTBE-NYH (New York Harbor Sulfidogenic)... | ecosystem: Environmental > Aquatic > Marine >... | reverse complement strand
GGGTTTGGCATAAGTGGAGCAAGCACTATTCAGCTGGAAGGGTCTGCTAACGACATTGACGCTAATGTAAGTGGCGCCAGCCATTTCAATCTTGAAGCTTTCACAGTTCATAATGCCGACATCAATTTTAGTGGCGCCAGCTCGGGCACTGTAAACCTGAATGGTAGACTGGATGCTAACGTTAGCGGTGCATCAAGACTATGGTATATGGGCGAGCCTACGTCGACCGACATCAATACCTCCGGTGCGTCTACAGTCAGTAAGAAGTAAAGACTTGGCTGGTGTGACCGAGTGCTCTAATCACAACCCAGAGGCGCAGCAGCTATTGAGCGACGGCCTACTAAATAATTGTTTAGACGCTGTTCTGCGGGGTGACTCTTGTTTGGTCTGCCAATCTGCTTTATTCACGCCTGGGAGGTAGCAATTGGACATTGGAAGTTGCTATCAGGCAAATTCCAACAATCCCCATGACTGTGGAAATACCTGTGGTATTTTCTCCCAGAATATCGCCATCAAACATAAAAATAGCAGCTATTACTGCTATAACAAGCCCTATTATCCATTGTGCGAAGAATGCTTTCTTCCGTTTATTGCTTATTCCTTCTAGTACTAGCTTCACCTCTTTTCGCCTCCTCCAAACTAATAATGCTACAACTACCAATATAACACCGATAATAATAATCACAATCGGTATGCTATTGACCATCTTCAACACCTCCAATTATTGTTTTTCCAGCATACTACGTTTCATCTCCCCAGGTTGTCAAGTGGACTGAATTTCTGGTAGCGGCTGAATTTTAACCTGCGGGCATTGCTCAGGCCACCTATGTTGGCAAAAAATCGAACCGGTGATATGATTTTGGTGTAACACAGGCAAGGAGGTGATGGGCATGTGTAAGACCTGCAGGCGCCACCACCCGGAGCTATACACTGATAAACCTGTAGCGAAGCCGGGAAAAGAAAAGAAGGCATCCCCCAAGAAGAAGTAGGAAACTGCTTTAAGCAGTGGTGGCTGGATTTGAACCATAGAGGATAGAGGCTCATTCTCGAAAAGGGTTCATTTGTCTGAGAAAATAGCTGCAATGCCGACAACCACGAGTACTACCCCGATTACCATCAGCAGTATTGAGTAAAAGCCGCTTCCAATATCTTTAAGGGACACATATGAAAGGATAAAAAGCACTGCGCTAAGACTAAATGGTGCAATAATTCTAGCTAACTTCATTTGCCCTCCGTAATAATGTCATTCCAAACAATAAAACAGTTAACTGCATACTCACAATCTGTTGAGGGGAACTCGCCGGGGAAACCAAAAGCGGCAGCGGCTGGATTTGAACTGTAGGGGATAGAGGGTCAGTCTCGAAAAGGGTTCACTTACTTGAGAAGAGAACTGCACCGCCAACAATTGCGAATACTATCCCGATTACTAATAGCAGTATTGGGAAGTAGCCACTGCCAGGGTCTATGCTGGACAGATATGCCAGGATAAAAAGTACTGCGCTGAGACCGAATGGTGCAACGATTTTGGCTACCTTCATTTTGCTGCCCTCCTTTCAAATTGGTTAGCCATTTAGATACCCCCTCTCTTGTTTTTGTCTTTCAACAAATTTATATATTCCAAGAGCAACCAGTAATGTGACGGCGATACCGATTGATATATACGGATCCATCATTGCCGTGAATAATACAAGGATTGCTGCGGCAATAGCAAATATGCTTTCTATTTTAGCTTTCACTACATTCTTGATGGACCCTTGTTAGAGACGTGAGCATTCCTCTACCCCTACTACAATGCAGAAGGCTGAAAAAGGTTGCATTATTCCGTTCCGCTTAATATATCCGCCAAGATGAAGCCCTTGTTTAGAATTTACGTGTGGAAACGCTTGTGTAATTTGAGTAATGCCTTGGCCGGTTGGAGAGGATTTATGTTTATTGGTGGCAGCGGCTGGATTTGAACCAGCGACCAAAGGCTTTGCTAGTCCCCTCGGAAGAAAGTCAACCAGAAGTACTGGAGGAGCGAGGGTTTTTTCCTTTTTTTGCGACTAGTACTATGAGAAAGGAAATAGTACTTTCGTACTATGAACAATACAGACGATTCTGCCAGCGACGAAGAACAATTAGCAACCGTGCCGATGGATTACAGCGCTTTGCTGGCAATGACACGCCCACTGGTCATTACGGAAGATGCCCTTCTGTCATTGCGAGGAGGGGAGGTTTTTCGCTCGGGCTTCGGAATCTCGCCTGAACCAGCCGATCGTCGCGCGGAGTTTGCCCTGAGGAAAGGCGAAATCCTTTGCCCTGAAGGTGAATGTGATGTAGCGCGGGAGTCTATCTTTGCCCTGGGCGAAACAGGTTCGAATTTGAAACTCAGAATTTATCTTGGTACGTCCTGAGCTAGTCCATTATGGAGGTATAGAGCTTGAGGTTATCCTCAACCTTCACTGACCTAAAGAGCATCGGTCTTGTAGTCCCTTGGTTTGCCTAGATATAATTTGCCGACAATCCAATCAAGGCAAAATGGTTTTTATGTAGGTGGTAATGCCTTGGTCAGTTAGAGAGGATTTACGCTTATTGGTGGCAGCGGCTGGATTTGAACCGCCGAGTAGGTATAGTTCAGGAGAAGGTCAACAGCTTTGTCAATACTCTCTTCCAAGCTTTAGAGATCCGCTCTGTTTGCAGCTGAAGTAAATAGCGTAATTAGAAGTCAGAAATAAGAGAGAAGTGCCTTCTACAACTTCAAATCAATTGCTATATCTCAATTATATGTACCCAATAGCCACCAATACTCCAAAAACGATGATAATTGCTCCGACAATCTGGTGGAAACGATGTGTGTTATCGCCCCATAGTATCTTCGAGCGAGCTACTATCAACCGATAGATGAAGAAATCGCTCTTCAATCTGCCGCAGACCAGCAAGAACAGGCCTGCTAGGACTATTAAGATACCCCATAGCAAGTGCATTTTTCCTCTCCTAGCTAATTATGTGCAACAGTCTTTTTGCGGTTTATCATTATTCAAATAGCAATCCATTAAATGGTGATTTTGGGCATTTTAACCCAGTGGCTATGCAAAAAGACTAAACAACACGTGGCAGCGGGTGGATTTGAACCACCGACCAAAGGCTTATGAGTCCTCTGCTCTACCCCTGAGCTACGCTGCCCGAAAACAGTTTAGCATTGGCTAGAGGAGACGGTCAAATTAGGTGGCGCTATGACAAGGAGAATTTGAACAGTTATAATTTAACGCGACGATGTTGAGCTGTACAGGAGGCGTAAATTGAAGGAGCAGTTTGCCAAATTTATAGAAAGCGAGCTGGGGGGTGGAGTTTTACTTATTACCTGTGGCCTTCCCGGCACCTGGAAGACTGAGACCAGCGAGGAGATTTCCAGGATTAAGGGCTACCCTATCCTGCGGTCCGACCTGATTAGACTGGAAGTACTGAAAGATGAGGATATATTCGATGAGAAGGTCGCCTCGGATATGAGCAAGCGAACAATGGTCTATGATGAGACGTTCCGGCGGGCAGACGAGGCCCTGGAGAAGGGCGATAGTGTAATACTCGATGCCACCTTCGTCAGCCAATTATTGAGAAGGCGGGCTGCCGAGGTAGCGGCCAAACATAATAAGACATTCGTCATCCTGCAGACCCACTGTCCGCAGGAAGTATCCATAGAGCGAATACTAAGACGTACTAAACAGGATTACGAATCGAATGCCCTCACTGAGCAGGCCTACCTCAACAATAAAAAGAAGTTCGAAGAAGTGGACGTGGATAACCTGAAGCGATTGTACCCCAAACTTAATATCATTCACCTGACAGTTGATACTCAATATGACCCGCCCGAAGACTGGTATATCATCGGCATGGAAAAGGGATAGGAATGAAGATAGATTTGCACATCCACACCAGGACCGGCTCGGATGGCAATCTCCCTATTGAAGAGGTTTTCCAGGAAGCCAAAAACAGAAACATCGATTTAATCTCAATAACTGACCACGATTCTATAAACTGCCAGGAAAGAGCCGTCGCCCTGGCGAGAAAGCATGGCATGTCTTACATCACAGGGGTGGAATTAAACGTGACTTTCCATTATCTCGAGGGCAATAAAGATGTTTCCCTGGATTTCCTGGGATATGGGTATGATATCGGCAATCAAGAGCTAAAGAGCAAGCTTCAATTGCTAAAAGAACACAGGGAAAGAAGAGCGCGTCAAATTATAGAAAACCTGAATGTCGAGTTCGATAAAGAGGGTATAGCAAGATTTACCGAGGAAGACCTCAGGAAAATAGAGGATAGCGTGGACGGCGTGTTCGGGCGACCCCATATAGCAAACTACCTGATGGAAAAGAGGATTGTAAAGGATAAACAAGAGGCTTTCGATAAATATCTGGTCAAGTGCGATGTCCCCAAGTACCCTCTCTCCCTTGTTGAAGCCTCAAAGTTGATCAGGAACGCCGGTGGTGTACTGGTACATGCCCACCCCAATGACCCCCACGGAACATCCCTGGTGAATATAACACACGATTTGGACGAACAAACGAAGATTATAGAAAAATATATGCTACAATACATCGATGGTGTCGAGTGCTGGCATACCAGACATGGCGAAAAAACCACGGCACACTATATTGAATTTGCCAGGAAGCATAATATGCTCATGACCGGAGGCAGCGATTGTCATCAAAAACCGCTCCTTATGGGCACACTGGATATACCTGATTGGGTTGCCGAGCAGTTCAGCTAACGCTATTTTCACGGAGCTAAAAAGATGAAGAATTATGACATTAAAGACTCTTCCCTGGCCCAAGAGGGCAAGCTTCGCATTGATTGGGCTGGCAAGGAAATGCCAGTCGTCAAACTTATACAGGAAAGGTTTGGCAGGGAAAAGCCCCTGGCGGGAGTGCGTGTCTCTGCTTGCCTCCACATCACTACGGAAACGGCCAATTTAGCTCTGGCTCTAAAAGAAGGTGGTGCCGAGGTAGTCCTCTGCGCCTCCAATCCTTTAAGTACCCAGGACGACGTAGCTGCTGCCCTGGTTGACTACGGCATTCCCGTAGATGCCATAAAAGGGGAAGATAACGAGACTTACTATCGACATATCGTCACCGCTCTGGAACATAAACCGCTGATTACCATGGATGACGGCGCGGACCTGGTTTCCACCCTTCATAAGGATTATACCGAACTGGCTGCCGACGTCATTGGCGGCACCGAAGAAACGACTACGGGGGTCATCAGGCTGAGGAACATGGCCAGGGCGGGTAAATTGATTTATCCAATTATTGCCGTAAACGATGCTCAAACCAAACATTTCTTTGATAACAGGTATGGAACGGGGCAAAGCACAATAGATGGCATCACCAGGGCTACCAATATACTCTGGGCAGGGAGGAAAGTGGTTGTTTGTGGCTATGGCTGGTGTGGCAAGGGGATAGCCAGGCGGGCCCAAGGGCTCGGGGCGCAGGTTATCATTATCGAGGTCCAGCCTATCGCTGCCCTGGAGGCTGCCATGGATGGCTATCAGGTCATGCCTTTGATTAAGGCTTGCGAGATAGGAGAGGTCTTTATCACCGCCACGGGCGATATGAATATCATTGATAAGATACACATGTTAGAGATGAAAGACGGAGCTATTGTGGCCAATAGCGGCCACTTCAATGTAGAAATAAACATCCAGGCTTTGGAAAGCCTGGCCAAATCGAAGAAACGAATACGTCCTTCCGTTGATGAATACACTTTAGGCGGTGGACGGCGTATCTATCTGTTGGGCGAGGGCAGGCTAATCAATTTAGCTGCTGCCGAGGGACACCCGGCCAGCGTTATGGACATGAGCTTTGCCAACCAGGCTCTATGTTTGGAGTATCTTGCCAGGGTGAAAGGAAAGCTTGAGCCCGCGGTCTATCCTGTGCCTGATGAAATTGACCAGGAGGTAGGTAAACTAAAGCTCGCCTCCATGAATATCACCATCGATTCCTTGACCGAGGAGCAGAAAAAATACCTCGAAAGCTGGGAATTGGGAACATAAAAAGGAGTAAAAATGCCGAACAGCTTTAATCAATCGGATTCTTATTTAGCCACTGCGGAGTGTGTCACCGAGGGGCATCCTGATAAGCTATGCGACCAGGTTTCAGACGCTATCCTGGATGCCATGCTGGCAAAGGACCCCTTCGCCCGGGTGGCCTGCGAAGTGTCAGTGGCCATGGGCATGGTGATGGTTCTCGGTGAGATTACCTGCAAGGGTTACGTGGAAATTCCTGACATTGTGCGCCAGGTAATCAAAGAGGCAGGCTATACCAAACCTGAATATGGCTTTGATTATCGGACCTGCGGAGTCCTCGTCTCCCTTAAGGAACAGTCAAGCGACATTGCTGCCGGGGTTGGTCAATCTTTAGAGGCAAGAACAGGAGAGGCAATTGACGAGGTTTTAGATAGAACCGGTGCTGGTGACCAGGGAATGATGGTTGGCTTTGCCTGTACAGAGACTCCAGAGCTCATGCCTTTGCCTGTTGCAATGGCGCACAAGCTATGCCGGAGCCTGGCTCAGGTAAGAAAAAGTGGAGCCATACCTTATCTCAGGCCCGATGGCAAGTCTCAGGTAACCATAGAGTATAGTCATGGCATACCCAAGCGGGTGGTCTGTGTTGTTCTTGGTGCTCATCACGACCCGGGGGTAGAACGTAAAATCATCGAGCACGACCTTATAGAGCAGGTGATTAAGAAGGTCATTCCCGCCAACTTGCTGGATAACGAGACTAGATACTACATCAACAGCGCCGGTCAGTTTGTCATCGGTGGGCCGGTGAGCGACACTGGTTTTACCGGGCGCAAAATCATTGCTGATACTTATGGCAGTGCCTGCGGACATGGTGGAGGCTCTTTTTCAGGCAAGGACCCTACTAAAGTAGACCGCTCCGCCGCTTATATGGCCAGATATGTTGCCAAGAATATTGTAGCCGCTGGACTTGTTGATTACCTCGAGCTTCAGGTTGCCTATACTATCGGAAAGGCTCATCCCCTGTCGTTATCCATCGAGACATTCAGCTCGGGAAAAGTCCCTGATGAAATCATATCCAATCTTGTCAACAAGCATTTCGACTTTCGCCCTGAGGCTATCATAAGGGCTTTGCACCTGCGCCGCCCCATTTACCGTCAAACTGCCACTTACGGGCATTTTGGCAGGGAAGACCTCGACCTGCCCTGGGAGAGAACTGACAAGGCCGAAATCCTAAGAAAAGAAGCAGGCTTGTAAAACTGCCAACCCCAAAACCAGGTCAAGAGGCCTTTTAGCAATATATCCTGCGTTAACAATTCATCAATCTTTGCATTGCTGGTATTACATATATCTCAGCATATTGTGCTATAATGAAAAGGTCAACTTAGAACCTTAGTGCGCACCTGAATAATCAAGGAGTGGACCGGTGTGAGCAAAGCTGTTATAGCGTGCCTCTATCTTAACTGCTCGTAGGCGGACTCTATGTTTGGCGAGGTGGGTCGCATGAATTTGATACAGGTGGATGATTTAGCCAAAAGCTATGGCAAGGTGGTTGCTGTAGATGGGCTCTCCCTGAGAGTGGAAGAGGGCAGCATTATGGGGCTTATAGGTCCCAACGGCGCGGGAAAAACCACAGCTATTAAGGTAATTTTAGGCTTGCTTAAGCCGGATAGAGGATTTGTCAGGGTTTTTGACGAGGAACCATGGGACAACCCAGATATCAAATCGAAGATAGGGGTAATTTACGAAAGAGCCTTCTTCCCATCCCGTCATAAGGTACTCGACTACCTGGAGAGGGTGTGTAGAATCTTTGGCAAACCTGAGTCCCGAGCCCGTGAAGTTTTAGCTTTGACAAGACTTGAGGATGCCTATGACAGAACCATAAAGGCGTTGTCGGCCGGGATGCTCCAAAAATTCGCCGTAGCCCATGCCCTGATCAAAGAGCCATGTCTCATCATTGCTGACGAACCTACATCAAACCTTGACCCTGAGGCCAGGAGAGAGTTGCTAGATTTAATCCTGCAACTTCACCGCGACGAAAATGTAACTTTTCTACTCTCTTCGCACGTACTTCCTGAATTGAGCAGGGTTTGTGAATCCGTGGCGATAATCAATCAGGGAAAAGTTTGGGCCGCGGGAGGTTTGACGGAACTTTCGGAGAAGCTCGGAGCCAGAACGACAAGGATATCTACTGATAATCCTGAGGCGCTCGGAGAATTGATAGGAAAACTGGAATATGTTAACCGGGTGGAAGTAGATAGCAAGGGAGTTTCTGTAGGCGTGCTTGCCGGCCAAGATGACAGGCTTTTCGAAGATGCTCCCAGACTTGCTAAGGAAGCTGAGGCAAAAATTGTGGGTATAGAGACCGGAACTGCTTCCCTTGAAGAACTTTTTAGACTGGCCGTTAAGTCCACACAAGGAGAAGGTCATAGATGAGAGAAGGCCGGCCATTCTTAGAAATCTTCACCTATGCCCTGGATGAAGATTACAGGTTCCCGATCCTGGAGATTTTTGCTTTCCTTTTCGCATTGGGGACATTTGTCTTCGTGGATTTAGGAACATATAGCGGCCAGACTGAAGAAGCCCTCGCATATAGCTTGGTTAGCACTTTATGTGGATTCCCGCTTTTATTCATCTTTGTGGTCTTAATTCTAAAGAACGTGGCGTACGGTCTGGGAAGCGATTTGGACAAAGGTGTGATGCAAACCCTGTTCTCATATCCTCTGAAGAGGCGATATATTCTCACGGCAAGACTTCTCTCAGGTTTAGGCATAGCGTTGCTCTTATTCTTTGGAATCCAGATTTTTGGTCTCTTTCTGTTAGCCCCGGATGTCATTCTCACTTATCCCAGCACGGTCTTCTTGACCTATGCTGCTCAGCTCTGTAGCCCAGTACTTTTACTGGCTGGTCTCGTGCTGTTTTTCACTTTACGGCTAAAACGAGGGGGACTTGCCCTCGTCATCGGAGTCGTTCTTTTCCTTGCGGGGTTGATAGTCTCTGGATTTGTGACCTCCATCGCTTACGGAACAGGTTCCGATCTGAGCCTAAAAATTTGGGCTGTAATCAACCCTAACTCAGCTCTCCAGATATATTATTATGATATGGGCGCAAGCCTTTTTGCTTCTGAAAGTTGGGTGCCAAGCTTTTCCGAGGTCCTCCTTTACTTGGGGGCTGGATACCTGATTGTGGCTGTGCTTTTCGTCATAGGATACGTCTACTTCGACAGAAGGTTGGAAATATGAGGTGGGTAACTCTTCTCGGAAGAATAGGCACCGTAATTCTGATGATCGGCTTAGCTCTCCTCGTCGCCTGGCTCATCCCTTCAAGTGCTGAGTATGAATTTAGGTGGAGTCAGCCTATCGAGCCTGAACAATATATGTTTAGGGAATCAGGGGTTTACTCGCCTCAAAATGGACTGCAGATCTCCGTGGAAGCTAGCGATAATGTCCGTGTTTATCTCCTTGGATTAAGCCTACTTGAATTCGATAACTGGCGAACCCAGGTTGTGGAGGCATATCCTGATTCGGCGACGATTTTTCACCCCTATACCGTGCCGCTACTTTTCTTCCACGAGGCGTATCCTGAACAGCCATTTCCTGATTTATTCGGCCCCCAAACCCAGAATATGGTATGGAATGTAACCGTTTTAGATAAGGGACTGGAAACACACCCCGAGATTATCTTGTGGGACCCGCCCCAGGGCAGCACGTTTTCCCACGAGTTATTTCCTGAGGATGTCCTTAATATGATGGCCGTAGTTGCCAATCCATCCTCTAATACGGTGGAAGTCGACGTGAAGATAAAGGAAGTATTAGCGGTCGCACCGAAAGATAGGATTATCGTCCCAGCCCAATTCCTTATCTCCATAGGCATTGCGCTAGCCATTCCATGGTTAATCTTGAGAAAAGTAAAAAAGAGCACCTTGTGATAGAGGGGCAACTTTCGTCCTGGGTACCGTAAAGACGTTAGCCCTGCGCCGCCCCATTTACCGCCAGACTGCTACTTACGGGCACTTTGGCAGGGAAGACCTCGACCTGCCCTGGGAGAGAACGGACAAGGCTGAAGTGCTAAGAAAAGAAGCGGGCTTGTAGAAGTCCGAACTACCCTCACGATCAGTGCTGAAGTTATCGGTGGTACATGAGGAGATTTGGTTAACGATAATATATCTTCTCAGACTTGGTGTGTTCTACCACAATGCGGGCACTTGATTTGTGGCTCTTTGAACTTAGGTGGCACTCGCAGCTTGGCACCGCAGTCACAGGTAATGGTGTTATAGTTACTCAGCCGCCACATTACATCTGAGGTCTCCCGGGCCCGGTGTATCTCGTTTAATTCGCCCGCTTCTCCCTCCAGTTTCGTTGTTGTTATTGGGACTGTTGCGGCGGCAAGGCTGGCAGCGGGTATAACTCCCTTACCTCTATGAACCTTGCTATAAGCCTGGTCATAATCGCCAAAAGAGGCGCCAGCCATAGCACGCAGGATGCGTATCCTCTCTGATATAGGGGGGTGGGTGCTGGAAAGGTCACTGGCCTTCAGACCTTTCTTGCGGAAAGGATTGACAATGTACATAGGGGCCGTGGCCTTGTTGGCTGATTTTAACTGGCCGGTTGAGGCACCCAGCTTTTCCAGGGCTGAGGCCAGTCCCTCAGGGTACCTGGTGTAAAGGGCTGACGAGGCATCTGCCAGGTACTCTCTCTTCCTAGAGATGGCAAAGTAAATGAGCTGCGCGAAAATCGGCGCCAGTATCATAAATACGAGTGCTACGACCAGAATTATTATCTGAGCCCCCCCGCCTCCTCCTGATGAGGAGCTTCTTCTTGAGCCGGCACCGCCAAAAATCAGGAAACGTGACCCGTACCAGGCCAGGAGCACGATAGTGCCGAGCAGGACACCACACATCGCCATGAGCAGCACATCGCGGTTCTTGACGTGGGATATCTCGTGGCCGATGACCCCCTGCAATTCATCACGGTTTAGTTTTTGTAGCAGTCCCGAGGTGATAGCTACGGATGCCCGGTTGGGGTCACGACCAGTGGCGAAGGCATTTAGTGCCGGATCATCAATGATATATATGTCCGGCATTTTCTCCAGGCCGGAGGCAATCTTCATTTCTTCAACCACGTTGTACAGGCGGGGGTGGTCATCACGATTGATTTTTTTCGCCCTCGACATGCTGAGCAGGATACTATCACCCTGGAAATAGGCAACTAGACTCAAGATTACCCATATTAGTATGGCGATGACCAAGCCCGCGATAGCGCTATCGAAGGCCAGGCCCAGGAAATAGCCGATGAGGATCAGCAGTGCTCCCATGCCTATTGTCAGCACTACCGACCTTATCTGGTTAGACCTAATCTGTTCCCACACAGCTGCGGTGTCTTCTTATTGAGTAAAACTGACCTTGGGCGCTTCTCTTTCGGCTGCTACTGTAACCTCAAAGAATTCACTGGCCTTAAACCCGGTCATGTTGGCTACAACATTAGACGGAAACATCTGCGTCTGGTTGTTATATCTCAAGACCGAATCATTATAAAACTGGCGAGAAAAGCTTATCTTATTCTCGGTTGAGGTAAGCTCTTCCTGAAGTGCCAGAAAGTTCTGATTGGCTTTAAGATCTGGGTAGTTTTCCACGACAGCCAGTAAACGGGATAGGGCCGAACTCAACTCACCTTCGGCCTTGGCTCGCTCACCGGCTCCCGCAGACGACGCCTGCTGAGCAATATTACGGGCGTTGGTTACTGCTTCCAGGGTTTCCCGCTCGTGTTTCATATAGCCCTTGACAGTTTCCACCAGGTTGGGAATGAGGTCATAGCGGCGTTTTAGCTGAACGTCAATCTGCGCCCAGGCGTTCTTGACTTGATTACGCAGCCTGACCAGGCCGTTGAAGACGGCTATGAATATGATAAGAAGAACTACGACAACACCGATAATCACATAAGCTGCTATTGGCATATTGAACCTCCTTACTCTATTATCTCTATATTCTAGCCTAGATGACACCGCCTGAAAAGGTTATGTCTCTTGTAAGCTTCCTGTGCTATAGCGATGAGAAAGCTCGGCTTATCCAATGGTTATATCAACCTTTCTGCTAATGTCCAGCCCGCCGGGAATGTCGAGTTTGGCTAGCAGATACCACTTGATTTGTTGAAACGGAATTGCGCCCGTCATCGCCGCTGCTGTTTGTGCGACCTTCAGTACCTGGCCTAGCTTGCCTTCCGGTTCTGGCATCTGTGGTCCCGTGCCCAGAATATTTGCCGGTATCTTTATCTCGAAGCGATATTCTTGCCCTTGGCTGTATTCCTTTTCACTATCCAGTTGCTGCTTGAAGTCATAGATGCGCACGGTCTTCGTAGTAGTGGACATTGACATCCCCCCGCTGCCCATTGTACCTCCAACCCGCGGGGCTGTCTGCGTGCTCTTATGCTCCCCGATTAAGGATATGCTCACTTCCCTCGCTTTCACTGGCTTCTTTATTGTCAGGGAAACATTGCCAGAAATAATATCTCCCGGAGCATAGTGGCTCTTCTGAATTGCGATATCAAATTTTCCTTTGCTGCCAAACATAGTCCCTCCTTCTTTTGATTCACGACTCAAGTGAATTACCCACACCCGAGAAAAACAATATTACTATGCTAAGGTCGTTTCTTCAATCTTCCTTTACCATAATCAGTCCCCGCCTTGAATTGATAGCTTGGCACTATATTGCAAAGGTGTTTATTGTCCAGCCTAAAAGGTTTGCCTAATAATCTCTGCTTTACTCAGGGGCTTTAAATACTTCTTCCAGGAAACTGATGACCTGTTCCCCGGAATCATGTTTTGGCGGGTATTCCCCAGCCAGACGTCTTATCAGTTGAGCGACCTCACCTCCGTCAAACCACAACCCATGTTTATCACGGCATATGTCGATGAGGATTTCAGGCTGTCCGCCTATCGCTGTCTTCTTCATCTTATGGCCACAGACAGGACAATTCCGTTTCTTTTCTGATGAAACAGCTTCATGAGAATTGAGGATGCCATCAAGGAACGCCTTTGTCTCTTCGAGACCCTGCGACTTAAGCAAAAGCTCGAGCTCTCCAGAGTCAAACCACACCCCCTTACAGCTATTACAATAATCGA
>Ga0068714_10005680_pt1 | contig 13118 bp, 10 predicted proteins | sample MTBNYHSulfiMetaG_FD_62988 | JGI IMG/M metagenome (GOLD analysis project Ga0068714, IMG submission 62988) | Enrichment culture microbial communities from rom New York Harbor, USA that are MTBE-degrading - MTBE-NYH (New York Harbor Sulfidogenic)... | ecosystem: Environmental > Aquatic > Marine >... | reverse complement strand
GGGGTACATTGTAACTGAGATCAGCACCTCGTTGAGGCCCCTGACGTGCAGCAGTAGATGCTCCACTGAAAAAGGCGTCAAAGATGTCACCAAAACCGCTAAAACCGAAACCCTCAAATCCGCGTCCGAAAAATCCTTCTGTAGCTCCATGGCCATAACGGTCATAGGCAGAACGTTTCTCACGGTCAGAAAGAACTTCATAGGCCTCATTGACTTCCTTGAACTTCTCTCCGGCATCTTCGCTACTACGATTGTGATCGGGGTGATACTTGAATGCTAACTTACGAAAGGCCTTCCGCACTTCTTCATCCGTGGCATCCCTGCTTATCCCTAGAATCTCATAATAGTCTCGCTTTGTCGACATCCCGTAACCAAATCCTCCTGCCCCCACTTACATTGAAGTAGGGGCATTTTGAAGCAATTTAAACCTCGCGAAACTCGCCTTCTACCGTACCTTCGTCTTCTCCTTTTCCCTTTTCCTCACCAGCTCCAGGCGGTTCCTGACCACCACCGGCCGGAGCCTGCTGCTGCTGTTGCTGGTAGACAGCGGATCCAATCTTCTGCATTACGTTATTTAACTCCTGAGTTTCGCGTCGTATGGAATCGACGTCGCCGCCTTGTAGCGCTGAACGTACAGCAGCTATTTTACTTTCAACTTCCTGATTAAGATCAGCCGGGATCTTGTCCTTCTGCTCACGAAGCGTCTTCTCCGCGGTATAGGCAAGGGTATCGGCGGTATTACGGGCTTCGATTTCTTCCCTTTTCTTACTATCCTCTGAGGCATGTGACTCCGCCTCTCGTTGCATCCTCTCTACATCCTCCTTCGACAGTCCACTTGAAGCGGTAATAGTGATCTTTTGCTCCCGGCCTGTACCCTTATCATGCGCTCTTACATTAAGAATACCGTTAGCATCGATATCGAAGGTCACTTCTATTTGTGGCGTGCCCCGTGGGGCGGGGAGAATTCCGTCAAGTATAAATCGTCCCAGTGTTCTATTATCGTTTGCCATCGGCCTTTCGCCCTGCAACACATGTACTTCCACACTGGGTTGATTATCGGCAGCCGTCGAAAATACCTGGCTCTTTGAAGTAGGTATGGTGGTATTACGTGGAATAAGTGGAGTCATTACGCCACCCAGCGTTTCGATTCCGAGTGTGAGAGGAGTTACATCCAGAAGCAGTACATCTTTTACTTCACCTTTAAGCACGCCAGCCTGGATAGCTGCACCTATGGCAACTACTTCGTCCGGGTTAACCCCTTTGTGAGTTTCCTTGCCAAAGAACTGCTTTACCTTTTCCTGGACAAGCGGCATCCTGGTCTGGCCACCAACCATGATTACCTCATTTATATGAGATACATTTTTATCCGCGTCCTGTAATGCCTGCCGGCATGGACCCAGCGTATTGTCAACCAGATCCATTACCAGTTGTTCAAGCTTTGCCCTGGTAAGGTTAATGCTCAAGTGTTTCGGCCCGTTAGCATCCGCAGTGATAAAAGGAAGATTTACCTCAGTCTGCTGGACCGTGGACAGTTCGCACTTTGCCTTTTCAGCAGCCTCCTTTAACCTCTGTAGGGCCATTTTATCCTGTCTCAGATCTATTCCCTGCTCTTTTTTAAATTCATTGCATAACCAATCCATAACCCTTTGATCAAAATCATCACCGCCGAGATGGGTATCGCCATTGGTAGACTTGACATGGAATGTTCCCTCGCCCAGTTCAAGTATCGAAATATCGAAAGTTCCGCCACCCAGGTCGTATACTGCGATAGTCTCGTCCTCTTTTTTATCCAGCCCATATGCCAGGGAAGCAGCGGTAGGCTCATTGATTATCCTCAGCACTTCCAAACCAGCTATTTTGCCAGCGTCTTTAGTTGCCTGGCGTTGACTGTCATTGAAATAGGCGGGAACCGTGATTACTGCTTCGGTGACCTTTTCACCCAGGTACGACTCTGCGTCTGTCTTGAGCTTCTGCAGAATCATGGCAGAGATCTCAGCCGGGCTATATTCTTTATCACCCATCTTTACGTTGGCATCACCGTTACTGGCCTTTGTTATCTTGAAAGGTAGTAGTTTTTTATCATATTCGACACTGGATTCATCGAACCGGCGCCCCATCAAACGCTTTATGCTGAAAATGGTATTTTCGGGGTTGGTGATCGCCTGTCTTCTGGCTACCTGCCCAACCAGCCGTTCTCCAGACTTGCTAACAGCTACCACGGACGGTGTAGTGCGTCCACCCTCTGAATTTGGAATGACCTTTGGTTCTCCACCTTCCATTACCGCAACACAGGAAAAAGTAGTGCCTAAATCAATTCCGATAACCTTTCCCATAATTTATTCCTCCTTTTCTTCGCCACTACCCACAACTACCTTGGTAGGGCGTATCAGTCTATCATTAAGTTTATAACCTTTTTCTATCTCTTCAACAACCTTTCCTTCCTCTCCAGCGGCCTGCATCATAGCTTCATGGATATTGGGGTCAAAATTTTCCCCGAGCGCCTTTATCTGGCATAATCCCTGTGCTTCGAGATTTGCCCGGAGCTTACGGGTGATCAATCTTATGCCTTCTACCCAGCTATTATCTTTAATGTCCCCGGGTACAGAGTCAACAGCCCTCTCAAGATCATCTAAAACTGGAAGAAGGCAGATCATTATCTTTGCATTACCATACCTCGCAATTTCTTCCTTTTCCTGTTCAGCGCGACGTTTGTAATTTTCAAAATCCGCCTGAGCCCTCTGCCAGCCGGCAAGATTACTGGCTGCTTTTTCTTTTTCCTCGGCCAGAGCCTCCTTAATTAAATTAGCGTCCTCTTCTTCCGCAAGTTCCGGAGCAAGTTCTCCATTCATATCTGCCCTTTCTTGTTGATCCATCATCACCTCTCCATTAAAATCCCCTTAAAGGGTTGATAAAACCCATAACTTATATCATCAATTTTCACTATGACGCGAATAATCTCCATATAATTCTGCAGCGAGGCCGCTCAATAATGAACACAGGTAACTTATAGCTGATATTGTACGAGCGTAGGGCATACGTGTAGGCCCGATAATACTGACAGTCCCGGTTGCCTCATCGGGAAGACCGTATCTACCCACGACCACACTGTATTCCCTGATAGCAGGTTCCCGGTTTTCACTACCGATAGTGACCTGAATTCCCCGGTTTTGGTATTTTTTAGGTACAACTATCTTTAAGATACTCCGCTGGTCGATTAGCTCCATTAGTGCACTTAATCTCTCACTACGTGAAAACTCGGGTTGGTTCATCATAAGATGCATACCATCGAGATAAATATTATCGTAGTTCTGTTTGCATTCGGCTTGCATTATCTTAATAATACAACCGGTCAATTTCTCTTCTATCGAAGAAAGCTGTATCCTTTTAGCCTTTATCTGCTTTACGGTTAATCCTGAATAAGCAGTATTTAACTTAGTAGCAATGGTAGCAAGTTCTGCCTGAGAAACAGATTCCCCCAGGTCAACCATCTGTTGCCTAATTCGGGCACCACGCAATACAAGCACCACAAGTACTATCCATTCCTGCATTGAGACCAGCTCAAGGTATTGCAGACGACAGTTCGCAGGCTTGGGGATTGTTACAACCGCCATATTTTGTGCCATTTGCGCGGTAATTCTGGCAGCGAGTCGCAACCATTCCTCAAAATCACCTTCGACCTGGTGGAAGAGATGACTTATCATCCGCTGTTCCATGAGTGGAAGCTCAATCTCTCCCAGTGATTCTACATAGTAACGGTAGCCCTTATCCGATGGGATGCTTCCAGCCGAATGGTGCTGTCGCAATATATACCCTTCCTGTTCCAGACATACCATCTCATTACGAACAGTAGCCGGACTTATTTTAAGCTCATGATCAGTTACCACACTCTGTGACGCAATCGGTGTAGCCCTGACAATATACTGGCCTACAATCGACTTTAGTATTATGCCACTTCTTGCCGATAGCATCATTTTTCACCTCTATTAAATTAGCAGACTAGAGTCTAGTTTGCTAATTACTGTATAAATTTATCATTTTAACACACTTTTGTCAAGGGAGTTGAGCACTACAATTCAAAACGCTAATTGCGATCCCTATACGGTTGACAGGCAACAGCCAAGCTAAGTATAATTACTTCAGTTTACTATAGGAGTTAAAGTGCCAAAAAGGACTTACCAGCCGAAAAAAATCCCGAGGAAGCGTGAACACGGTTTTCTAGCCAGAATGAGCACCCGAGGTGGACGCGCAACTTTAAAAGCAAGACGACTAAAGGGCCGCAAGAGATTAACCGTGGTATGAGGTTACAATCACCACCTTTCTATATGCCACTTAGTATCCTCTCATTATTGTTTATCTCAATTTCATATTTGGCTTAAGGGACAGCTCATCTATCTGGTAATATAGTTTTTATCATGATACTCGATAATGTATAGCAGGCATCTTTCTGAAGGCAGTAGAATGCAGAGAATGAAATGCGACATGAAGGATGGCTTAGAAAATCGAAGCAATATTCGCTTGTTTATAGGAGAGGAAGGTCATGGGCAAACAGTCAACTGGCTATGAAGGTATTGCCAAATGACCTCAATCTTACCAGGTTTGGCATTTCCACGAGCCGTAGGGTGGGTAAAGCAGTTGTTAGAAATCGCGTAAAAAGGCTACTACGGGAAATATTAAGAAGCCAACAGGTTAAGGAAGGCTGGGATATAGTTATCATTGCCCGTCCACAATCCAGCAACACTACCTATGAACGCCTTGGTAAATCGGCTGAAGACTTACTTGCAAGGGCAGGGCTTTTCAAGTCTTTTTATAAAGAAGCGACTGAAAAAATTAACGGCGATGTTGATCGCAGTTGACTGAGTTATATGAGGAAACTAGCTCTGAAATTAATAAAGTTTTATCAGAGATATATTTCGCCGTCAAGACCACCGTCTTGCCGTTATTTTCCTACCTGTTCACAATATACATACGAAGCTATCGAAAGGTTTGGAGCAATTAAGGGTATATACATGGGAGCAAGGAGGATAGCGCGCTGTCATCCTCTCCAGCCAGGGGGATATGATCCTGTGCCCGATAAATAGTTTACGACATGAAAAATTACAAATTAACAAATGATAGAAAGAAACGGGGTAAAATATTAGTTGCGATAATATTTTCTTTGATGGTCTGTGTACTTCTTTTTTCGGGGTGTACCCTTAGATCCAAGCCAATTGGCTGGTCCGGCATTGCCGTAACAGACGACGCTCTTTTTGTTGTTTCTGTAGACGGCACACTCGTTGGACTAAATAAATCCGATGGCCAGCCACTGTGGCCGGAATATCCTCTCGAATCCTCAGAGGGAGATATTGCTATATATGGCGTTCCTGTAGTCTACGGGGATCTGATCCATATATCCAGCTATGATGGAAGGATATATACCGTCAGTATATCATCAGGCTACCGGGGATTTATTTATCCCGGTAAAGGAAGCCTGGAGCCTATAGTTGGGGGGTTAACCATATCCAACGGAAAGGTTCTCTTTGGATGTGATGACGGTAATGTCTATGCCCTTAACGCTGACGATTTAACAGAGGAATGGACCTTTCAGACCGGAGGCAAAGTCTGGTCAATTCCGTTGGTAGAGGGCAACACGGTCTATGCCAGTTCCCTGAATAATAAAATCTATGCACTTGATTATACTCAGGGAACTGAAAAATGGCACTTCGAAGCGGATGGTGCATTCGTATCCACACCGCTAATGTCTGGAGATAGTGTATATGCTGGCTGCTTTGATCGGCATGTTTATGCCATCGATGCCACTAGTGGCATTCTGAAGTGGCGGTCCGAATCCGAAGCCAACAAGTGGTTCTGGGCACAACCTTTAATTTACGATGGCGTTATTTACGCGCCCAATCTCGATGGCATGGTGTATATCATAGACGCAGAAACCGGCCGCGAAGTAGCACAACCGGTTGAACTCGACAGTCCTATAATTTCGTCTCCTGTTCTGGTTAACGATAGGATAATCATCGCTTCACAGGAAGGCCAGGTATACTCACTCGACACCACCAGCAATCGCACTGGCTCTCCGATATACCGCGTGGATGAAAATGAAGAAATACACGCTCCACTCGTTAGTAGCAGGGGAGTCGTTTATATACACGCACAGTCTTCAGACGAAGATACCCTGTATGCGGTTGATGTCGAGACGAGAAAAGAGATTTGGGCACCAGTGCCTTTGAGTTAATCAAGAAGTTTGAGGTAGCTATCTAATGGAATGGTGGAATGCAGGTCCCGTAGCACTGATGATAAATTCGCTGGTCGCATTGTCCAGCTATTTATACGGTAGCCTCGGGTTAACTATCATCATACTTACCATTATCATTCGTTTTGCAATGTACCCTCTTACCCGTAAACAGCTTCATTCGACAAGGGCTATGCAGGAACTTCAGCCCAAAATAGCCGAGTTGCAGAAAAAATACGCAAAGGATAAACAGCGGCTTGCCGAGGAACAGATGAAGCTGTACCGGGAATCTGGCGTAAGTCCGGCGGGTTGCGGCGTATCAATGCTTATTCAGATGCCCATATGGATAGCACTCTATCAATCCATAATCCGACTCCTGGGCAATACACCGGAGGATCTATTGGGCCTCTCCAAATCACTCTGGTCATGGCCCGTAGTCTACGAGATGGTACCTCTTAGCAACAATTTTCTCTGGTTCGATCTACACCTCCCTGACATGCCCATGGCTGTGCTGGTCGGAGCTACTATGTGGCTACAGCAAAAAATGGTTACACCGAACACCACCGATCCACAGCAACGTTCCCAGAGCCAGCTTATGCTGTGGATGATGCCACTCATGTTCGGTTTTCTTGCTATGAGCTTCCCCAGCGGCCTTTCTCTTTACTGGGTGGCCTCTAATGTTATAACCATTATTATGCAGTACTTTATTATCGGTGGCTGGGGCGGTCTTGCCAGATCAAGGGAAGGCAGAGAAGTGATTAAATCAAGCATAAAAAGAAGCGGTGGTGGTGGAGATATAAAGAAGCGCATTGCCCAGGCAGAGCAATCAAGCGGTATTACAGCCATGGACGCGGACATTGTGGTTGAGTCCAGTACCCATGAACAGGAGACCGATCAAGAATACCAGGACAGGACAAAAGATATAAGCTATCCCGGCGGTGTTAAAACTATCAGGCACCAGTCGAAACGGAGCAAGGGGCGTCGTCCGAAAAAAAGGTAAGCCTGTATAATTGGGTGAGGTATAGTAGCAGCCAGGACCAGGGGAAGTTGACAATCATGGGCGATAAAGATAAACAGGTTATTCAAAAAGCTGAATATATTCTGGAAGGGTTACTCGATAAAATTGGGGTTGAGTCTTCTATCACATCGAAGGAGAGCATAGAAAAAGAAGGTGAGCCTGCTTCGGTTACCTTTAATATAGAGGGTGACGATCTTGGTATATTGATCGGCAGGCGCGGCCAGACACTGGCCTGCTTACAGTTCATTCTCCGGCTCATGGTGGGTCATCAAACTAAAACCTGGCTTCCCATAATCGTTGATGTCGAGGGTTACAAGCAAAACCGTTCCGAGAAGCTACGGGCTCTGGCATTCCGCCTGGCTGGTCAGGTTGTAACCAGTAAAAAGCCGTTTACCCTTGAACCCATGCCAGCTTACGAGAGGCGTATTATACATCTCGCACTTTTAGAAGATCCCGATGTTACCACGGAAAGCATCGGACTGGGTGAGGCTCGAAAGGTGATCATTAGACCTAAATAATATCTTTCCTCGATTATGTTGCGCTTCATTAATCGCTTCGATTATTTTCAAAACTATAAACTAAACCGGGATAATAGAATCAAGTGATAGTAACGGTTAGGATGGTAACTTTATGTTTCGTGCAGTGAACAGCCGTGTCTCTTTTCCGGATTTGGAGCAATCCATATTGGATTTCTGGCGGAAAAACGATATCTTCGAGCGAAGTGTAGAGTCAAGAAAGCAAGGTAAAAGATTTGTTTTCTATGAAGGTCCTCCAACCGCCAACGGTAGTCCCGGAATTCACCATATCCTTGCTCGTGTTTTTAAAGACGTAATTCCCCGTTACAAGACCATGAAGGGTTACTACGCACCCCGCATAGCCGGTTGGGACACACATGGTTTGCCGGTAGAACTTGAGGTGGAGAGAAAACTCGGTTTCTCCACTAAAAGCCAGATCGAGGAATTCGGAATTGATCGTTTTAACTCTCTCTGCAGGGAAAATGTATCTAAATACCTCGGGGAATGGCGTGCAATGACCGAGCGTATCGGCTTCTGGGTTGACCTAGATCGTGCTTACATCACTATGGATAACAGCTATATCGAAACCGTGTGGTGGGCAATAAAACAACTTTGGGATAGGGGACTAGTATATCAGGGCTACCGTGTGACGCCGCACTGTCCTCGTTGCGGGACCTCATTAAGCTCTCACGAGGTTGCCCTGGGCTACCGGGAAAACGCCAAGGATCCTTCGGTTTTCATAAAATTTCCGGTTTCAAAATCACTTTATAAAACCCAGGGTTTCCTCGAAAACCTGCAGTGCCTCTACGGTGACCGCACAGCTAACTTTATCCGCTGGATACTTGACATAACCGGGGATAGTCCCGTATTTCTGTTAGCCTGGACCACTACTCCCTGGACTCTACCCGGTAACACCGCGCTCGCCGTTGCCGCGGATGCTGAATATTCTATTGTCAAGCATGAAAACGAATATATCATCTTAGCCTCTTCCCGACTTGAACATGCCGGCTTAACGAACGCCACGATCATAGACAGGGTATCTGGTGCAGATCTGGTCGATCTGAGGTATGAGCCACTGTATAACCCCTTTTACTTTGGTATACCAATCGAAACAATGTCTCTTCCCGATCAGGAAGGCAAGCCTTCACCAGAAATATGGAGGGAGGAGGGCAATATCAGTTATCCTGTAATTGCCACTGATTTTGTTTCCATGGAAGAGGGTACGGGCATCGTTCATGTTGCGCCGGCCTATGGCGAAGTAGACTACCAGGCCGGTAGGGATAACTGCCTTGATTTCGTCCATCCGGTTGACATTGATGGAAAGATAAGCGGATGCTACCCATTTTCCGGACGTTTCGTCAAGGACGCAGACCCCCTAATACTAGACGAACTCAAGTCCAGAGGGCTTCTTTTCCGCTGTGAAACGCTGTATCACACTTATCCTTTTTGCTGGCGCTGTGAATCACCCCTTTTATATTATGCCAAACAAACTTGGTATATACGCACAACTGCGGCCAAAGAGGCACTTATCAGGGGAAATCAACAGGTTAACTGGTATCCCGAGCATATTAAATACGGCCGTTTCGGTGACTGGTTGGAAAACAACATAGATTGGGCCTTTTCACGGGAGCGATACTGGGGTACGCCGCTGCCTGTATGGCGCTGCAATTCATGCAGCCGCTACGAATGCATCGGTAGTATTGATGAATTAATGGATAAATCCAGAGATAGAAAAATTGGTGAATCTCTGGATCTACATCGACCATTCGTCGATAATGTCACCTTTTCTTGTGACTGCGGGGGAACAATGAAACGCGAGCCGGATGTTATTGACTGCTGGTTCGATTCCGGAGCAATGCCCATCGCCCAATCACATTATCCCTTCGAAAACAAAAGCCTTCTCGAAGACGGCCGTTTTCCCGCAGATTACATTTGCGAAGCTGTAGACCAGACCAGGGGTTGGTTTTACAGTCTCCACGCGATATCTGTTCTTCTATTCGGCCAGCCCTGCTTCAGGAATGTAATCTGCCTGGGCCATATTCTCGATGACAAGGGCGAGAAGATGAGTAAAGCTAGGGGAAACGTAGTTCAGCCAATGTCAATAATAAACCTTTATGGCGTGGACTCTTTACGCTGGTACTGTCTTACAGCTTCACCGCCGGGTAACGTACGCCGTTTTTCGGCAAAGCTGGTTTCCGAAATAAACCGGCGTTTTCTGCTCACTTTGTGGAATGTTTATTCGTTTTTCGTCACATATGCCAATATTGACCGCTTCAGCCCACAAACAACCACCCTACCTGTAACCTCCGTCCTGGACAAATGGATAATTTCCGATTTGAACCAGCTTATAACAGATGTCGATTCTGGGCTGGAAACCTATAATCCCACCGATGCGGGAAGAAAGATAGAGGGATTCGTAGACAGCTTATCAAACTGGTATGTACGCCGCAGCCGACGCCGGTTCTGGAAAAGTGAAAACGACGCCGATAAGCTGTCAGCATATCAGACACTTTACAATTGTCTTGTCACCCTATCCAAGTTACTCGCTCCATTTACCCCTTTTTTGGCAGAGGAACTTTATCAGAACCTTGTTGTTAATGGCCAGGCTGTAAAATACATAACGAGCGTCCATCTCACCGACTTTCCTGCCGCTGACGCAACTCTTATCGATAGATGCCTATCCGAAGACATCAAGTTGGCCATGAAGCTGTCCAGCCTGGGAAGGGCAGCCCGGAGCAAAGCGGGAATCAAGGTTCGACAGCCACTGGCAGCTAATTACGTTAGCTTGAATTCGCCTTCCGAAAAGATCTCACTTGAGCGAATAAAAGCTGACGTTATGGAAGAACTTAACATAAAAGATTTGAAAGTCATGGACGACCTTTCCGTTCTTGGAGATAATTATATAATTATCGAAGAAAGTGGCCAATCCATCGCGGTACCAACAGAGATATCGCCAGACCTTCTCGCCGAGGGTTTAGCGCGGGAAATAGTACACCGACTGCAAAACATGCGCCGCTCCGCGGGGTTCGACATCGCCAATCACATAGCAACCTACTATCAAGGAGATGAATACGTACGACAGGTAATAAATGACTTCGCCGATTATATAAAGCAAGATACGCTTTCCCTAGAGCTTACCGATGATATACCTTGTGACGGCATATTGAACGAAAGCTACCGACTGGAAGGACACGACATTAAACTCGGTGTTAAAAGGCTGGATTAGGATGGCGGTGGAACTTCTGTCAGAACCACGGATAACGTATATTCATTATCGCCACGCCAGTATACTATTTCTACTTCCTCTCCTATTTCACGAGCGTGTATAGCCTCGATTAAATCCCTGGCGCTTTCTATTTTCTCATCGGCAAGCCGCACAATAACATCCCCGGTTTTAAGACCAGCTATATCGGCTGGACTTCCCGGTGACACAAAACTGATCATAGCTCCCCTGTTTACTGTCAGGTTGTTAAGGAAAACAACCACAGGGTTGATATCGGACACCCTTACTCCCAGATAGGTACGTAGTACATAACCCCTAACGATAAGCTGATCTATTATCTCTCTGGCACTATTTACGCTTATGGCATAGCCGAAACCTTCTACGCCGACCTGGGCTATTTTGGCACTGGTAATACCTATTACTTCACCCGCCATATTAACCAGAGGGCCTCCGCTATTTCCCGGGTTTATGGCAGCGTCAGTCCTTATAAGATCATTTAGAGTCTGTACATCAGATACGGGCAGTGTTACATCAAGCTGGCTTATCCAGCCTCCCGTCATACTGATACCCTCTCCCAGGGCATTTCCTATAGCGGCAACCGGCTCTCCAAGTTCTAATTTTTCCGAATCACCAATATCGGCTGAAGGCAGGCCCTCGATGTCAATGGTCACTACCGCAAGGTCAGTTACAGGGTCGGTACGCACTTCCTGTGCCGAGAAATTTCTGCCGTCGTCTAATAAGATGATAATTTCCTGCGCACCTTCAACTACATGGTTATTGGTTACGATTATCCCGTCTTCTTCGATAATCCAACCTGAACCAGTCCCTCTATCCGTTTGTATCGCAACTACCGATGGTTTTACCTTGTTTACCACCGCAACAAAATCCGGCAGAGTTACGTTCTCTCCACTTGCAGATGGCGTTTGCCATTCGGGATCGATGGGCGTAACCGGAGGCTCCGGGGCAGTAGGGGTTTCCGTGGTTTCCTCCACCTCGGGCATTTGAGAAAACCATTCAGCGATGCCTTCAATCCAGCTGCAACCATTTCCGAAAACGGTTATAGCTATTAGAATGCCAGCCAAGAGATATCCGAGCTTTTTGTTTTTCATCTTTGTATTATTTACTATTCTAGCACAGGCATGTTATGACAGCAATCAACCATTAATCTTACTGAATAGCCCTTGATGAAAGATAGATGCATATCGCACCACAGGCGGCAACATTCAACGATTCTGCCTTTTCCCTTGATATCTCGATCTTTATAGTGTGCTTTGCCATCTCTATCAATTTACACGAGGGGCCAGAAACCTCATTCCCAAGCCCAAGTATGATCATGTCTTTTTCATTTAACAGTGATGGGCTGCCTTTAGCTTTTAGTGATGCGACAATAATAGAGTAGCCTGCTCGATCTAATTTATCTGCCAGTGCGAGGTAACCGGCATTTCTCCTTAACCAAAGCGAGAGAATGCTTCCGGCACTTGCCTGGGCACACTTTGGTGATAGGGGATCCGCACACTTCTCACTGAGAATAACGCCATTATAATCGAAGGCAGCCGCGGTACGGATAAGTGTACCTACATTACCAGGGTCCTGAATGTCTTCAAGGAGTAAAATTCTTTTTCCTATATTCTCTGGTAATATATCGGAGTAGATACCCTGCGGTGTCCGCACAATAGCAATCAGTCCCTGGGGTGTTTTAGTAGAGCTAATTGATCTAAACTGTTTTTCGTTAACATGTCGCACCTTGTACCTTGAATATACCGGCAAGACATCTTCTTTGGCGACGATCTCAATTATTCCTTCAGGACAGATACCCATTATCTGCTTTATAGCCCTGTCACCCTCTACGAGAAAAGCACCAGCTTCTCGCCTTCCCCTGGAAGTAGCAAGAGACCTATACCACTTTATGGCCCTTAATGAAGCATCGACCATTTTATCCTTTTCACATTCAACTTTTTGTCCTAATTGCTTTCGCCTGCCATCTCTGTTAATATAGTCACTTTAAACTACCTCACTTGTCAATAATCGCTCATATATTTAAATGCGCTTCCTCAACATGGAGATCACAAAGCCTCTAATAATGTCAGTCACATAGAACCAATACCCCCACCCGGCTCGGGCAGGGGTATTATTGATTAACTT
>Ga0068714_10005679_pt1 | contig 13118 bp, 12 predicted proteins | sample MTBNYHSulfiMetaG_FD_62988 | JGI IMG/M metagenome (GOLD analysis project Ga0068714, IMG submission 62988) | Enrichment culture microbial communities from rom New York Harbor, USA that are MTBE-degrading - MTBE-NYH (New York Harbor Sulfidogenic)... | ecosystem: Environmental > Aquatic > Marine >... | reverse complement strand
CGGTTGGTGTGACGGGCGGTGTGTACAATCCCCGAGTACATATTCACCGCAGTGTGGCTGACCTGCGATTACTAGCGATTCCGGCTTCATGAGGTCGAGTTGCAGACCTCAATCCGAACTAAGGAGGGCTTTTTGGGATTGGCTCCACCTTACGGCATTGCAACCCTCTGTACCCCCCATTGTAGCATGTGTGTCGCCCCAGGCATAAGGGACATGATGACTTGACGTCATCCCCTCCTTCCTCCGGCTATTCACCAGCAGTCTCGTCAGAGTCCCCGGCATGATCCGCTGGCAACTGACGACAAGGGTTGCGCTCGTTTCGGGACTTAACCCAACGTCCCACGACACGAGCTGACGACAGCCATGCATCACCTGTACTAGCTCCCTACCCGAAGGCAGGGTCGTCCCCCTTTCAGGTTCCTACCACTAGTATGTCAAGCCTGGGTGAGGTTCTTCGCTTATCATCGAATTGAACCACGTGCTCCACCGCTTGTGCGGGGACCCGTCAATTCTCTTGAGTTTTAGCCTTGCGGCCGTACTCCCCAGGCGGTTCACTTAACGCGTTAGCTTCGGCACCGATCGGTATGAGTGACCGACACCCAGTGAACATCGTTTGGGGCGTGGACTACGGGGGTATCTAATCCCCTTCGCTCCCCACGCTTTCGCGCGTCAGCGTCGGTAGCAGGCCAGAGAGTTGCCTTCGCCATCGGGGTACCTCACAGTATCTACGCATTCCACCGCTACTCTGTGAGTTCCACTCTCCTCTCCTGTACCCAAGCCATGCAGTTTCATCTGACCTTCCCCGGTTGAGCCGAGGGCTTTCACAGATGACATACTTGGCCGCCTAGACGCCCTTTACGCCCAGTGATTCCGGATAACGCTCGCATCCTTCGTCTTACCGCGGCTGCTGGCACGAAGTTAGCCGATGCTTATTCCTGGGGTACCGTCATCGGAAGGGCATTTCCTCCCATCCTTATTCTTTCCCCAGAAAAGGGGTTTACAACCCGAAGGCCTCCATCCCCCACGCGGTGTCGCTCCGTCAGGCTTTCGCCCATTGCGAAAGATTCCCCACTGCTGCCTCCCGTAGGAGTCTGGGCCGTATCTCAGTCCCAATGTGGCTGGCCATCCTCTCAGACCAGCTACCCATCACAGCCTTGGTAGGCCATTACCCTACCAACAAGCTAATAGGCCGCAGCCCCCTCCCCTTGCGACGGCAGGACCGTCTTTGATTGTGAGCCCATCGACTCACAACAACATCGGGTATTAGCCACCCTTTCGAGTGGTTGTCCCCGTCAAGAGGGTAGGTTGACTACGTGTTACTCACCAGTCCGCCGCTCCGTCACCGGTTCGCACACCCCGAAGGGTGATTGATCCGGCTCGATCGCTCGACTTGCATGTGTTAGGCGCACCGCTAGCGTTCATCCTGAGCTGAGATCAAACTCTCTTGGTTTTAGATTTTGATCTGTTAGTCAAGGTGACAGGGCGCTTCTCTTGTTACGGAGAAGCGCACACCACGCTATCCACTTTTCAAAGACCAGCTTGCCAGAAAGAAAGTATAGCGGGGGGTCTCGGGCCTGTCAAGAAACCCGCCACAAGACAAAAAGCCGCATCCATCTTGCATTCTGGCCTTGCCCGAGTCCGCCGAGACAAGTATACTCGATCGCCAGGCAGGGGGTGAGGCCATCTCATGGATCATGGACCGATTGGCGTCATCGCCGGCGGAGACTCCCCCGAGCGAGCGGTTTCCCTGATGACCGGCGAGCAGGTCGCCCAAGCGCTTGGGGAACTCGGGCACCGTGCGACGCTCGTTCGAATCGACGGCCTCGACGACCTCGTCGGCGCCCTGCGCGGCGTGAGGACCGCCTTCAACTGCCTGCACGGCGGCCCGGGAGAGGATGGGACGGTGCAGCTCCTCTTCGACGTCCTTGGCGTCGCCTATCCGGGCTCCGGCCCCCAGGCGAGCGCGCTGTGCATGGACAAGCCTCGCGCCAAGGACGTCTTGTCACGTCGGGGGATCCCCGTGCCCCCGGGCACCCTCTATGCCGGCCAACCGATCGCGCCCTTCTGCGAGAAAGCGGCCTCGGAGTTCGGCCTGCCGCTGGTCTTGAAACCCTCGAACCAGGGATCGAGCGTGGGCGTCCAGATCATCGATGCCGTCGATGACCTGCCTGCGGCGATGGAGAAAGGGTATGAGACCTACGGGGCGTTGCTCGTCGAGGCCTATATTCCCGGACGCGAGCTCACCGCCGGGATCCTTCAAATCGACGGGATTGAGCAAGCGCTGCCGCTCGTCGAGATGCGGCCGAAGAACCGGTTCGCCCACTACGACTACGAGGCCAAGTACACCGAGGGGGTCACCGAGTTCTTGGTCCCCGCACCGCTGCCCGAGACCACGACACGGCATGTCCAGGAGGTGGCTCTCGCCGCGCACCGAGCGCTGGGTTGCAGCGGCTTCTCGCGGATCGACCTGCGGCTCCACACTGACGGGACACCCTACGTTCTGGAGGCGAACACCCTGCCCGGCATGACGAAGATGAGCGACCTACCTCGAGCGGCAGCCGCCATCGACATCCCGTTCAAGCGGCTCGTCGCGCTGATGCTCGAGTCCGCTATTCGAAAGGAGGCACCATGAATATCCAATGGATCGGCCATTCCTGTTTTCTGATCCACAGCAAAGAGGCCAACATCCTCACCGACCCGTTCAACGAGGCGATCCCCTACAGCATTCCGGATACCGCCGTGGACATCGTCACCGTGAGCCACGAGCACTTCGACCACAACGCGGTCGAGCGCGTGAAGGGCAACCCGGAGATTGTCCGCGGCGATGGCCCCCACACCGCCGCGGGGATCACCTTCCAGGGCGTTCCCTCCTTCCACGACGAGGAGAAGGGCAAGAAGCGTGGGCTCAACACGATCTTCCTGTTCACGCTCGAGGGGATCCGCTTCGCGCACTTCGGGGATCTCGGCCAGCCCCTCACCCAGGATCAGAAGATGGCGCTCTCGCGGGTGGAGGCGGCGTTCATCCCGGTCGGCGGCTACTACACGATCGGCCCCGATCAGGCCCGCGCCGTCATGCAGGAGCTCCCCCAGCTGAAGGTCGTCTTCCCGATGCACTACAAGACCGACAAGCTCTCCTCGGACTTCCCGATCGCGCCATTGGACAAGTTCACGCGCGGGATGCAGAATACCCGCAAGATCGGCCGCTCGGAGGTGGCGCTCACACGCGACTCGCTCCCCGGTCAAACGGAGGTCTGGATTCTCGACTATGCCTAACGTATCGCAGCGCACGCAGATCCTGCAGGGGTCACCGATCCGCCGGCTCGTCCCGCTGGCGGTCGCCGCCAAGAAGCGGGGGATTCACGTCTACCACTTGAACATCGGACAACCCGACATCCCCACGCCCCGCGCGTTCATGGATGGGATCAAGCAGGCCGACATCGACGTCCTGTCGTATGCTCCCGCCAACGGGATTCCCGAGGCGGTCGACGCCCTGCTGCGGTTCTATGCTGGCATGGGGGTACAGCTCACCGAAGACGAGCTGCGGGTCACCATCGGAGGGAGCGAGGCTTTCGCCTTCGCCCTCCAGGCGACCTGTGATCCCGGCGACGAAGTCCTGATCCCCGAGCCGTTCTACCCGAACTACCTCGGGCACGCGCTCGTCAACGGGATCAAGGTCGTGCCGATCACCGCCAAGATCCAGGACGGGTTCCACCTGCCGCCGATCGAGGAGATCGAAGCGCTCGTGACCCCACGCACCAAGGCGATCCTCTTCTCCAACCCGGGCAACCCGACGGGCGTGGGCTACACCCGCCGCGAGCTCGAAGGCGTCGCCGATCTCGCACTGCGACGCAACCTGTTCGTGATTTCCGACGAGCCGTACCGCGAGCTGATGTACGAGGGACACGCGACGAGCATCCTCGAGTTCCCGCAACTGCACGACCGCGCCATCCTCGTCGATTCGATCTCCAAGCGCCTGTCCGCCTGCGGCGCGCGCATTGGCTGCCTGGTCACCCGCAATCGCGAGCTCATGACCTCCTTCAACAAGCTGTGCATGATCCGCCTGTCCGCGCCGACCTTCGAGCAACTCGGGCTGGTCTCCTTCCTCAACGATCCCAACTACAAGAAGGAGATCGAGGCGATGCGGACCAAGTTCCACTCGCGCCGCGACACCCTTTGCGAAGCCCTGCGGACGATCCCCGGCGGAATCTGCCACAAGCCGGAAGGCGCGTTCTACGTGTTCGCCAAGTTCCCCCAGCTCGACAACTCCGAAGACTTCGTGAAGTTCATGCTGAACGACTTCAACCTCGACGGGGAAACGACGATGGTCGCCCCGGGGGTCGGATTCTACGCCACGCCGGGCAAGGGGGCCGACGAGGTGCGGCTTGCGTACGTGCTCGAAGAAAAGAAGCTCGTCCGCGCCGTCGAGGTGTTGAAGGCCGGGCTGGAAACCTACGTGAGGCAGCGCCAAGGCGTCGCTGCACCCGCTGGATGAGGGAACGGCTCGACAAGGTCATCAAGCAGCGCCGCCTGATCCGCAGCCGGTCGCGCGCCCAGCGGGTAATCGAGGCCGGCCGGGTGACGGTCGACGGCCAGGTGATCACACGCCCGGGCCACCCCATCGATCCCGAGGCGCAGATCGTGATCCTCTCCCGTGAGCGCTACGTCAGCCGCGCCGGCGAGAAGCTCGAGGCCGCGCTCAAACGGTTTCGTATCGATCCCAAGGGTCGGATCTGCCTGGACATCGGCGCCTCGACCGGCGGGTTCACCGATTGTCTCCTGCAGCACGGCGCGGCGAAGGTCATTGCGATCGACGTCGGCCACGGCCAGCTCCACCCCAAGCTGCGGAGCGATCCCCGGGTGGTCGCGCGAGAGGGGATCAACGCTCGCTATCTCGAGCCGCAGGACGTCGGCGAGCCGGTCGAACTCGTGACGATCGACGTCTCCTTCATCCCGCTCAAGCTGATCCTCCCGCCGCTCGTCGAGATCGCGGCGGACGCCGGCACGCCGCCGTGCGATCTGATCCTGCTCGTCAAACCCCAGTTCGAGGTCGGCCGCGATCGCCTCCCCGGTGATGGGGTCGTCAAACGGGAAGCCGATCGAATCGCCGCGCTCGACGACCTCCGCGCCTTCGTCGAGACCGAGACGCCGTGGCGGATCCTCGAGGCGATCGACTCGCCGATCCCCGGCGAGAAGGGGAACCTCGAGACCCTCCTGCACCTGCGCTAGACGTCGATCGCGCCCTCGAGATACGTCACCGCGCTGCCTGCAATCCCGACGCGCTCGCCGCGATCCGTACAGAAGAGCTCGCCCCCGCGCGCCGACACCTGGAGCGCGTGGAGCTCCTTCTTTCCCAACTTCGCGGCCCAGAAGGGGATCAGGACGCAGTGCGCCGAGCCGGTGACCGGGTCCTCGGGAATGCCGACCGCCGGAGCGAAGAACCGCGACACGAAATCGACCGTGTGCCCCTTCGCAGTGACGATCGCGCCGCGACTGTCGCGCATCACGGCGGAAGAGAGATCAGGGCGGAGCGCGCGGACGGTCCGTTGATCGGCCAACACCACGAGCAGGTCCTCCTCGGAGCCCAGCACCGCAACCGGTGTGGCACCGAGCGCCTCCGCCAAGCCATCGGGTGCGGCAATGCCGCGCGGCGGCCTCGCTGGGAAGTCCATCTCCAGCCGATTCCCCTTCCGCTCGACGATGAGCTCGCCGGCCTTTCTCGTCTGGAAGCGGATCCGCTTCTCCGGCCAGCCGCGATGCTCGAACAGGACGTGAGCGCTCGCGAGCGTCGCGTGCCCGCACAGCTTCACCTCGATCAGCGGTGTGAACCACCGCACCTCAACCTCTTCACCATGCCGGACAAGGAACGCCGTTTCGGAGAGGTTGTTCTCCGCAGCGATCGCTTGTAGCGTCGTATCCGGAAGCCACGCCTCGAGCAGGCACACCGCGGCCGGGTTGCCGGAGAACACCGTCGAGGTGAACGCGTCCACCTGGAACATAGGGATTCTCATTGAGCCTCCTCCAATGGGGCTCTCCCGCTATGCCGCGGGGCGCTCCATCGTGACCTCGTGGAGCTTCGGGTAGTCGTCGCTCGTGCACCAAGTGGGCACGGATTCCTTTACCGCTCGGAACCCCATCCGCTCGAACACTTCTACATTCCCGGTCTCGCGGATCGTGTCGAGCCGGACGGTGTTGCGTCCCAAGCTCGGCGCCAGAGACGCGATCCACACGAGGAGTGCTCGCGCGATTCCGATCCTCTGCGCCTCGGGATGCACCGCAAGACCGATCACATGGACGTGATCCTGGTGCACTGCGTACTGCACCGTGCCAACGATCCGCCCGTCGACCTCGGCGACGAGACGCGTGCCCTCCCTCGCTCGCTCTACCTGCCGCGCTGCGGCCTCGCCGACCGGACGGTAGATCGGCGCGAGTGGCGCGAACGCCTCCTCCTTGATCGTTGCCACCGACGCCGCGTCGGACTCCGCCGCCCTGCGGATCGTGATCCCGCCCGCAAACCGACTCATCGCGCGCCTCCCTTGCCCAGCCCAGTCGATCTCCACGAGCCTCCCTCTGTCTCGACCGACCAAACGGCCTCTGGCAGCAAGCTCGCAACCGCCTCCGCGAACCGCATTGGCTCCTCGAACGGTGGGGCGTGGCCCGAACCCTCGAACCAGATCCACCGCTTTGCGGGCGCACGCAGTGCCTCAAAGTAGCGCTGCGACATCTCGAAGGCGGTGTTGTAATCGTACCTTCCGATGCAGAAACACACAGGGACATCGATCTGCGGGACCTCTTCGAAGAGATCGACACTCGGCACGATCCGCCGCGCGAACTCCTGTCCCAGGCGGATTCCCCGAACGAACCGCACGTAGTCGAGCGGGCCGTACCGGCGCGAGAGGAGCATGGTCGGAAGTGCCCTCCGGATCAGCGCTCCTGTCCCGGCGCAGAACTGGCCACCGAAGACCTTCATCCACCTCGCCTTCTCTTCGACGTAGGGGATGAACGCCTCGTGGGTAATCGGAAACTCGATCGATCGCAGCCGTTCGAGAGCTACGGAGTTACCGTGCTTCTGCGCTTGCGCAATGAGGTAGTCGATTGACAGCCGCTCTCCTTCCTGGAACTGCGCCCCGACGCCCGTCGCCACGAAGGCGTGGATCCCCTTTGGGCAGTGCCTTACGACATGGAAGCCGAGCGTGGCTCCCCACGAATGCCCCACGAGGAACACGCCAGATTGCCGGAAGCGCGCGAGCAGCCACCGCACCAGTTCAGCCGTGTCGGCAACGTAAGTCTCGAGCGTCAGTTCCGATACTGACGCACCCCATCGGTAGGACTTGCCCGCGCCGCGCTGATCCCAGTTCACGACGACAAACCGTCTCTCGAGGTCCCTCTGAAACGCTGGCGCAAAGGAGATCTGAGCGAACCCCGGGCCGCCATGGAGAAACAGGAGAGGTGGATTCTCAAGCGACTCGCCGCGGATGAGCACCCACTGCTCCTCCCCGCCGAGCCTCACCTTCATGAGTTCATTCGCCCGTCCGCCCGCGTTGCGCCGCATCGCATCCCCCCTGTCCGGGGTCAGACCTTCTGCTCCGGGGTCATTTCAAGCCGAGCTTCTCGCCGCGTTCGAGCAGTTGGATCGCTTCAGTCACACGTCGCTTGCGTGTTTCGGACCGCTTGGCGGTCGTGATCCACAGGATGTACTGCTTGCGATACGTCGGCGCCAGGGCCGCGAACGTCTTCGCCGCAGCGGGATGGGCCGCGAGCGCCTGTTCGAGCTCCTCGGGCACGTCGTCGACCAAGACCGTCGGCCGGGCCTGTTCCCGGTCCCACTCACCGGAGGCCTTGGCCTCGTTGATGAGCCCCTGTCCTGCTTCCGTCATCCGGCCTTGAGCGATCATCGCCTCGACGCGCGCCTTGTTCGAGGCCGACCACGGGCTTCCCGGCCGCCGCGGCGTGAACTTGCGGAGGTACCGGTCGTCGTCGAGGCGCTTGATGAGGCTGTCGATCCACCCGAAGCACAGCGCCTCCTCCACCAGGGCGCCGTACGGCACGTTCTTCTCGCCGGTGTGTCCCTTGTAGAAGACAAGCCAGAGCTCGGATTCGCTTGTGTGATGCTCGGCGAGCCACGCCCGCCATGCGTCACGTGATTCGACTCGTAGTGTGTTCACGTTCGTGTCCTCCCGCGCAGCGGGCGGTTGCTCGGCCAGGCCACCGGATGCTCATGGCATGGCTAGTCTACCACACATCTCCTGCCTCGTCGGCCCTCCGTCCCATCGCTCTTGGCTGATTCGCGGATTGTACGGAAGCCTCCACCCGCCGTGTATGCCTTGGTGGCATCCCTTCAGACGACATGGGATTGCCCCACTGCGGCCGCCCGGTCGGCACACTGCAATGGTCCCACAAGCTGGCGGCGGCTATCCCCGGCTCGATGGCGCGGGGCGTTTCCGCGACCTGCCGGAGGCGATACCCGTAGAGTAGGCGTTCCCGCACAATCAACACCCGCTTGTCTGCCTTGACACGGTCCGCCGCCTCGGGTATATATCGGCACCGATATATCGACGCCGAGCGATCACCCATTCCGGCATCAAGGAGGCTCAATGCGTACAAGGCGCGTCCTGACGGCGCTCCTGGGAACGAACTTCGTCAGCGCCATGGGAATCACAATCGTGGTCCCACTGATCGCCAACCTCGACGGGATCTTCGGCGTCTCGTCGGCGTACGGGATCTGGATCATCACGCTGTTCATGCTGAGCTACGCCATGGGCATGGCCTTGGTCGGGCGACTGTCCGACGCGATCGGCCGGCGGCCGGTCTACGTCACCTCGATGGCGGTGTTCACCGCAGGGCTCCTGGTGAGTGCGGTCGCGCCGCACTTCGAGTGGGTGCTCGTCGGCCGCTTCCTGCAGGGGCTCGGCGCGAGCGGATCGCTTCCGATCGCTCAGACGATCGCCTACGAGTTCTTCGGCGAGCGCAAGGGCCTCGCGATGGGCGGGATCAGCGCGGTCTTCGGAATCGGCGTGATCGCCGCGATCAACCTGGGCGGCGGGATCTACGAGGCGTTCGGCTGGCGGGCCGTCTTCACCGTGACGTTCGCTCTGGCGGCGCTGGGTTGGGGCCTGTCGTTCCTGATCCCCGAGACGCTCAAGCGCAAGACCCGTCTGGGTCTCGACGCGGGCGGCATCCTGACGTTCGGCCTGGCGGTCGCGGCCTTCATGATGCTCTTCCGCGGGCTCTCCAACGCGGGGTTCGCCTCGCTGTCCGTGTGGCCGTACGCGGCGGTGCTCGCCTCCGCGATCGTTGCGTTCCTGTTCTTCGAGCGGCGCGCGGCCCACCCGGCAATCGATCTGGGTCTCTTCCGGATGCCGACGTTCGTGTGGGTGATCGTCACGGCGATCACCGGCGGGATCGGCATGTTCGTCTTCGAGACCTTCCTGCCGAGCTTCGCCCAGGTCTCGCTGGGGTACACCGTCGCCCAGGCCGCGTACTCGATCAACCTGATGGCGGTAACGATGATCGCTTCCGCGGGGCTGACCGGCGCGCTGAGCGACCGGTTCGGACCCGAGCGGGCGCTCGCGTTCAGCCTGGCCACGACGACGCTGAGTTTCTTCCTGATCACCGCGATCGGCGCGCCAGTTCCCGCCTACTACATCGGCAGCGCAGTCGCGGGCGCGGGCCTCGGCAGCCTGATGACGCCGATCAACGTCATCGGCATGCGCGAGGGTGGCGAAGGCCGTGAGGGCATTTCCTCGGGGATCGTGAGCCTGTCGCGCACGCTCGGCGGCATCGTCGGGCCGACGATCGCCGGCTACATCCTGTCGCGGACGGACTTCTCGTCGCTCTTCGCGATCGACAACCTGCTTTCCGCCTACAGGCGCATCTACCACTTCGGCCTGTGGGTCTCTCTTGTCGGCTTCGCGTTCGCTCTCGCGCTTCTGGCGCGTTCACTTCGACAAACGGAGGCAAAGAGATGACACGACGATTCGTAAGATCCTTACTGCCATTGGGCCTGCTCGCGCTCCTCGTCTTCGGCGCCACGGCCAACGGAGCTTGGATCCTCGACCAGGTGCAATCGGCTTCAGGCGGCCTGACCGCCTACGCGGCGACGATCCAGATGACCCAGCACAAGGGGCGCACGCAGTCGACGATCGCGTTCTCGTTCGACTTCGTCCCGCCAGACCGGATGCGGATCGTGTACACAGATCCCGGCGCAGTGAAGGGACAAACGATGATCCTGAACGGCGACCGGTTCTACACCTACCTGCCGAGCCTGAACCGCCGCGTGTGGCAGGACGTGAAGAAGGGCGGAACCGATCAGGGCAAGGAGATGGGCTTCCTCTACGACTTCGTCACCCGCGGCGCAGAGGCGTTCATCGCCGCCCATCCGGTGACGGTGGCCTCGCAAACGTCGAGCTACACGCTCACCGCCACAGGACAGACCGTTGAAACGGTGTCACTCGCGTTCGCGCTTCCTGATGGCAGACAAGTGGTGCGGTTGAACACCGGCGACGGCGCGCCGGTGACGGTCGACATCTACCAGGGCGAGACGCTCGCCATGGAGCTCCGCGTGCTCGGCTACGCGATGAACGAATCGATCGACGACACGGTGTTCCGGATCCCCGCGAAGGAGTAGGACGATGACTGACGTGCGCCGCGGGCACCTGAAGTTCTACGTCTTGCGGCTCCTGTCGGAGTCCCGGCGTACGGGCTACGGGTTGATGAAGGCCATCAAGGAGGAGACGGGCTTCTGGAAACCGTCCGCTGGGTCGCTCTACCCGTTGCTCGCGGCAATGCGGGAGCAAGGGCTGATCGCCGAAGCGCACGAACCCGATGGCTCGACGCGCTGGGACATCACCAACGAGGGGAGAACCGTCTACGCCCAGGCTTCCGAGAGCCGCCGCGAACTGTTCGACGGCATGCGGCAGTCGCTCCTCGTCTTCTCCAAGGTGTTCGACGTCGACCTGCTCGAACGGATGGCTGAGCGACTCGGCCGCTGGCACGAGGGTCGCGAGGACTTCCGCGCGCTCGGCCCGCTGTTCATGGACCTCCATGATACGTTGTGGAGACTCCCGCCGCTGTCACGGAAGCAGGAAGCCAAGGCCGCAGCGATCCTGAAGGATGCGGCCGCCGCGCTCGAGCGCCTTCGCAGAGAGGTCGGGACATCCTCGCAGGGAGGCCCGCCTCCGAAGGCGTAGCGAGCCGATCTTGGCGTGATCGCTGGACGAGGGCACCTGGGGCCCGTATCGTTGCGGCGATACACCAAGGGGGATCAGTGGAGACGACGACACAGATCACGGTCCGCGGCTACCACGAGGATCGCTTCGGGCACGTCAACAACGCCCGGTACCTCGAGTTCCTGGAGGAGGGCCGCTGGGCGCACCTCGAGGCGCACAGGATCGATGAGGCATTCTTCCGCGAGCACCACGTGTTCCCGGTCGTCGTGCGCCTGACCATCTCTTACCGGCGTCCGGCGCGTGCAGGCGACGTGCTCGTGGTCACAACGCGACTCGCCAAACGCGGAAGCCGCAGGGTCGTGCTCGCTCAGGAGGGACGATTCGCGTCGTCGGACGAAATCTGCGTCGAGGCGCAGGTCACCGCCGTCTTCCTCGACGAGTCGACCGGCCGGCCGGTGGCGCTCGCCGAGCCGTTCTTCGCGGCGTGGCCCGAGCTGCGGCACGCCACAGACGACGGGTAGCTCGCGGGCAGCGCATCCACACGTCACCCGATGTCCCGATCGACGGGGCCCGCCCGGTGCGACGCAAGCCGATAGCTGGATCCGTCGTTTCGCTCGATCGACCAGCGAATCGTCGTCAGCCGATCGAGGAACCGCTCGTCGTGGCTCACCAGGAGCAGCGCGCACCGCGCCTCGCGAAGCGCCTCCTCGATGCACTCGATCGATGGGAGGTCCAGGTGATTGGTCGGCTCGTCGAGCACGATCAGCTGTGGCGTTCGCGCCATGTGAAGCGCCAACAGGAGCTTGCGCAGCTCACCGGGACTCGGAAGACCGCTTCCGAGGAGTCGGCCCGGGTCCGATCCCAACCGGCTGACCCACGCCATCGTCCGCCCGAGCCGTTCGCCCGAGAGTGCCCGCGCCTCGTCGAGGATCCGCGCCGAGGCCCGGGCGTCGATCTCCTGCGGCATGTACACAAGCCGACCCGGACCCAGGTCGAGACACGAGACGATCCGCCGGACGAGCGTGCTCTTCCCAGAGCCGTTTGGACCGACGAGCGCCACCCGATCCGCGGGCCGCATGGAGAGCTCCCCATAGACGAGTCGGCGCTCCTCCCCCAGTCGGAGCGCACCGGCGGGCAGTCGAAACAGCTCGTTTCGCTGAGATCGCTCGCTCGAGATCTCGATGCCGAGCGCCGAGCGCCTGAGGAGCGGCCCCACGTTCTGCGCGGCTTTCGCCTGCGAGATCCGACCTTCCAATTGGCGGAGCCGCTTGCCGGCGCCCGAGTCAGCGACCCGCGCCTGGTCGATCTTCTCCTTGGCGTCGTGGTCCTTGTTGGAGAGGCCGCGCTTCGATCGCCCCCGATCGGCCTTGCGCTGCTGCTCACGGCGAACCACAAGTTCACGGCGTAGTCGCCGCTCCGTCCGCCTGGACGCGTCGCGTGCCTCGCGCAGCGCGCGGTCTTCCGCAAGGATCGCCTCGCGGGCGACGGTGTACCCACCGGAGCGCAAGGCGACGACCGCTTCGGAGACGAACACGCAGCGATTGCAGAGATCATCCAGGAGCTCCCGGTCGTGGCTGACCAGGAGGCCGATCCCCCGGAACGATCGAAGCGCGCTTCCCACGAGGCTGCGCGCCTCTTGGTCGAGGTGGTTCGTCGGCTCGTCGACCGCCAGGAGCTCGGGCTCGACCCACAGGGCGGTCGCGATCTGCGCGCGCTTCCGCTCACCGTGGCTGAGCGTCTTCCATCGGTCAAGCCAGTCCGTCTCGACGCCAAGCTGGCCGCGGATGCGGTAGGCACGCCCATCCTGTGCGGCCAGGAGATCTCTGAACCCGCTCATGGGTGCGTCGGTCCGCTGAGCGCAGTAGATCACCCGTCGCGGGCGGTGAACGCTTCCGCCACGTGGCGCGAGCTCGCCGCACGCCAGCCGGAGAAGCGTCGTCTTTCCCGCGCCGT
>Ga0068714_10005677_pt1 | contig 13120 bp, 7 predicted proteins | sample MTBNYHSulfiMetaG_FD_62988 | JGI IMG/M metagenome (GOLD analysis project Ga0068714, IMG submission 62988) | Enrichment culture microbial communities from rom New York Harbor, USA that are MTBE-degrading - MTBE-NYH (New York Harbor Sulfidogenic)... | ecosystem: Environmental > Aquatic > Marine >... | reverse complement strand
CAGCCACTCCCAGGGAAATGGTAATTGCTCCCAGGCCCTGCCCCTGATACTCGAGGTGGAGGCCATGGACCAGTTGACGCAGCTCTTCGGCTCGACTGCATGCAGTCTCCATGGAAGTCTCCGGCAGGATCAGAGTGAGCTCCTCCCCACCATACCGGCAAGCTACATCCTCCTTTCGCACATGGGCAAGCAAAGTCCGACCCAACTCACTGAGCAGGGCATCGCCGGCCGGGTGCCCGTAGGTGTCGTTAAACCTCTTGAAGTGGTCCAAGTCGAGCATAATGACAGCCAGGGAGGAACTTTTGCGGTGGACCCGGTGCCGGGGAGAGGACGAAAGTTGCAGAGGTTCAGCTGAATAGAGTGGCTCATCGCGGATTAGCGTGATCGTGTCGCTCTGCAGCCGTTTGCCCTGAGGTATCGAAGGGCAGCCCATCAGTTCGTGCTTCGATACCTCAGCACGAACCGAGTGTGTAAATCACGGTAATCCGCGATGAGCCAATAGAGTTAACTCAGCCCTCTTTATCGGATTTCAGAAGTGCCTGGCGGATGCCGGCGAGGATGAGATCGTAGCGGAACTCACTTGCAAGATCGGCCAGCCTGTTGCCTATATTCCGGTCCACCTCCCGGATCTGCCCGATAATAGCCTGAGTCTCACTGATGTTTAGACTCCCGGCAGCACGTTCGAGGGAAGCCAACAAATCCGAAGGCAATCCTGCAAGATCCTCCGGCGTCACATGGGCTTGCTTTGCCTTGCCAAAGTCTTCCTTTGAAGGAGGGCTGCCTTCCACGTCATACACGTACTGAACCCCCAGCTGTCTGCTAATGGCATCGAAAATATCCGCTTCTTGGAAGGGTTTGCGAACGAACTCGTCGCACCCGGAGGATAAAGCCAGTTCCTTTTGTTCTTCAAAAGAGCTGGCAGAGATGCAGATGATTTTGGCTCGCCCTTTCTGGTCGGATGATTTGATTCTGCGGGTAGCGTCGTATCCATCCATAACCGGCATGCGCATATCCATCCAGATCAGGTGTGGATTCCACCGCTCGAACTCTCTGATTCCTTCCAGCCCGTTTCCGGCTTCTCGCACTTCAAAACCCACGGACTCGAGCAGCTTGCGCAGCAATAAGCGGCTTTCCTCCATATCCTCTACAACCAGGATACGGTACGGGGGAGTACCGGGTGCAAGGCCGATCACCCTGTGCACGGACTGCCATGTTTCGACGGCATTAGCGGGTCCGACCAAATCGGCCTGTATATCAAACCGGAAGACAGATCCCCTGTTAAGCGCACTCTCAATACGGATATCGCCGCCCATGAGCTGCACATACCTGTGGCTGATGGCCAACCCCAAGCCGGTGCCTTCTTTGACCGGTTGACCTTCCCTGGCTTGCACGAACGGATCGAAGATGGTGCGAGCCTGCTCAGGTGAGATCCCGATACCGGTATCTTCCACCTCAAAGAGCAAGCGGGCTGTCGAAAGCTCAGCTTTCCGCTGCCTTTCATCTCCCGTTGCATTCGAAACCCGAAGAATCACGCTGCCTTTGGTGGTAAACTTGATGGCATTGCCGATAAGATTGAGGAGCACCTGGCGCAGCTTCGCTTCATCCGTTGAGATGAACCGGGGAACATCGGAAGCAACTTCAGTCGTGAACTGCAATCCTTTTCCTATAGCCCGACCGCGCTTCATTTCCTCAATGCCGAGGAGAGTCCTGTGGAGATCGAAGCCTTCCTTTCTCAACGCACTATGACCGGCCTCGATTCTGGACATCTCCAGAACATCATTGATGAGTGTGAGCAGATGCTCTCCGCTGCGGCTGATCATAGATAGAGTTTCACGGTTTGCCTTGCTGATCACAGGGTCTCTCTCCATCAACTGGGTGAAACCGAGGATGATGCTAAGAGGTGAACGCAACTCATGGCTCATGTTGGCGAGAAAAACGCTTTTCGCCTGATTGGCCGCTTCAGCATGCTCCTTTGCTACGACCAGCTCATCGGTGCGCCGGATGACCAGATCCTCAAGGTGATCGCGGTATTCCTTAAGCTTCGCTTCCGCCTCGACACGTTCCTTTTCCTGCCAGTCTCTTTGCAGCCTGGCCTTGAGGATGGGCGAAATGCTCATGGCTATGCTCTCGAGTAAATCTTCGTCCTCCTCGGTAAAGCTGTGTTCCCCATTGGCCACTGAAATCAGCCCGATGGTCTCGTCTCCGAAGACAATCGGTACGGTGAGAAACGTGTGGATGAGGAGGTGTCCCTTTGGTGTGCGGAAAGGTCCGTCGGAACGAAATGACCTTTTTTCTCGAATTGCATTCCCCCACAGACTTTCACCCCAAGTGGCGCAGGGGAAAATGGTCGACTTGGCGGAGACCTGACACTCGTTCCAGATACCTTTTGTCAAACTCGGAATCACCAGATCGCCATTTTCGGCAATAAATCCGAAAAGGCCAAACTCGCTCCTGGAAATCCGAAGAACAATTTCCAAGATCTCGGCGTACATCTTGTCGTTGGGGACGGTCAGGAAGATATTCGCAATCTGGTTCAGGATGGTTTTCTTTTGCTCCGAACGCCGCAAAGCTTCTTCAGCCTGTTTTCGCTCGGTGATATCCACAATCACCGCGATGTTTCCAACCACCTTGCCGGTGTCGTCGTATTCCGGGGCTGCGTAGAGGCTGTATTCAATCAGAGAGCCGTCCTTCCGACACCGCACCAGGTCCTTTCCAATGATTGCCTTCCCGGAACGGACCCATTCGCGAAAACGAGCGAACTCCTCCTTACTAGCTTCCGGCACCGACGGCAGGAATTGCCCCAGCACCTCGTCGCGGCGCCAGCCCAGCATTTGCTCGGCTGTGGGATTCCAGATGTTTTTTACCCTTCCTTCCAGATCCAGGTCGAAGATGCCGACCGGAGCAGCGTCCAGCATCGCCCTTAGAGTCTCGTTCTTCTGATGCAGGGCTTCCTCTGCCCGCTTATGCTCGGTTATATCGAGAAAGGCTCCGACCAGACCCGCCACTTCCCCGTTCCTGTCCAGGTAGACATCTTTGGCAAAGATAACGGGGTGCAGCTGGCCGTCTTTGGCCTTCACCTGGAATTCATACACCTGGTGCTCCTGCCTCCGAATAAGCTCCATGTCCATGTCGTGATACTTTTGCGAGAGCTCAGCCGGCCAAAGCTCATAAACTGTTTTGCCTATGATTTCCTCGGCGGTGACACCCATGGTTTCGGAAAAGGCATCGTTACACCCCAGGTACCTGCCCTCCTTATCCTTGTAAAAAACCGCCACGGGTATGGCCCGCAGGAGTGAAGCAATGAACTGGCTCTTCTCGACCAAAGCCTCTTCCGCCTGCTTACGCTCGGCGATGTCCAATGAAAGGTCTCCCAACAGGGATAGTATCCGGATGTCGCTTTCGTCATATTCAGCAGGTTTGTTCCCAACCCCGATGATCGCCCTTATCAGGTTGCCTCTGAAGATCGGGACAACGGCTTCTCTTATCACTGGCGCATGCCCCTCCGGGAATCCTTTGCGGTGAGGTAAAGAAGCATAATCGTTGTGGATGACGGGGCGACGTTCATGAACACAATCGACCCACACCCCCGCCCGGGAAATATCATAATGGCTGCCCTTTCCCGCGGCTATGCACATGGTTTTGAGAGTATTCGTCGACCAGTTCTGCAAGGAGAGGGTCTTCTGGTCTGCTTCTACAAAATGGTAAAAGCCGATTGTGCTGCCAGTTAGTGCTTCGATTTCATCGAGCGTTGCGGTGAGCAGTTCATCCATCGAGTGCGAGTTGGAGAATTCCAACAGACGAAGGCGCGCCTCCATAATGTTCTCAGCTCGTCTGCGTTCGGTGATATCTTCATACACTCCGAGAACCCCAAATATCTCACCGTTTGGCATGCGTAGCGGGACCTTGCTGGTGCTCAGCCAGATCTTGGCGCCTGACGGCGTGGTTTGAGGCTCCACCATGTTCATCTTGGGAAGGCCGGACTCCATGACCTGGCGGTCATCCGCCTGGTAGGGCTCCGCTTGTTCCCTCCAGCCCATTGCAAAGTCGTCCTTGCCCAGAAGCTGCTCCGGCCGGCTAAAGCCCGCATCGCAAGCGAAAAGGGTATTGCAGCCCAAATAATGGGAGTCCCTGTCTTTCCAGAAAACCCTGACGGGTATCGATTCCATGATCAATTGCAGCATGTTCCTGGATTGATCGAGCCGCCTGGCCGCCTCTTGTAACTCATGATGATCCTTTGCTAACAACTGCTCAGCCAGTTTGCGTTCGGCGACTTCAAGTTGTAGGTCGGCGCTTGCTTGTTCCGCTTGCCGGCGCGCTTCTACGGCCTCATTCATCATATCCAGCGCAGCCAGGCGGGAGGCCGTAAGAGCTTGGTTGGCGGCCGTCAGTTCCTGAGTGCGCTCTTCTACCTTACGCTCCAATTCGTCGTGTGCATTTTGCAGCAATGCTTTCTGCCGGCGATTTTCAAGTATGAGGGCGACGTAGTTGGAGAGATTGCTGATAAAGGGCTGATAAACGTTACCAACAGAGTCCTGTTCGATCTTGAAGACAAAAAAACCGAAATGATGCTGATAGGAATCGATGGCGATGACCCGCATGCCAGGCTGGTCGGCCAGGTTGCACTTGAAACTAGAGTTGGGCGCAATGAGCGCGTCGTCTTCCCGGGCTGGGCGGCGCAATGTTTCGCACTCAGCGCAAATGCTGGCTTCCATCTCTCCCGCCTGCACTGACCTGCCCCCCAGACAGACTCGGCAGGCGGTGACGCCTGGTATTGAAATCACTGTCTGAGCATAGAATTCAGCGATACGGGTTATGTCGGGCAAACTAAATAGGATGTTTTGCGCCGCCAGGATTTGCCCCAGAACGCGCACATCAGCCTTTTGCCAACCCTGACTCGGATCGTTCCGCGGACGTTCCCCTTCACTCATGACTTCCCCTATTCATTTACCTGATTACATATTGCTGCAGCGCATGTCTTATGCTCAAGATCGGTCAGGTTGGTCTCGCGAAAACGCGACCGGCCCGATCCCAAATGCATCAAGCATTCGCTTCGAGCCCCGCCAGGAATTCCTCCGGCTTAATGTAGAACGGATTTACGACGATCTGGCCCTGCGCGATCATGTAAGGGTGCACTTGGAGCACTCTGAACAATGTGGCGCCGTCAAAAAGACGAGCGTCATATTGGCACATTCCGAAGTAGGGAAAAGTCTCGGTGATCATATTGATTCTAGCTTCATACTCCAGCACGCGGTCAGAGCCGGGAATGTCGCGAAGCGCCCAGCTCATTTCACCGCAGGCGCGTGAACCGCGATAGCCGGCTTTCTTGGCCAGAGCGTAGCGGGACAACATATTCTCGATCACTTCCCGCGGCACGAATCGTCCACTTGGACAGTAGGCACTTTCGGCCTTGGCTATACCGAAAGCTCCTTCTTCCTCGGCCTGCTGGAGCTCTACCCCTTTTTCCAGAAGCCAGGCGCGGACCTCTTCCGGAGCAGTCGTGTCGGCGAAATAGCGGACCAGTTCTCCCCGTTTAAGTCCGGCGGCCAGATATTCAGAGACGATTTTGCGACGCTGCTCCTCAACATCATAGATCAAACACAGGTGATGGCATTCCGGAAAGAGCTCTTGTGTGAACCCCTTATCGGCTTCCTCTCTCTGGTCGTTCATGCTGGGTCTCCTTTCATGAATCAGAATATTGAAAACCAGACCACCAGTGATGCCGTTTCCCAATGCCGGGAAAAGGCATGTCGGCATTTTAGACTTGAGAAGTCACCAATCCTTTGGGGAGAGATCCACCTCAGGGCGGTTCCTTCAAAGAGTGATTCCGTCCCCTCATATTCCGATCCACCGCCCCGGGCTGCTCGGTTTTCAACGCCGAGAGTACTGAGAATATCGCAATGGAACCTCGGATACCGTCTTCAACATGGTTGCTCGGAATGCAATCCCTGGCGCAAATTCCCAGTGCCCTCCGGGATGAAGCAACTCCTGGGCACGCCGCGTCCGTGCAAGGTGTTCAGGACGACTGAAGAACCTCCTCAGGCCTTCTCAGATCAATAGGCCTTCATTTCACCTGGATAGCCGACTCTGGATGATAATTCAAGATGCGCTGGTTGCTCATTATAAAATTCAGATCCCGAGGCTTCAATGGAAAACAACACCATTCGTGCGAGCAGTTACTGCTTCCCTCCTGCACTATAAGGGCGCCACATTTCACATGTGGTCATTTGAGGCAAATGGCGGGCCCTCCGTGGAGCAGATAAAGCCCTGCAGGGTCAAGCGCTCCGTTCACAACTGATAGTGCATGTCACCACTCTCAAGGTCACCATCAGCAACGGACCTCAACTCTGTCGGTATCTGCGCGTCTACCGCCTCTGCCCGGAAATTGTGAACAGAATGTCCTCACAATTGAGAAAGCTCCTCCCCCCCGGACTTGCTCAGACACGAACAGTGGGGATGCCGTCCCCACTATTGCATGCCCATCCGGTGAAGATCATAAGCCGCGTCTCCTGCAGCCTTATCGAGCTTTGGGCTGAACTTTAAGATGACCCCAAATGTACCTTCAATGAGATCGAGCGGTGGCGAGATGCGGACAATCCGTGCGGACGGCGGGCTCTGGGGTGGAAAAAGAGCAGCCGCGAGGCTCACTGGATACCTTAAACCCGTGTCGATAAGAGTTTGCGAGAGAGGCCGTGCCCTACAGCCAGGTGAAACTCCCTGGCTATGGAGAGAATATAGCGTCTCATTTCATCGACAAGCGAGGCAGGCACATCAGGTGATTCAGATCGATCTCCTATGGTCATGTGCTTCCCCCTAAGGGCAAATGGAAACATGATATCCGAATCAAGCTAGCCACCAAGCAGACTAGATCCAAGTGCGAGGTGTGCTGAGGACCTTGTTAAGCACGAACTTAGTTTCGATCAGTTTTCTGTCATCGAGAATGATCATTGTCGATCCCTCCTTTCAGCACAATGACTGAGCCGATCCACCGGGGAGTGACTCTGTCACAAAGCAACCGCCAAACACGCACTCATGAGTGAGGGATGAAGTTAAAGCTCTCAATCCCACTGGTGCTGCCCCCTTGGAGCAGTTGAGTCTTTCAAATCTCATGTATGGGGCGAGCAGCCTATTAACCTTCTGTAGCTACCGAAAAGGAAAAGGAGCTGTCAGAATCAGTAGAATGGCAGAATGATAGAGGAAATCAGATCGAAGTACCAGTGTTTTTTGCTTGTGAAGGTCCCTTTGGCGTGGCCGGCAAGCAGTAGGTCGGGATGGCGAGAGGCTATCTGCAGCTCTGCACGCCTTCCTGTCATCGCCAGGCGCTCGCACCTGCGGGTTCAACGGCCCTTTCCATCAGCTCGAAACTGATGCCGTGCTTCACGAAAACCGGATTTTCAGGCACTTCGCCGGGAGCGGTCCGGAACCCGAGCCGCCGGAAAAACTCGGCGGATGTGTTCCGGGCGATGGTATGAATCCTGCCACCTCCCCTCGATGCGACGATGCGGACGAACTCGGCGACGAGGCTCCGGCCGATGCCGCGATGCTGCCGCTCCGTGGCCACCGCCAGGTGCCGCAGTTCCACCTCGGAGCCGGATCTCCACACCGCGACCAATCCGCCGACGACCTGCCCGCTTTCCTTGGCGGTAAGCTCCAGCTCCTCCCCGTCGATGCTGAACGCATGCCGCACGTCACGGGGAAGGTCGAGCGGCTGCCAAAGGACGTGCCAAAGGAGGTCGTCGAGCGCTGCCGCGTCGGTGGTGGTTGTTGCGGTGTGTATGGTTGCCTTAATCATCTTTCTTGCCCGATGTGATGGCGCGGGACACTGCTCACTGCGGTCGAGAAGCAGCTGGTGGGGATTCTGAGTTAGTATTTGTAACATGAGCTTCACCGGCCGCGCGCCTAAAATACTCAATAAAACAAAAACCGGCCCCGCGCGATCCGGTAGAAGCGGAAGTTAGAAGAAAATGTCTCATGTCAAGGGCTGTCAAGGGCTGACCCCATGCACGAATATCTCTCTTCGCTCGATTCCCCGGCATATGATATGATATAAGGTTGCAGTTCAGATCGTCGGTGACATGTCTGAATATCTTTCTTTTAATTGCATTGTCAGCAACCGTTTGATACTCTGCTGTTGTATTGGAATGCTCTGTATGCTTTAAGAGCTTTCTGTCCCAAAAACGCCCCTCATTTATACATACGCCAAATATTTAACTATATGATTATATGTGGCTCTTTTCTATTCTATTCGACGAGCTTTCTTGATGAAAAAGGAGGTGGATAAGATGGAAAAGCAACAAAAGCATATTTTGATTGCACTGATTATGTTAGTTTTTGCTAATATATTCGGGGTGTTGACCGAAAAAGCATGCTGCGCTACTCCTGCTGAGATCGAGCAGTGGCTACAGGCACACAACGATTACCGGGCTCTGCATGGATCACCGGACGTGACATGGAACACTACCGTAGAAGCAAGCGCTCAGGCATATGCCAACACCTGCCCGTCCGGCCATTCCGGATCGGGGTACGGAGAGAATATAGCCTTTGCCACTTACACTCAAACCCCGCAAAATGTGGTGGATCGTTGGTACGCGGAAGAGCAGTATTACGACTACAACAATCCCGGATTTAGTTTAGACCCGACCAAAGCGATAGGTCATTTTACACAGGTTGTGTGGATGAGCACCACACAAATAGGATGCGGGTGTGCGACTGGATGCTCGGGCACGTATCAGAGCATCTGCGTTTGTCAATACTATCCCGCCGGCAACGTTATCGGCCAGTATGCGGCAAATGTGTTCCCTCTTAGCGGTGTGCCCGGTGCGCCCTCGCTCTCCTCGCCGGCCAACGGGGCCACGGTTTCCGGGACCTCTATCACCTTCTCCTGGAGTACGCCAACCGGCAGCCCCACCAAGTATCACATTCAAGTCAGCACCAGCTCGACCTTCGCTACCACCTTTTCCAACAATGAGAACGTCGTCGGCACCTCCATAACCGTAAGCGGCTTTCCCAATAACGGCACCACCTACTATTGGCGGGTGAGGGCTTTCAACAGCACCGGCTGGGGATCCTGGTCCGGCACCCGCAGCTTCGTCAACGGCAGCATAGCTACCGTGCCCGGTGCGCCCACCCTCAGCTCGCCGGCCGACGGAGCCACGGTTTCCGCAACCTCTATCACCTTCTACTGGGATACGCCAACCGGGAGTCCCACCAAGTATCATTTCCAGATCGCCACCAGCTCCACATTTTCTCCTCTAGCCTGGTCGAGCGATACCATAACCGGCACCTCGCAAGCGCTGAGCAGTTTTCCCAACAACGGAACCACCTACTACTGGCGGGTTTGTGCCTACAACAGCGTGGGCTGGGGGCCCTGGTCCAGCACACGATATTTCGTCAACGGCAGCACCGGCACCGTACCCGGTGCACCGACGCTCTCATCGCCGGCCGACGGGGCGACGATTGCGGCAACCTCTATCACTTTCTACTGGAACGCGCCAACCGGGAGTCCCACTCAGTATCATCTCCAGCTCAGCACCAATTCCGAATTCGCTTCCCTTGCCTACGACAACAATAACATAACCGACACCTCGCGGCCACTGACTAGCTTTCCCAACAACGGAACCACGTACTACTGGCGGGTCAGGGCCTACAATAGCGCCGGCTGGGGGCTTTGGTCCAGCACCCGATACTTCGTCAACGGCAGCACAGCTAGCGTGCCCGGCACCCCCACGCTCAGCTCGCCGCCCAACGGGGCGACGGTTTCCGGGACATCTATCACATTCTCCTGGAACGTACCAACCGGCAATCCCACCAAATACCATATTCAACTCAGCACCAGCTCGACCTTCGTAACGACCGTTGCCAGCAATGACAACGTTACCGGCACGTCCATAACCGGAAGCGGTTTTCCCAACAACGGAAGCACGTACTACTGGCGGGTGAGGGCCGGCAACAGCGTGGGCTGGGGGTCCTGGTCCGGTATTCGCAGCTTCGTCAACGGAGGCGTTCCTGCCGCCCCCACCCTCAGCTCGCCGCCCAACGGGGCGACGGTTTCCGGGACATCTATCACATTCTCCTGGAACGTACCAACCGGCAGCCCGAGTAAATACCACATTCAGCTCAGCACCAGCTCGACCTTCGCAACAACCTTTGCCAGCAGTGACAATGTCAGCGGCACGTCCATAACCGGAAACGGTTTCCCAAACACCGGTTCCACTTACTACTGGCGGGTCAGGGCGTACAACAGCGCCGGCTGGGGAGCCTGGTCCGGCACCCGTAGCTTCATCAACGGAGGCGTTCCTGCTGCCCCCACGCTCAGCTCGCCGGCCAACAACGCCAAATTGTCCGACACTTCCGTGACCTTCAAGTGGAATGCCTCTGCCTGGGCCACCAAGTACTGGCTGGCCGTAAGTAGCAGTTCTTCCTTTAGCGAGGATACCAGGGTATTTTATGGGAGCGTCGGCGCGGCAACGTCTTACACACTCAAGCTTCCCAGGGATGGCAAGACGTACTATTGGGCGGTTTGCGCCGGGAACAGTGCCGGCTGGGGTGCGTGGTCCCTTTACAGAACCCTGAAAGCGCCTCCGCCTAACAATTCGGCCGCTTTGCTGCTGTTGCTTGAAAATTGAGTATCGAACACTTGCATCAAGTTTCTGGTATAAAGATTGCCCACGTCCGCGGACTCGAGCCGCGACGGCTCGGAGTTCGTGGCGTGGTATGCCCGGGGCGAGAAGAGCCGCAATGCTCAAGCTCTACAATCTTTTTCCCGTAAGCATTCCCTACCGGCGAAAGCGCAGTATACTGGGCGCTCTAGTGCGGTGCAGGGCACTCGCGCATGGCCTGTACGATTTTGCGGTAGACGTCCGATGCAAAGGAGTTAAATCTGCTCTTGTGAATTAAGGGTCACCCATTAAAAGGCTGTAGGTCAAGTCTGCTCTTGACTCATCTTAAGTTTAAGTTGCTGCCGATAGAGCCCTCCGCACTACCTCGTCAGGTCGACCTGGTCCATTGCAGATTCCCAAATGAGTCAAGAGCAGACTTGACCCCATGCCCTCATCCTGTGACGCTGAAATAGCGGTACAACTGAGAAGCATGGGTGTTTGCCAGGTTGGCAGAGTGGTGTTTGCACTCGAAGAGAACGATAGGTTTACCATCCCGTAAAATGGCGTAATCAACTTTTTCGCCCTTCTTGATCCCCACGTCGGCGCATAACTCAGGAGTTACGTCTGTGGGATCAAAGACGTTGTATCCAAGAGCACTGATGAAGGGCATTACCATGGAGTGCTTTGTAGCTTCTTCTGTATGGATGTTGTCAAGCTGCTTTGGGATGCGAGCCGACAGTTCACGGATCTTGTCAATGAAATCCATCTTTACCCTCCATTAGTGAATTTAAGTTTATGCGATCCATTTGGCAATGATTTGCAGGCGAAACGCTCCGGTTCATCGGCGGGCTGCGCAACGGACCGTCCACTGCAACCGGTTATGTGGCGTCTCTGACTGGCCATGACTGCTACTCTACGATGAACCGTCCGTCTGCCCCACGGCTGGGCATCCACGCCGGCAGCCCAGGCCCGCCTCCCACGAACTCGTGAATCGCACCGATGATCCTCAGAGTCAGGTCGACGGCACCTGTGACGGTTGGCATCTCCAGCTCGTAGACGCGCTCAAGCTTATCATATCCACCGAAGCGTTCGGGGGCGCTGAACGGCGAAGCGTGAACTATGGAATCCCTGAACGGCTTCACCAGGTCGCGGAAGGTCGAGAGCGGGTCTTGGTCTTTCGTTAATGGTCCGAATTCTCGATCCTTCACGATCGCGGGAACCTTCGCGAGCTTATCCAGAAGGCTCGCCTGCCCCTTCGTCAGCAGGTCCTGTTGGTTCTTGGAGAGCTGTTCGACGCCCACGTTCTGGACGAACTCCCAGGCGATTCCGTTGATGAACGCTTCGGTAAGGTTGAAGCAAGACAGCAAGCACATTCGCATGGAGTACTTGCCGCGACTCAACGTTGCGGCGAGGGGACGTCTGAATTCCGCCTCTTTGGCCTTGCTCCAAGAGACGATGCCGTGCCTGACTCGCTCCGCTTCTGCATCAAACGCGTCATTGTACGAGAGCGCGAGGTCTCGTGCCAAGTGCATTTCCGGAAACTCCGTTTGGAGCCCCCACAGCGAGAGCTGAACTGTGGCGTGAGCGGGAGCGCCCTTCAGTACGTTCGGACGAGGTTGGCCAACGCGGTTAGCGAATTCATGGAGCGGTAGACGGTACTGGCTGTTGTGAGCGAGAATGTCCTCGTAGAGATCCGCAAGTTTCTCAGGTCTCACGTTGACGAAGTTCTGCTGGCAGAACCGGTTCAACTCGCCCCGAAGAGACGCACGGAGTGCAGCGACTTCTGCCTTCAGTTCCCGCCGGGGTTTTGCAAGGTAGTCCTCCCGCCTAATTTCCTCGAGCGGGGCATTCATCTCACCAAGCATCAATCGGCCGACTGCCGCAGCCCTCCTCAACCGAACGATCTCTGAGGCCTCGCGAATACGTCCCTGATCAATCCTGGCTACGTTACTCATTCTCTCTCCGCCACATAACGGCCGAATTGAGCCGCCGGCTTGTGATCCTGCATTAACCATCCAGTGGCAGCGGCCGGCTCAAATGATTGGTTAACCAACATTGTGATTTAGTGTAGCATCAGATCCGGTCTTTGTCATATCGATAGTGCCATCGGTTTGGCAACTTGGCTCTCTTCTTTGTTCACATTGTCCTCTGCGGCTTCTTCCTCGTCCCAGCAAGTGCAAATAGCTGCTTTCAGCTTTCCGACGACACTTCCCACGATCTATCCGTGTGCATCCACAATATGCCGCACAATTCCCCGGCGCCGTCCCGCATCGTGAACCCGCTCTCCACACCTAGTGCTACATCATGCTGCAAAGGAATTCATGACGGGGTACTCGTTCCCCTGCGTTGTGAATGCTGGTCGCGTAGGCCGGCACCAGCTCGCCCAGCTCCGACTCTTCATAAGTCTTACATTCCGCAGTTACCACTCATTTAATTAGGCTAATTTGTTGTGCATAGACCCTGGACATTAAGAGCACACTCCTGTATGAATGCGATTGGAAGTCTGAATTCGACTGTTCAACCGC
>Ga0068714_10005675_pt1 | contig 13129 bp, 11 predicted proteins | sample MTBNYHSulfiMetaG_FD_62988 | JGI IMG/M metagenome (GOLD analysis project Ga0068714, IMG submission 62988) | Enrichment culture microbial communities from rom New York Harbor, USA that are MTBE-degrading - MTBE-NYH (New York Harbor Sulfidogenic)... | ecosystem: Environmental > Aquatic > Marine >... | reverse complement strand
TATCGGAGCAACAGGCATGACCCTGACCACCAGTAATAATATTGTACGGTTTAACAGGTTTTATTACAATGATGTAGCCGGCCTGACGATGTGTGTATTTAAAGGTTACTGCCAGGATATTGTTTACAATAAGATCTATCACAACACATTTTTGCATAACAGCATCAATGAAATAAGCTCAAAGTGCGCTATTGCGATCGGTATATACAATGCGGATTTTATCATTAAATACAATTCGATCAGGAACAATCTTTTTTTCGGTCATGAAAGACCTTTTGGCACCTATAAAGTCTACCTGAAAGATAGAGATAAAGCAAATATTGAAGACCAGTTTTTTGCCGGCAACTGGGATGGTGATTCACTGGGAGATCCCCTGTTTGTCAACGCAAGTGAATCATTCGGGGATCCAATGGATTCGGGTTATCCGGATCTGAGGCTTCGACCCGGCACTCCATGTAAAGACAAGGCAACCTACCTTACAACCATAGTTTCACCGGCCGGGAAAGGCAATTCTTTCACGGTAGCAGATGCAGGTTATTTTATGGACGGATGGGGGATAGAAGGTATCAGCGGAGATGAGATACAGCTCTATCAGACTTCTCATAGAGCACGCATTGTCAGTGTGAACTATACCACTAATCTGATCACCCTGGATAAAGAGGTAACATGGACCTCAAACCAGGGTGTATCCCTGGTATACGAAGGTGATGCTCCCGATCCCGGGGCTTTTGAATATCAGGTTAATTAGTTTCAGGATTGGACAGAACAAATTACAATTTTCAATTTGCGATAAATATCATAAGGGATTGGATTTTTCATTATGCTATACATTGCCGTCGGTTTAAACCGACGGCAAATGATTTGAATATCAGGGCAATTAGTTGCTGGACTGAACAGAACAAATTACAATTTTCAATTTGCGATAGATTGCATAAGGGATTGGAAATTTCATTATGATATACATTGCCGTCGGTTTAAACCGACGGCAAATGATTTGAATATCAGGTTAATTAGTTTCAGGATTGGACAGAACAAATTACAATTTTCAATTTGCGATAGATTGCATAAGGGATTGGATTTATCATTATGCTATACATTGCCGTCGGTTTAAACCGACGGCAAATGATTTGAATATCAGGACAATTAGTTGCTGGATTGAACAGAACAAATTACAATTTTCATTTTGTGATAAATTGCAAAAGGGATTGGAAATTTCATTAAGATATAAATTGCCGTCGGTTTAAACCGGCGGCAAATGATTTGAATATCAGGGCAATTTATTGCTGGACTGAACAGAACAAATTACAATTTTCAATTTGCGATAGATTGCATAAGGGATTGGAAATTTCATTATGCTATACATTGCCGTCGGTTTAAACCGACGGCAAATGATTTGAATATCAGGTTAATTAGTTGCTAACTGAACAGAATAGATCAAATTGTTAATTTCTTCCGGTTAAATATGATCAGGCTTACTGTCATTTCCATTATGTTTACATTTACTTTTGAATTCAACAAACGGTATTGATGAAATTGGATTTTTGCAGTCTCAGCAGTGGAAGCAGCGGGAATTGTTATTATCTGGGTAACGAATTCCATGGAATTTTGATCGATGCCGGGATTTCTGCACGCTCCATACATAAATTCCTGAAGAATATAAATATTCCCATGCAATCTATAATGGGTGTCCTGATAACGCACAATCATATAGATCATATCAGAGGGCTGGAACAGCTTGTAAAAAAATACAACCTTCCTGCATTCACAACTCATAAAATTTGGAAAAGCATTCTAAATCAACAGAAAAAAATATCATCGGACTGTATCCGCGAAATTCCTTTGAAGAAAAAAATTCATCTGGCAGATTTTGATATCGAAGCTTTTCCGGTTTGTCATGATGCTCCTGAAACCGTAGGATTCCATATTTGTGCCGGAATAAAAAAAATTACAATTGTCACCGACCTTGGACATATTTGTCAAACTGCCGCTCCATATATTAGAGCGGCTAACATGCTTGTCATAGAATCAAATTATGATGAGCAGATGCTGGTGAACGGTAAATATCCTCATTATTTAAAAGAAAGGATACTCTCAGATCATGGTCATTTAGGAAATCATCAGACGGCAGCTTTCCTGGCAGATATTATCAGTGATGATCTCAGTAATATCTGTCTTGCCCATCTGAGTAAAAACAATAATACCCCTGAAATGGTACTTCAGACCCTGCAGCAGACTTTCTCCGAGAGAGGCATTATCCTGAACGGTCAGCAGAGAATATCAGTATTAAACAGGGATATACCGACTAATATGATAAGATTGACTGAATAAACAGATTCATCTTTTTTGATTATTATTTCATACGCATTCCAACCTTTCCTTTTCGTTTAATGTATACAATTACCTCAGGTAAAGGTAAAAGTGATGAAACAGGCAATAATAAATAATGCTTAAGCTTTTATTATTATTGATATAATAAACTTATGGCTTATGGAAAACCAGACAGTGGTAGTTCTTGTGGTGGTCATTTATCTGGCCTTTTGTATCCTCTTGGGATTTTACCACGGAAGAAAAGTGAAAACAGGAAAAGATTATGCTATTGCAGGACGAAAACTGCCCGGCTGGGCAGCTGCTCTGTCTGAAAGGTCTGCAGGGGAAACATCATGGGAATTACTGGGGCTTCCGGGTGCGGCTTATGCTACAGGATTGACAGAGATATGGACTGCACTGGGATGTGTTGCAGGTATCATATCTGGCTGGGCATTTCTCGCCTGGTGTCTGAGGGATAAAGCTGAAAAATATAATGTCTCCACCTTTACTGAATACCTGGAAGTGAAGCATGGTAAATCGGAAAAAACACTCCGGACTATTTCAAGTCTGGCCATTGTATTTTTTTTCTTTTTTTATGTCGGCGCACAGTTTCTCGGAGGAGGCAAGACCTTCCATATTCTGTTTGGACTGGCACCTGTCACAGGTGTAATCATTACCGCTGCGATCATCATACCATATGCCATTTATGGCGGATTCAGAAGTGTGGTCTATACGGATGTAATACAGGCCGTATTGATGATAAACACTCTTGTTACAGGTCCGGTTGTTGGTATAATTTATCTTATGAATAATCATGATGGTTTTGCATCAGGAATTCCACAGGCCCTGGTTAAATCAGGTGAAACATATACCTTGCTGACAGGTGCGGTTAAGGGATTTGGAGCCGAATTACTAATAACATGAGGCTTCAGCTGGTTTTTCGGATATCTTGGAGGTCAGCCACAGCTAAGTATCCGGTTTATGGAAATAAAAGATGACAAACAGGCAAAAATTGCAAGGAATATTGGCATTGTTTGGACAATATTTGCCTACATTGGAGCGCTGTCATTAGGATGGATCGGAATAGCATTATTCGGGCCTGCCGGACTGAATGATCCTGAATATGTTATGCCCAGCGTCATATTAAAATTAAAAGATGTGACCTGCATTTATTTGACTTCACCTTTAGTATGGTGTATCTTTATATTTAATGATTTTTATTAATGAAAATCATAAACGAGAACTCAATTATTGCAAAAATTTGAAAAGGAGGTAAATATGTCAGGTAATAAAAGGATTCTTTTAGCCACATTGTTTGGTGTCATCTCAGGATTGTTCTGCTACCTTGGAGCCATAAGTCTCGGAATAGAAATAGGACTGGATGACTTAATGATGATTCTACTCCACAGGACACTCCTCGGTTTTGTAATAGGAATATCTTCATTGAGATGGCATTGGGTGTTGCACGGCATACTCTTAGGTTTAATAATAGGAATACCTAATCCACACTTTTTTAAGATGCTACATGGTGAATTAAGCTGTGGCCTCTATTTTTTAATGGGTGCTGTCTGGGGTTTTTTCATAGAACTCTTTACATCAGTTATATTTAAAGCAAAGTCTATTCACAAATAATAAATGTTTAAAACGACATTTCCTGCAATGGTACTTACAAGAAGTTAATTGTAAAACAAACTTATTTCAAAGGATTTTTTTTGTTTTTGGGCAATAAGAAAAATGATTTCGCCAATGAGAATAAGAACTGCTCCAAGTGCATTAATGATCCAGTGGAATCCTGGAGACCACTGGAACCGGCCGGAATCTAATCCGGCAATTATATAAATAATGATCAGGATGATAGCAGATAAAACCAATATTTTTTTTATCCCATGATTTTGTTCCTGATTTGACTGTTGCCCGTTCCCCGGCAAGTTCATCATTATTTCTTAGCATTAGGGAATTTAATATTACTGATAAAATATTAATAGAAACATATATCCAACCCTGCCAGTAATTTATTCGTCGTGCACTAATAAATAGTATTAATAAGAAGAAAGAATACCTATCAGGCTTTTTATAAGTAGTTGAGCCACTTTCATACTGCTTATTTTAGAATTTCATTAATAAACAATTTACTTAAAATTAAAAGCCTGGATATAATAATCCTTTAATAATTTCAATGCCATTATATTTAAATCCTTATTATTTCTCATCAGCTAGGGCTAATAGCTTAGTACAGACAAAAAAACCAGCTAATTGAAGAAAATTCATGGATTTTTCTAAGCAGAGAATTCATCGCTCAAAAATTTTTAAAACATCATTCCAACTCATTGAATGTTTAATTTTTAATCCGCATCATTGAACGTGGGATTTTACCTCACACTCCAGTTCATTTCTTTTACATGCCCAAAACGAACCAAAGAAAAGGGCACCGAAAATGATAAATTTTGCCGTGCCTTCCGCTAATGCACAAGCCGGATCGCGCCACATGCACCTGGCAAAATTTCACACCATTTTCGAACAACTTACCAATAAGTAAGTTACTTTATAGTAAGTTATTATTAGGTTAGCCATAATCCATTGCCGGCTATTTAAACGGCAATGGATGGAAATTAAATTTATTTTTTCTGTTGCCGTCGGTTTAAACCGACGGCAAATGAAGAACAACAAATTATTTTATACCTGCAACAGCTTTTTTTGCATCCTGGAGAAGAAGAAATGCATCATGATCATATCCGTCCCTTATTCTCCTTAATTCCCAACTTTTCTGAAGAATATCATAAGCCTCCTGATATTTACCCTGCTTATAAAGTCCACTGCCTTTGGTATATAAAAAGATATGATTATCCGGTTTCACACTCAGTGCTCTTTCAATAATATCAAGGCCTTCATTGATATTCCTGTCACTATCGATCAGGAACTTAGAAAGATGATTAAGTATAGATGGATTCTCAGGATCCAGTGACAACGCTTTTTTGAAATGTTCCTCTGCCTGATCCCGGAAACCTGCTTCAGAATATATCTTAGCAATATTCGACACTATTTCAGCCTCAGAATAAGAGTTTTCTTTCAGTACAGTTCTTAGCTTCTCAATATATCCTTTCATGGCTTCAATATTTCCTTCAGTTAAAGAAAGAACAACCTGCCTGTAAATCAAGTCAATGTCATAGGGAAAATCCTGTTCAGCTTTTTTATACAACTTTTCTTCTTTCTTATATTGTCCGGTTTTATGAAGTGAATACCCAAGAAGAGAGTAATTAGGTGCCCATAAAGGTTTTGAACCCCATTTCTTATAGATCGCGAGTGCTTTTTCAAATTCAGGGATTGCTTTATCAAACTGATTGATCCTTGTATATATCTCACCTAAATTATAGTAATTAACTGGATCCTGATCATCAAACTCCTGCAATTGCTTTAAATACCTGATTTCTTCAAAGGGAGTTTCAAAAATAGATGCATAATAGCTTTCCAGCTTTACCTTAAGCCGCACGGGTAATTGATCTCTCAGAGGGTAAAATTTGAGCAGAAGTTTTGTTGCTTCTTCAAGTATACCCAGATTTGCATATGAAACACCCAGTGAAAAATATGCGGAAATAAAGCTTGAATCAATCGCTGTTGCCTTTGAAAATAATTTTATTGCTGTAAGAAAATCTTTATTGTAGAATGCTTTCTGTCCATAGAGATAGTATCTGAAAGCTTCAGATGAATTTGTAGATTGAAAATATCTGTACCCGACAGGTAATTCTTTCTCCATTTTTGATATTAAAAGATAATTCTTCACCATTTGTTTAAGGGAATCTGTTATCAGGAAAACAGCATCTTCTCTCAATGGTCCATCGATTTCAAAAGATTTTATGATCTCCCCGGTCCTGGAGTCAATTACCTGTGCACTGACACGCATAATGGCCCCCGCCTGTTTAATACTGCCATAGATAAAAATATTTGCATCAAGTTTCTGAGATATTGTGCTTGCAACCGAAGGTGTTATTGAAGCATAACTGGTAATACCTTTATCCTTAATCAGGTTGTCTATTAATTCTGTCTGTCTTACTTTCAGTTCTTCAGGAGAGTTAGAAAGGCAGGTTATCAAAATGTCCTGTATCCCGTCCTGCCATATATTCCAGCTTGTATCATTGGTCATATTCTGAAAAGGCATTACCGCCACTGAAATTCTCTCACCTGAGGATCTCATGTCATCTATTGTTTTCTGCTTCAAAGTCTTTGGATATATAAGCAAAGCTGCGATAACCAGTAAAATGCTGATAATAATTCCAACCAGGAGTTTCTTCGCTGAAGGCATGAGAAGTTTTTTCTCAACTCCGACTTTCCGGTCTTTAACAGTTTCCTCCGATGGTTCTTTCATCTCCACATTTCCTCCCTGTTCAGAAACAGATCCCGTTTTCATCCCCTGGATAATCTCTTTGATGGCAAGGGCAACCTTATTAATCTGATCCTGGTAATAAATCCGGTTAATATTTTCTGCCGGGTGATCTTCTTTAGACCTCAGGGGTCTGTTCACACCGGATGATGTCTTGAACACAAAATCAAGTGTTCGCATAACAAGCCCTGTAACTCCCTCAAAAAGCTTTACATCTTCAGCTTCCAGGTCATGTATACGGACAGGCATTATCCTGCTTGCGACATTTCCATTGGGCAGCCTGACTTTCAGCCCAAATCGATCCTTTGAAGCCTGTTCAACAAACGGCTTAAATTCATTATTCCATGCATATGATTTGGGATCGCAATAGGTACGTGAGATTATGGGGATAAAAACCAGGCATTTGAGTTTCTCTTTCAGCGAGGCATCCACATCGTGAGTTTCCAGCAGTCCGTCATGAGGATTGATATCAAAATAGACACTGATATCCTCTTTGAAAGTGGATTCAAGCTCCGTTTTCAGGGTCTCCACGAACTCGCTCACCCATCTGTCGCCTTTGTTGTCCTTCTGGCGGTAACTTATAAAGATATCGTAGTTATATTCCGGGATTATACTTGACATCTGAGGTTTATTTCATGATGCAAGTTAAATCTTGTTTAGACCAAAGTCAAGTTTCTATCAGTTTGTGAGAAGGTTATGGCCGGGATGTGATAAGAATGGTGGTAATGTGACCATAAGAACTGAGATCTAAAGGTTAAATATCTTTCAAAAAAATACAAGCTGATAACTTATGACGCCAGGGATCATGGAAAGTCATCAGTGCCAGATGTTAAACCTTACCATTATGTTGATGACCTTATTGCATTAATTGATTCAATACCTGATTACAAGCAAACTATTTTGATTTATTTCTAAAAATATATATTTTTGTATATAAACAGTACTATATGTGGAATGAATTCCAGGCAAAGATGAGTCTATTCCGGGTATTCTCCACTACCGATGTGGAAAAGCAGTTTCCATCCATGAATCTGATGAACCTGGTACGCTGGCAGAAAAAAGGGTACATTTCAAAGTTGAGGAACAGATGGTATGCTTTCAACGATACCGAAAGCCAAGAGAATATTGAATGGCTTGCCGCTAATCTGATATATGCACCATCCTATATCAGTTTGCATACGGCACTTTCCTGGTATAATTTGATCCCGGAATTGATCGCAACCACCACCTCGGTTACAACCCGGAAAACCAACAAATTCTCAACTCCTTTGGGGAATTTTGATTATCACCGGATCAAACCGGAATTGTTCGGGTTCGGGTATTCACTTGAGGATACGGGCGCCTACAGAAGCACAAGCAATAAAAGCAGAAAGATCATGGTGGCTACTCCACAGAAAGCCATTTTGGATTTTTTTTATGTCAACAGTTTTTACGATTCAGAAAAGGATATGGAAGACCTTAGGTTAAATGATACCGAGCTGGCAAATATCATTAACAATGAGTTTTACCATTTTCTTAAAAGATTTGAGAGCAGGGCTTTAGAACGTAGAATACAATTAATGACTAAAACATATGGCTTATGATCAGCTTCGATGAAATAAAATTTTTCTTTGCAGAAAATCTCAGAAAAAACCCTTCTCACTTTGAATACATGCTGAAGGAGTATTTCCATTACCGGATGCTGGATATTATTTTTTCAGGGGAGTATGCATCCAAACTGAGTTTTATTGGAGGCTCCAGCCTCAGGATCCTTTATCAAATCAAGCGTTTCAGTGAAGAGCTCGACTTTGATTGCTTCCATCTGTCAAGGGATGAGTTTATTCAGTTTACAAACAGGGTTATTGCAAGACTCAGAGAAGAGGGTATAAAGGTCGAAACAGAAGACAAGAAAAAGGAACTCCAGTTAGCAGCGTTCAGGCGTAACATTATATTTCCCGGCTTATTATTTGATCTGGGATTCACAGGTAACCGGGAAAAGAAACTTCTGATTAAGATTGAATGTGAGCCGCATCAATATGATTACGATCCAGCAAAGCCCATTATTCAGAAATTCAATGTCTTTACACAAATTTTTGCCCCATCAACGGATATTCTTTTATCCATGAAGACAGGGGCAGTTCTGGAAAGAAGGAAGGGCAGGGATTATTATGATTTTATATTCCTTTCCGGCATTACGGATCCGGATTTCGGATATCTGAACAAGAAATTAGGGATCTCCAATCACATCCAATTATATGAAAGGATCCTCGAATCCTGTGAAAAAACAAACTTTGAGCTCAAATCACGTGATTTTGAAAAACTGGTATTCGATCCGGCCGAAACTAAAAAAGTATTGTTATTTAAAGAATATATCCGGCAAAAATATGCCCAACATACCAGGTAATTCTGCATTCCGTCAAATGGGCGATTTTTTTACTTCAGGAAGCTGGAAGTGAAGGATTTAATAATCCAGACTGAAGAAAATGGTGTTAAGGAAAAATAATGGCAGATATACCGGGGCAGTTTAATCCGCCTTCGCGTAAAGCTTCGGCGGACGCGAAGAGTAGGTTAAATTGGCTGCGCCGAGCTCATCCCGCTGAAGCGGGGTTCGGATCCTTGGTGCTTACACCGTTTTTTAAGTTCGGAGCTTACAGGGGTTTATACCATTTAATCAGGAAAGAAGCTAAGTCAGCAGCCATTTCCACACCGGAAGAACTGTGATCCTGAAACCATTTACACTTTTCTCTTCTTCCTGGTCAAATGTAAGGAGCAAGCCTTCTTTCAACTGGTGAAATGAACCAGCCTCGATGATCCCGTTAATCTCCCGCTCAATATTTTCATCGTCAAGCTGGTAGCACACCTGCATAATCTTCACCACCCTGTTTTTAAGGCTTAAGACGAAATCACATTCGTATTTCTCCTTATGGTAATGAATAGTATAGTTTCTTCTTTTAAGTTCAATGAAAACAATGTTTTCAAGTTTTCTGCCAAGATTTTCAGTAGTCTCGAAAGAAACAAGATTCAGGAAGGCATTATCAATACAGTAGACCTTTTTGTTATTTATAATCTGCTTTTTAAGCGAAGGGCTGTATTTTTCAACCTGGAACAACAGATATGAGTTCTCCATGAAGGAGATGTAGCTTTTAACCGTATTCAAACTGCCAAAACCGAGATTTGTCTTCAATTTATTATAGGAAAACGGTTTACCTGTATTGCTTATCAAAAGCTTTGCAAGCTCCCTGAAGTTTTTTTCATCACCAATGTCGTACCTGACAATAATATCCTTGATCAGGATATCCTCATAAATTTGTTGAATGATCTCCTCACGTTCATATTTGAGGTATTCCGGGATACCTCCCCTGTTGAAATACTCGTTGAATTCTTTTCTTATAAGTGCGATCTCCCCGGGTATGTAGAAGCAGTTTTCTGACAGTTTTGCTTTTTTGAAAGCCAGATATTCAATGAACGAAAAGGGGTAAAGGACTATGTCTAGATGCCTTCCTGTAAGCTTCGTTCCCAGCTCCTTGCTGAGCAGTAATGCATTTGACCCGGTTATAATCACCTTGAGCCCTTCATTGTGGAATCTTCTTATGGCTATCTCCCATTTCTCAACATTCTGAATTTCATCAAAAAAAACAATATCAACCTTATCATTAAGTTCTAGGAATGTCTCGTGAACTGCAGAAAATTCTTCTGCAGTGAATGATAACAGCTTTTCATCTTCAAAGTTGAGGTAGGTCTGCTTTGAAGAGTAAAGAGTTTCATTGATCTGCTTCAGTAGAGTCGACTTGCCTGCACGGCGAAGTCCGGTTATTATCAGTACATGAGGAGTTCCGGCCAGATTTTCCAGTTCGGACAGTATGGTTCGTGGAACCATCTCTTCGTGATGTATGAAACGAATATTCTGAGGAATTATTATTTTCTTAAGTTGTTCCCTTGATAGCATGATGTGAGTCTTTGAAACAAAGATAGTAATTAGTTTTCATTATAAATGAACAAAATGTAACATTTTTGTTCATTTATAATGAAAACATGATTTTATTCCTCTTTTCCTTTAAAAATCACTGTTTGAAAAATCCGGTCAAACTGATCACCTAATCCCAAAGTTATTTGAGCATATTATTCCGTAATCATGAAACAATTGAATTTCAAGGATAGACATCATAATATCAATGCGTAAGTAGAAATTAAATATACCTGTTAACTGACTGCTCACTTTAAACCGGACATAGGTGCTTAACAGGCCCGGATTTTACACCTAACTATTTAACAATCAGAAGTTTTCAATATTTACGAATGTCCCTCATATTTTAAAAGCAAGGATACAGTCAGACCATGGTAATTTAGGGAATCATCAGAAGGCAGCTATTCTGGCAGATATTATCAGTGATAATCTATGTGATATCTGTCTTGCCTATCTGAGCAAAAACAATAATACTCGGGAGATGGTGTTTCAGACCCTGCAGCAGACTTTCACTGAGAGGGGCATTATCCTGAACGGTCAGCAGAGAATATCAATTCTGAACCGGGATATGCCAACCAGAATGATCAGATTGATTGAATAGACTTTTTATTTTGATATCGAGATCAGGTTAATTTATATAAACTATTGTTTGATTTTATAGTTTTATTTAATATTGCAGTCCCTTAAAAATTTGTAACTTTGCATTGCAGGCTTATAGTTCAGTAGGCTCGATGAGGCAAAAATGATGCAAGCGGAGAGCAGCCACATTTTATTGCCGAATAAGTCCCGGCTTCAAGTCGGGAATAGAGCATCTGGTAGAGGCCCGTAGTTTTTTGATATTGTTTTGTAGGGCCCATAGCTCAGTAGGTTAGAGCATCCCGACGAAAGGTCGGGAGGGTCGCTGGTTCTTTAGTAATGATATTTTAAGGGCCCATAGCTCAGTAGGTTAGAGCACCTGACTCATAATCAGGGGGTCGCTGGATCGTTCCCAGCTGGGCCCACGTATTAAAAGCCGGATTTCATAAGACTTTTAAAGATTTTATGATTTCCGGTTTTCTCTTTTAATTTTGAATTGTCAAACATGCGTCAAACAAATCATATAATTTTATTTATTATCTTCTCCATTTGGCTTATGAAATCATATAATCAGTTACCATTTCCTACTCTAATCTGTATAGCCCACGATTAATTTACGCAACAGCATGTATATAGTTGTTTGCGTTTTTTATTTTCAATATTTTTCCTGCTATTTTCCTGCATTCCTTTTAAATTTATAGTTCCAGAAACTCCTATTTCAAATCACCAATAATATTGAAATTTACCTCATATCGCTTTGATAATTCTGTAAGTGTCTCACACTTTTTCTGTAAACATGCGGCCAAGTACATACTGCTTATTTCGAACCAAGCTGATTTCCCTTACGGATTTTCTAATGGTTTTACTGGAGAACTTAAAGAGTCTCCTGATTTTTACAATGTATTCCAGGAATACTCCAATGATTTCTCCAATTCGGTTGTAATTTCCTGAAGTTGTTTGGAGGATTTCCAGTTATGGGGCAAGAGATCTGCCAGGTCCAGGGAGTAATCGTTATTATACGACGGTATTTTTGACAGCACATCGGTGAGCCACTCTTTTGGATGCACACCACTGGCCTTGCAGCATCCAAGTCGCCGGGAAGATTAACGATCACACTAATCTTATTACAAAGAGAACTTTCAGATCATCTCATCATGCAATTTCGGATATCGCATATGTTAATTGTGATGCGCCATAGATTTCTTTGACTTTGTCAATTTCTTGTCATAAATTTGATCTATATAATTGATAGTTAAATTATGAAAAGAATTTATATATTTTTCTTAACTATCTTGTTATCACCTTGTATATTCTCCCAAGAATTAAAAGATATTGGTGCTGGAGTAATTGATTTCTTATTATCTAATCCTACAACTGTTAATAGAATGAATACAGACGAGCAAGTTGCGCTTAGTATAATAGGTAATTTATTAAAAACTGCTCAAGAAAGAAAACATCAGATAAATGTTGCACAAGCAGGTAAAACAGAAATGAATATAAGTTCTAATACGGGGCAACAAGTTCAACTTGTAATGGATTCAAATGGGAATGTCTTTGCTTTAAGCAATGATATAATTTATCCAATCTCAAATAATGTTGTAAATGAAGCTAAAAACTACATTAATCAACAACCCGAATACATGAATTATGTAAAAAGTAATACTACACCAAGAAATGAGTTGATGCTTTCAAATTACGATATAAATATTCTTAAGAGAGAATGGGATAGAGAGAAAACTTCTGAGCTAAAAATTGTCAAGGCATTTAAAAAGCCATTTTATATGTCGGACGTGATAGACATTTTTGAAGTAAATGAGCCAGAAATATTTTTTTATATGCTTGACAAATATTACCCACTTAGTTCCCATGAACAATTCATGAAGCGTCTTTATACTAAACTTGTCTTAAATAATGAACCATTATTTGTT
>Ga0068714_10005674_pt1 | contig 13130 bp, 8 predicted proteins | sample MTBNYHSulfiMetaG_FD_62988 | JGI IMG/M metagenome (GOLD analysis project Ga0068714, IMG submission 62988) | Enrichment culture microbial communities from rom New York Harbor, USA that are MTBE-degrading - MTBE-NYH (New York Harbor Sulfidogenic)... | ecosystem: Environmental > Aquatic > Marine >... | reverse complement strand
CCACCAGGAAGAGGGCGGCCAGGATCCTGTAGCGCCGGTTGAGCCTCTCCACCGAGTCGCTGCTCTGGAGGACCAGGAACCCGATCAGGGAGATGAGGCCCAGGCCCACCAGGAAGATCGAGGGGGCCAGGTGGCCCTGGTAGAGGTGGTGGACCAGGAAGAAGCCCACCGTGGGCATGCCGCAGATGAAAAGAACCCTCAGCATCCCCATCCGGAATTCCAGCTCCTCGGCAAGCTCGTCTCCGGTCTCCTCGCCGGTGGCGTAAAGACGGTAACGAAGGACGGCGTAGACCAGGAAAAGCCCGGACAGGCTCAAGGCCAAGGGGGTGGGATCGGCGTGCTGAAGGGGGAGGAGGCCCAGGAGATCGAGGATGCTGACCACCGAGGGAATCAGGATCCCGGCCAGTAAAAGGTAGTTCCGCCCCTTCCGGCCGGGACCGCGGGGCAGGCCGGCCTCGATCAGGAGGATCAAGCTGAAGCTGACCACGATAAGGGAGTAGACCACGTTCAGGGCGATTCCGGCCCAGCCCAGCTCGTAACGGGGGACCGGGCTGCCGGGGTCCATCCAGAACATGGTCACCATCAGGTGGTGGGCCTCGTTGGTGAAGACCAGGCTTAAGGAAATGAGCGGAACCAGGCCGAAGATGGCCATCAGGCCGGGTTTGAGCCAGGCCGTCCGGCCGCTGGCGTGGCAGGCCAGGAAGAACAGGGAGGGGGGGATCAGGGTGATCCCCAGGACCTCCAGCTTGAGAAATAACTCTTTAAGATCCAGGCCGGGGCTTCTCAAGGCCAGGGCATAGGCCAGGGTCCACTCGCTGATGGCCAGGACCAGGACCATCAGCCATCTGATCCGGGGCTCGTCCCTCCGTCCCCAGAGGGTGAGCGCCCCGGCCACGCCCAGGCAGCCCCCGATCAGGTTGACAACCCACAGATACTCGATCCAGCCCATGGAATCGAATCCCGCCCCGGCCTCAGGCCGGCCTCGGATGTTTCCTGAGCCAATCTACCGCGGGAGAGGTCGCTCGGCCGGGAGGCTTGAACTCGGACTCTGGGTCCCCGGCCCGGGTTTCACCTCCGCCTCCGGGCCAAAAGGCCGGGCAGGGGTGACTCTCGCCGCTCCGATCGCTCATTAGATATCCAGGCCAGGTTGGACACCCCCTCAAAAAGGAATGACTCCTGGAAGGGTGTGGTCCGGCCCCCCGTCCGGACCTGACAAGCCAAGGGCCGGCCTGGAGGGCATATTCACTTGATTAGCTAAAATTCTCTTATCCCCGGCCGTTCGTCAAGGGCAATATGAGGCCGATTAGTTACTTTCTATAGCCTGATACGAGTGAACCGACTCTTTTTACTCCTTTTCTGGGAACCCCCTGAAAAGCTGGCCCGATTCATCCTTCGCCCGGACCCCCTGCCCTCCCGGGGCCGGACCCGGCCCGGCCCGCCGTCCCGGCGCCCCCACCTCCCCGGAGAAGGTCCCGACGTTTTCTCATCCCTCTCCTTCCCGGGTCGGCCCGGCCGTCGGGAGACGGGATCCGGGAGCACTCCCGCAAATAAGAAAAAATGGCAGAAGGTCCTCAACCGCAACAGCTACGACGAGGCCAAGAGCGTGGTCCAGACCGCCGACGGCGGCTACCTGGTGGTGGGGGAGACCGACCTCACCGACCCCCTGACCTCCTCCATCGGCGCGGTCAAGCTCAGCCCCGGCGGGGAGGTGGTCTGGCAGAGGAGATGGGTCGGGGTCGGAAACAGCGGCGGCATGTTCAACGCCGCCGCCACCGGCTGCGGCGGCTGAAAAAAGTTGCCCGACCCCGGGGAGCGGCAGGGCTCCCCGGGATAGCCCTCCCCCCCCCCCGGGGCCTTCCGGCTCCCGGAACAGCGGCTTGTCAGCTTTAATTCCCGATGGTAATAGTTGACTGGATTCAGTCGCACCTCGTCCGGGTACACCTTTCAACGGAGGATGAAGTGGCCAAGCACAAGCCTTTGGATATCAAGAAACTGCGCTCCGAGTTCGACCCGGCCAAGCTCGGCTTCGAGACCACGGCCGACTTCAGTCCGGTGGCCCACCAGGTCATGGGCCAGGATCGGGCCGTAGAGGCGCTTTCCTTCAGCCTGGGGATGGAGGGTCATGACTACAACGTCTACGTGGCCGGCCCCCGGGAGGCCGGCCGGACCTACATGACCCGCTGCCTGGTCAAGGACCGGGCCGCCAAGGAGCCCCCCCCGCCGGACTGGGTCTACGTCCACAACTTCAAGGACCCCGACTCCCCCAAGGCCATCAAGCTGCCCAAGGGCCGGGCGGCCAGCTTCAGCAAGGACATGGCCGAGCTGATAGAGGACATCAAGGCCGAGATCCCCAACATCTTCGAGTCGGAGGATTACTCGGCCCGGCGGGACAAGCTGATCAAGGCCTTCCAGAACAAGCGAACCAAGCTCCTCCAGGAGCTGGAGGAGAAGGTCAGGGCCAGGGGCTTTTTGATCAACATGAGCCAGGTGGGCATGGTCATCATGCCGGCCAAGGACGACAAGCCCCTGGAGGAGGCCGACATCCAGGCCATGAGCGAGAGCCAGAAGGAGGAGCTGAAAAAGACCTCCGCCGAGCTCCAGACCGAGATGAGCCAGGCCGTCCGGGAGATCCGGGAGCTGGAGAAGAACCTCAAGGCCCAATTGAAGGACCTGGATCGGCGGGTGGCTCTCTTCGCCGTGGGCCACCTCATCGACGACCTCCAGGAGAAGTTCGGCAAGCAGAAGGACGTTCTCCACTACCTCAAGGAGGTCAAGGACGACATCATCCGCAACATCGACGACTTCAAGCAGAAGGGCGGCCAGATCCAGGCCGGCCCGTTTCCCATGCCCAGCCCGGAGCCGGACCTGACCCGCTACAAGGTCAACGTCTTTGTGGACAACTCGGAGTCCGAGGGGGCCCCGGTGGTCCTGGAGACCAACCCCTCCTACGCCAACCTCTTCGGCTCCATGGAGAGAAAGGCCCAGTTCGGAGCCCTGTTCACCGACTTCACCATGATCCGGCCCGGCTGCCTCCATCGGGCCAACGGCGGCTACCTGGTCATCAACACCATCGACCTCCTCAAGTACTGGATCTCCTACGAGGCCCTTAAACGGGCCCTGAGGAACAAGGAGATCAAGATCGAGGATCCGGCCGAGATGCTCGGCTTCATCGGCACCAAGGGGATGAAGCCGGAGCCGATTCCGATGAAGGTCAAGATAATCCTCATCGGCGACCCCATTTACTACCACCTCCTCTACGCCTACGACGAGTCCTTTGCCAAGCTGTTCAAGGTCAAGGCCCACCTGACCGACCGGACCGACCGGAAGGCCAAGGCGATCAAGGAGTTCACCATGTTCGTCCGGAGGGTGGTGGAGGAGAACAACCTCCCCCACATGGACCGGGGCGGGGTGGCCCGGCTGATCGACCGGGCCACCAAGTTGGCCGGCTCCCAGGACAAGATCACCCTCCAGCTGGCCGAGATCGCCGACCTGATCCGGGAGGCGGCTCACTGGGCCAGGGAGGCCAAGTCCAAGCTGATCAAGGCCGAGCACGTCCACAAGGCCATCCGGTCCCAGATCTACCGTAACAACCTCTACGAGGAGAGGCTCCAGGAGGCCATCCACAAGGACATCATCCACGTCCAGACCAAGGGCTCGGCCGTGGGCCAGGTCAACGGCCTGTCGGTCTACATGCTCGGCGACTACGCCTTCGGCCGGCCCTCGAGGATCACGGCCAACGTCTCTATGGGCCGGGGGGGGACGGTCTCCATCGACCGGGAGTCCAAGATGAGCGGCTCCATTCACACCAAGGGGGTCCTCATCCTGGAGGGTTACCTCCGGGGCAAGTACGCCCAGGAGATCCCCCTCTCCCTGACCGCCAGCCTGGCCTTTGAGCAGAGCTACGGGATGGTGGACGGGGACAGCGCCTCCGGGGCCGAGCTCTACGCCATCATCTCGGCCTTGACCGGCCTGCCCCTGGACCAGGGGATAGCCTGCACCGGGGCCATCAGCCAGAGGGGCGAGCTCCAGGCCATCGGCGGGGTCAACCACAAGATCGAGGGTCACTTCGAGGTCTGCCAGGCCAGGGGCTTGACCGGGAGCCAAGGCTGCATCATCCCCAAGTCCAACGTCAGGGACCTGATGCTCAAGCCCGAGGTCCTGGAGGCGGTCCAGGAAGGCAAGTTCCACGTCTGGGCGGTGGACAATATCGATGACGCCCTGGAGATCCTGACCGGGGAGACCGGCGGAAGGGTCCGCAAGGACGGGACCTACCCGCCCGGCTCGATCCACGGCCGGGCCCTGGCCAAGCTCAAGGAGATGGCCGAGAAGGCCAAGGCCCTGGGCGGCGACAACAACAAGAAGAAGGACGAGGATTAGCCCGAGCCATCCCGTCCTGGGGCTTCTCCAACTGATCAGGGGGGCCGAGGGCCCCCCTTTTTAATTAGGAAGGCGATGACCGGTCGCAGAGTCAGGTCCCGGGTCCTGGCCGCCCTCAAGTCGGGGGAGGACCTCTCCCTGATGGAGGACCTCCCCCTCCCCAGGCTCATCAACGCCCTCCTCTCGGCCCTGTGCCGGCCGGAGGAGGGGAGCCGCTGGCCGGCCGTGGAGGCCTTGGGCCGGGCCGTGGCCCGGCTGGCCGGGGAGGACCAGGAGGCGGCCCGAAACCACGCCCGCCGCCTGATCTGGAACCTCAACGACGAGTCCGGGACCATTCCCTGGGGAGCGGCCGAGGCCCTGGCCGAGATCCTGGCCCGGGTCCCGTCCCTGGGGAAAGAGTTCTCGGCCCTCCTGGTCTTTCGCCTCCGCGACGACCCCGGCTCCCCGGACTTTCCCCCCCTGGTGGAGGGGGCCCTGTGGGCCGTGGGCCGGCTGGCCCAGGCCGAGAAAGCCTACGCCGCCGGGGCCGGCCAACACCTGGGCCGCTTTCTCTCCTCCCCGGAGCCCAGGATCAGGGCCCTGGCCGCCTGGACCGCCGGTCTGGCGGACGAGCCGGGTCTGGAGGAAAAACTGGCCGGGCTGGCCGGCGACCAGGCCCAGGTCCGCCTCTACCTGGGGGGCCGGTTCCGGCAGACCACCGTGGGGCGGCTGGCCCGGGAGGCCCTAGCCCGGATGTCTCATGAAGACCACCCATCGTGAACTATCCGGGCGGGGAAAACCTGGCCAAGGGAGAGGAACCGGCCGGCCCTTGACCTGGCTCCCGCCGGGGGTCTAAATTAATCCCGTTATCGTCCTCGCCGCCGGTCTCGACCATCCTGGAGGTAAAAGATGAAGACCCCTCTCTGGGCCCCCTCTGACCAGCAGATCTCCATGGCCAACCTGACCCGGTTCCGGGAGATCGTCAACCAGCGCCACGGCCAGGCCCTGGCCGGCTACGCCGAGCTGTACCAGTGGTCCATCGACCACCTGGAGGAGTTCTGGGCGGCCATGTGGGAGTTCGGGGGGATCATCTCCTCCCGGGGCTGGGACAGGATCGGTCAGGATCTGGACCAGATGCCCGGGGCCAGGTGGTTCACCGGGGCCCGGCTCAACTACGCCCAGAACCTGCTCCGCTACCGGGACGACCGGCCGGCCCTGATCTTCACCGGCGAGGACGGCTCCCGGCAGGAGCTCAGCTACGCCGAGCTCTACGGCCTGGTCTGCCGGACGGCCAGGGCGCTCAAGGAGGCCGGGGTCAAGACCGGCGACCGGGTGGCCGGGTTCATGCCCAACCTGCCCCAGACCATCGTGGCCATGCTGGGCGCGGCCTCCCTGGGGGCGGTCTGGTCCTCCTGCTCCCCGGACTTCGGCATCCAGGGGGTCATGGACCGCTTCGGCCAGATCCAGCCCAAGATCCTCTTCACCGCCAACGGCTACTTCTACAACGGCAAGAAGATCGACTCCCTGGCCCGGGTGGCCGGGATCATGAAGCAGATCCCCTCCCTGGAGAAGGTGATCGTGGTCCCCTACACCGAGGCGGAGCCGGACCTCTCCTCCCTGCCCAAGGCCGTGGGCTGGGCCGATTTCCTGGCCGGCGAGGCCCCGGACCCCGACTTCGTCCAGCTTCCCTTTGACCACCCCCTGTTCATCATGTACTCCTCCGGGACCACCGGCCTGCCCAAGTGTATGGTCCATGGGGCAGGGGGAACCCTGATCCAGCATCTCAAGGAGCACCTCCTCCAGTGCGACCTCAAGAGGCCGGACCGGCTCTTCTACTTCACCACCTGCGGCTGGATGATGTGGAACTGGCTGGTGGGCGGGCTGGCCTGCGGGGCGACCCTCCTTCTCTTTGACGGCTCCCCCTTCCATCCCGGGCCGGAGACCCTCTGGAAGCTGGCCCAGAGGGAGAAGATGACCGTCTTCGGGACCTCGGCCCGCTACATCGCCGCCCTGGAGAACAGCGGCCTCAAGCCCCGGGAGAAGTTCGACCTCTCGGCCGTCAGGATGATCACCTCCACCGGCTCCCCCCTGGCCCCCGAGTCCTTCGAGTACGTCTACCGGGACATCAAGCCCGATCTCTGCCTGGCCTCCATCTCCGGGGGAACGGACATCATCTCCTGCTTCGCCCTGGGGGCGCCCACCGAGCCGGTCTACTCCGGCGAGCTCCAGGCCCGGGGCCTGGGAATGGCCGTCCAGGCCTACGACCAGCAGGGCCGCTCGGTCATCGGCCAGAAGGGGGAGCTGGTCTGCGTCAAGCCCTTCCCCTCCATGCCGGTCCACTTCTGGAACGACGAGGACGGGTCCAAGTACCGGGCGGCCTACTTCCAGGCCTTTCCCGGGATCTGGCACCACGGCGACTACATCGAGATCACCGGCACCGGAGGGGTGATCATCTACGGCCGCTCCGACGCCACCCTGAACCCCGGCGGGGTCCGGATCGGGACGGCCGAGATCTACCGCCAGGTGGAGAGCATGCCCGAGATCGCCGACAGCCTGGTCATCGGCCAGGACTGGGAGAACGACGTCCGGGTCCTCCTCTTCGTCATCCCGGCCGAGGGGGTGGAGTTCAACGACGAGCTGGTCAAGAAGATCAAGACCACCATCCGGGAGAACGCCACCCCCCGCCACGTGCCGGCCAAGATCATCCCCGTGGAGCAGATCCCCTACACCATCAGCGGCAAGAAGGTGGAGCTGGCCGTGCGGAAGGTCATCCACGGCCAGGAGGTGGTCAACAAGGACGCCCTGGCCAACCCCCAGGCCCTGGATCTCTACGCCGACCTGGAGGAGCTTAAAAGATAGCTCGGCCCGGAAAGCCGGGTGTGGGAGAGACCCATGACCGAGTACACCATCCGGCCCCTGGCCGTGGGGATCAACCAGACCGACCAGGGGATAATGACCTACCAGCGGGGTTACGGAACCAGGATCCTCCTCCCGGTCTACTCCTTCCTGATCCAGGGCCGGGGCCTGAACATCCTGGTGGACACCGGCATGGAGGAGTTCATGGTTCCCCCCGGGGCCCAGGAGGCCCTGGGCTTCCCCATCCTGGAGTTCGAGGAGGCCCTGGGCCTGGCCGGCCTGGAGCCCCGGCAGATCGACCTGGTTATCCAGACCCACCTCCACAACGACCACTGCGAGAACACCGGGCTGTGCAGCCGGGCCAGGATCGTGGTCCAGCGGGCCGAGCACGAGTTCGCCCAAAACCCCCACCCCCTGGACCACCGCTACTTCCCCGAGCTCCTGGAGGGGCTGGACCTGGAGCTGGTGGAGGGGGACCTGGAGATCGAGCCGGGGATTGACCTGCTTTTCACCCCGGGGCACACCCCGGGCGGCCAGTCGGTGGCCGTCTCCACCGCGGCCGGGAAGGCGATCATCACCGGGTTCTGCTGCAACGCCAAGAACTTCCCCCAGACCGGACCGGTGGTCGCCCCCGGGGTCCACACCGACGCCATCGCCGCCTACGACTCGGCGGTCCGGGTCAAGGAGCTGGCCGACCTGATCCTCCCCTGCCACGAACAGGGGTTGGGGGCCAGGGGGGTCATTCCAGATTGACCCAAGTTGCCTTCCCCTTGCAACTTGGGTCAGCGCGCTTAACAGGGCGCGCCGAGCTCGTAAGAGCTCGTAAAGCCGGCAAAACCGCGCTTTTGCCGGCCGTCAGCGATCAACGTCTAGGGGCTTTGATTTGTGGAATTCTGAGTAGATGGAGGCTCCCTTGTCTATCAGAGTCCAGCTGGAGGCCGTGGAGGCCCGGACCCTCTCCCCCCTGGCGGCCAGGTCGGCCGAGAGCCGGGGCCGCCTTCAGCCCGAGGAGGAGTGCGACCTCAGGCCGGCCTTTCAACACGACCGGGACCGGATCCTCCACTCCAAGGCCTTCCGCCGGCTGAAGCACAAGTCCCAGGTCTTTCTCTCGCCCTCCGGCGACCACTACCGGACCCGCCTGACCCACACCCTGGAGGTGGCCCAGATCGCCCGGACCATGGCCAAGTCGCTGCGCCTCAACGAGGACCTGACCGAGGCCATCGCCCTGGGCCACGACCTGGGGCACACCCCCTTCGGCCACGCCGGGGAGGCGGTCCTCAACCAGATCGTGGAGGGCGGCTTCCGGCACCACGAGCAGTCCCTGAGGGTGGTCGACATCCTGGAGAGGCTGAACCTGACCCTCGAGGTCCGGGACGGGATCCTGAAGCACTCCAAGGGGATGGGCCTGATCCTGCCCCAGGATGAGGCGGAGAAGGCCCTCACCCTGGAGGGCCAGGTGGTCAGGGTGGCCGACATCATCGCCTACATCTGCCACGACATCGACGACGCGCTCAGGGCCGGGGTCCTCAAGGCCGAGGAGCTCCCGGCCGAAGCCGTGGCCCAGGTGGGCCGGACCCACTCCTCGAGGATCGGGTCCATGGTCCGCAACCTGGTGGGGACGACCATCAGGGAGGACGACGGGGGGCTCCATCTGACCCCGGAGATGACCGCGGCCATGGTCCGGCTGCGGGAGTTCCTCTTTGACCGGGTCTACGGCAACCCCCGCATCAGAAGGGATTTCGACCGGGCCCGGCGGGTTCTGGCCGCCCTTTTCGTGGCCGTGGTGGAGGACCCCGACCGGGAGGAGTACGCCGCCGCCCTGGGGCCCCCCGAGAACGGGGACCGGATCCCGGCCGCGGTGGACTTCCTGGCCGGGATGACCGACCGTTACGCCCTGGATCTCTACGACAAGCTCTTTCTGCCCCGCCCCTGGGCCGTCCTTTGACCGGCCTCCTCCCCTCCCTGAAAGAGCCCGCCCCGTGCCCGGACTTAAGCTAGGGGTCCACCTGCCGCTCACCGGCGGCTGGGAGGGGGCCCTGGCCGCGGCCAAGAGGCTCAAGTGCGAGACGGTCCAGGTCTTCTCCGGCAACCCCAGGAGCTTCACCCCCAAGCCCCTGGACCCGGACCGGGCGGCCGCCTTCGGGGCCGGGCTCAAGGCCGCCGGGATAGAGCCCCTGGTGGTCCACGCCCCCTACCTCCTCAACCTGGCCTCCCCCGAGGAGGAGGGCTGGCAGAGGTCAATGGCCATGCTCCTCCGGGAGATGGACCGGACCAGAGCCCTGGGAGGGAGCCTCCTGGTCTTCCACCCCGGCTCCCACTTGGGCTCGGGCCTCCGGGCCGGGCTGGCCCGGGTGGCCGAGGCCCTCCGCCGGGGCCTGGACCAGGGGCCGGAGGGGGTGGACCTGGCCGTGGAGAACACCGCCGGGGCCGGCTCTAGCCTGGGGGGAAGCTTATGGGAGCTCACGGCCATCCTGGAGGAGGCCGGGGAGGACGGCGGGCGGCTGGGGGTCTGCCTGGACACGGCCCACGCCTTCGGGGCCGGCTACGACCTCCGGGAACCCGGCGGCGTGGACGCCTGGCTGGAGGAGGCGAAAGAAGAGATCGGCCCCTCCCGGATCAGGGCCGTCCACCTCAACGACTCCAGCCGGGATCTGGGCTCACGCCTGGACCGCCACGAGGACCTGGGCCAGGGGCTGATCGGGGGCAAGGGCCTCTCCCGGGTCCTGGCCCATTCTATTTTAGATGGCCGCCCCGGGATTTTGGAGACCCCCAAGTCTAAAGAGGCAGACGATAGAAGGAACCTGGCCCGGGCCAGGAGGTATAGGACGTTGGGGCTTAAGGAGAGGGCGGGGAAGGCCTGATCAGTCCCTCTCCGGCCCTGAACTTCCCGGCCCACAAGAAGATATTCGCCTCTAAAGAACCGGTTTCAAACTATTCAATCGGGTTCGAGATCAAGGAAGGCGAAGAAGCGCAACCGGAGGAATATATGATAATATTTCGAGGATTGCGCTTCGAGCCTGACGTAGAGATCGGGCCCGAGGGGATGGTTTGCAACCGGTTCTAGTCCAGCCCCGCCCTCTTCAACGCCCCCAAGATCCTCCGCCTGACCTCCGGATCCCGGTGGGGCAGCCTGAGCCGGGCCGCCTCCAGGTTGAAGCCGGGCAGGGCCCGTTTGAGCCTTTGGACCGTCTCCCGGGCCTTGTCCTCTCGGCCCAGGCGGAAGTAAACCCCGGTCAGGAACCAGTAGGCCGGGATGAAGCCCTCGTTCTTGGCCAGGACCTCCTCCAAGGCCGCGGCCGCCTCCTCCATCCGGCCCAGCTGGGCCAGGGCGTGGCCCTGGTGGAAGCGGTACCAGACCGGCGGGGTGGGGTTGAGGCTCATGGCCTGGTCCAGGTAGGCCAGGGCCTCCCGCGGCTGGCCGGAGACGGTCAGGGCGTGGCCCATGAAGGCCAGGGCGTTGGGGTTGGCGGGCGCCTCCTGGACGGTCTTCCGGGCCAGCTCCAGGGCCTCCTCGTGCCGGCCGGACCAGACGTAGACCCGGCCCAGGAGGACCTCGGCCTCCACCAGGTCGGGGTTGATGGCCAGCGCCTTTTTGGCCAGCTCCTCGGCCTTGGCCAGGGCGTCCTGGGAGGAGGACCAGCCCAGGGGCCAGGCCTGGAAGTAGGTGAACCCCAGCCCCACGTAGGCGCTGGCGTAGCCGGGATCGGCCTCGATGGCCTTCTGGAACATCCGCCTGGCCTCGGCCAGGTCCTCGGGGTTGAAGCGGAGGCTCAGGCTCTGGCCCCGGAGGGCGTAGTCAAAGGCCTGGAGGTTGTTGGTGTCCCGCCGGATCACGGCCACCAGCTCGGCCTCGGTCAGCTTGATCCTGAGGGCCTCGATGATCTTGCCGATGACCTCGTCCTGGAGCTGGAAGATGTCCGTTTCCGCCCGGTCGTACCGCTCGGCCCAGATGGGGGAGCCCCCGGAGGTCTTGACCAGCTTGGCCGTTATCCGGACCCGCTCCCCGGAGCGCCGGACGCTGCCCTCCACCACGAAGTCGACCTTCAGCTCCCGGCCCACCACCTCTGGTTTGACCGCCTTGCCCTTGTAGACGAAGACCGAGTTGCGGGCGATGACCTTCAGCCCCGAGACCTTGGACAGGTCGGTGATGAGATCCTCGGTCAGCCCGTCGGAGAAGTACTCCTGGGCCGGGTCGCCGCTGAGGTTGAGAAAGGGCAGGACGGCGATGGAGGGCCTCTCCGCCAGGGCCGCGCCGGGGGTGGCCGCCGGCTCGTGGGGGCCGGGCTCATAGGCCGGGGCCGGCCGGGCCTCCTCGGCCGGGGGCGTCCGGCGCCAGTCGATCCCCCAGATCAGGTAGGCCCCGGCCAGGGCGACCAGGGCCAGGCAGACCAGGGCCGCCGCCCGCCGCCGGCGGGAGGCCGGCCTCTCCCCGGCCCCCCCGTCGGCCCGGAAACGCTCCAGCTCGGCCTGATCCCAGACGACCCTGAAGACGGGGATGGGGGTCTCGATGTTCTTGACCTGTTTTCGGCCCAGAAACTCAAAGCCCAGGTCCAGCTTGTTGACCACTTGGTCGTGGACCGTCCCGGAGATGAGAATGCCGCCGGCCGTGGCCAGGCTTTCCAGACGGGCGGCGATGTTGACCCCGGAGCCGTAGATCCGGCCCTGGTCCACCACCACCTCGCCCAGGTTGAGGCCGATCCTGAACTCCAGCCGCCGCTCGGGAGGGAGCCCGGCGTTGCCCTTGGAGACGGCCCGCTGGATCTCCACGGCGCACTCCAGGGCGTCGACCACCGAGGCGAACTCGGCCAGAACGTTGTCCCCCAGGGCGTCCACCACCCGGCCCCGGGAGCGGGCCACCAGGCCGGCGATCAGGTTCCGGTGCTCGGTGATGGCCGAGACGGTGTGGGCCTCGTCCTCGTTCATCAACCGGCTGTAACCGACCGCGTCGGCGCTGATGATGGCGCTTAAGCGTCGCTCCAGTCTCTCCCGCCGGCCGTTTTCGACCATCACTTCGGCTGTCCTGGATGTTTCACTGGCTCAAGCTGATCCGAGGCCGCCAGGTCAGGGATCCCCGGGCCCTCCCCTTCTCCGGCAGGCCCTCCTCGAGGCGGCGGACGCGCCCGCCGGCCCGGCCGGGTTCAACCCGCCCGGACCGGCCGCCCGAGACCGCCCCTCAATCTCTTCCGGCGATTGGTTCGGCCGCCCGGACCCTTTCCTCCCGCCTCCTGGCCCAGGCGCCGGTCGGGAAATATCCGGGCTAGTTTCCGCCCCCGCCTTCCGGGGAGGTTCTGGAGCCGTCCCTCTGCTGGTAGTTCCAGTTGCCCTGGTCGGACCCTCCCCCGCCGGAGAACCTGATCCTGATGGAGGAGGCCGTGTCCGACCCGATGTGGGACCTGTTCAGGTCCGGAACGTTGGCCGTGAAGGTCTGACTGCGGCCCTGGAAGTTGACGTGCTCATAGAGGGTCACCACCGCCCCCTGGATCTTGAGGGAGGAAAGGGCGTCGTTGCCGATGACCGACCGCCGCATGTCGGCTATATCGCCCTCGAGCCTCATGGACCGGCCGCTGAAGTTGGGATGCTCGTAGAGAATGACCTGGCCGGACTGGATCTTCTTGGCGGGCGGGGGAATCTTCTTGGTCGGCGGGATGACCGGGGGCGGGTTCGGCTCTCCCCTCCAGGGGGAGATGACCAGGGACCTGATCCGGTCGTTGCCGATGGAGTGGCGGCCCAGATCGGACACGTCCCGGTCAAAGGACTCGTGCCGGCCGCTGAAGCTCTCGCCCCGGTAGAGGGTCACCTTGCACCGGCCGTTGAGCCTGATGGAGGAGATCCCCTCGGGCAGCCAGGCCACATCGCCGTAGAAGGTGGCCTGGCGGCCCCTGAAGCCGGCGTGCTCGTAGACCGTGACCGAGATCCGG
>Ga0068714_10005672_pt1 | contig 13132 bp, 15 predicted proteins | sample MTBNYHSulfiMetaG_FD_62988 | JGI IMG/M metagenome (GOLD analysis project Ga0068714, IMG submission 62988) | Enrichment culture microbial communities from rom New York Harbor, USA that are MTBE-degrading - MTBE-NYH (New York Harbor Sulfidogenic)... | ecosystem: Environmental > Aquatic > Marine >... | reverse complement strand
ACCAGGTGGGGCTCGCGTGCATCCTGACGGTCTTCGCCGGGGTCTTCCTCCTGTTCACGGGGAGGTACCCGCGCGACATCTTTCGACTGGTGGTCGGGATGAACCGTTGGACGTTCCGCGTCCTCGCCTACCTCGCGCTGATGACCGATGCGTACCCGCCGTTTCGCCTGGAGGAGTAGCGGCCTTCACGACATCTCCACGGGCGCGCGGTACGCTGAGCGGAGGTGGACGCGATGCGCATTCGCTACGAGGCGCTGGGCTTGGTCACGCTCCATGATGTCGTCTGCTGTCCTGGCGGGCTCGAAGTCGCGGGAAAGACATTCCACGCTGATCTCACAGAGGTCGCGCGATGGAGGCATCGGATGCTCGAGGCGGGGATGCGCGGGATCGTCGTCTACGAAGGGGACGCGCCGCGGGGGTTCGTCGAGTACATGCCGGCTGTCGTGGCGCCGCTTCCGATCCTCGCCGACGGCGCGGCGGTGCTGATGTGCTACCACTGGGCCGGAACACGTCCCGAAGACCCCGAGCATCTCGCCCGCGAGCGGGAGATGATCGAGCGGGTCATCGACGCCACACGAGGACGGTTCATCGGCCTCGCCACGCAAGGGTGGGACATCCCGACGCACTTCCCGATACCGCTCCTCGAGGGCCCGGGGTTCCGCGAAATCGTCCGGCACGGCGACGTCGCGCTGATGTGGCTTGCGCACGAGAAGGGTGCCCCCGAGCCGGCGCTCGCCCCCGCCGCGTACGCGCCGCGGGACCTCTCCCGCGAAGGGCTGTTGGCGATCGACGCAGCGTTCAGCGCCCGTTGTCCGTACAGCCTCAGCTCGGAGGGGAGGCTGCGAGAGGCGGTCGACCGGCATCCGTTGACGGAGCGGATCCAGCTCAGGATGCATCGGATCGACACGCGGGAAGAGGCGCTGGCACTGGCCGTGCCGCCGTTCGATTGGAGTTGGGCCTTCTTCAACGCGCAGCCGGTTGACCTGTTCGCGTACTCGGGCCGTCAACTCGAGGCCGACTTGACGCAGCGAATCGAGGCGCTGTCGTGAGCGGCGATGGGACGAGGGGGCGCGGGCCCGGCGTCGTGAGTCCGGATCAGACGCTCGCCGCCGCCCGCGCCGCTGGTGCGAAGGGGGTCGATCTCTCGCTCCCCGAGGTCGCCGTGTTGACGTTCAGCGAGAGTGTCCTCGCGCGGCTTGCGGAGCGCTGCGGCCTGGCTAACGTGCCGTGGCTCGATGCGCGCGTTCATCCGTACGCCGCAGTCGAGGTGACGAGGCGCGGAAGCTGCGAAGGTCTCGACGTTATCGTCCTTGTGCCTCCGATGGGCGCATCGCCGATGGCGTGCACAATTGAGGATCTCGTCGCTTGCGGCGTTCGCGTGGTCTTCCTCGTATGCGCCGCCTGGTCGCTTGGCCCGCCGCTGCGGTTCGGCGAGTTTGTCGTCCCGTCCTTCGTTGTCGGGCCGGACGGCACCTCGATCCACTACGGCAACGATGAAGGCTACGTCGAGGCCGATGCAGCCGTCATATCCGCTCTGGCGGACGCCGGGCGGGGTCACGGCGCGGTGGTGCATGTGGGGGGGAACGCATCGTGCGAGGCCCTCTATCGAATCACCCCCGAGGCGATCGCATCGTTCCGAAGCCGGGGGTGCCTGACGATGGAGAACGGCGAGGCGGCGACCCTATCTTCGGTGTGCAGATCGCTTGGGGCGCTCGGGGGGGCGCTCTTCCAGCCGTACCTGGACCTGACGCGCGGGTGGGAACCAAGCCGTCTGGACGTTGCCTACCGGGAGACGGGCCGCCTCCAAGCGGATGTCGTGCTCGAAGCGGCGCTCCGGCTGCGGCGAGACCGGGTGATCTAGGCTTCGCGCGGGAGCCCCTTGGGCCGGCGTCTCGCGGGAGAACGTCGGCGAAGGGGGTAGGCAACGGGCGGGCTGCGAGTAGAATGGCCGGGTTGCGACGGGCCACGACGGGGGTTCGTGGTCTCGCGAGAGGCGCACGTGCCGCGATACTTGTGGGGTCCGAACGGAAGACGCTGGGAGATCGTCTATCACCAAGCGTTTCGAACATGGGAGATCGTCGATTCCGAGTGTCCATTCTCGCTCCATGACCCGGAGATGTCCGGCTTTGCGCCCACCCGGTGCCGGATTTGCTCCGGGGTGGCCGACCCCGCGGCCTACCTGCGCAACCCTGACACGGGATCCGTCTTGTACGATACGGGACCGATCTGCCTGGAATGCGCCTGCGGGAAACGATTGTGGTACACGCTTGTGCCGATCTCGATTCCGCGTTCGTTGATCGCCGAGCCGCGCGCCGCCAAGGTGCCGGGCTCGTCGGGGCCTTGGTAGGTCGTTTCCCCGTTGTCCGGCGGGGCGGGTGTCGCTTGGAGTGGTTCTCCTTACGCGAGGCAGTGCGGTCGCTTGTATTGCTGGCTCCGCCGCGCTAGAGTGGACGTCGCAGAGTGTGTGGTAAGGCCGTGGATGGCTATCCGCAGGCGGGGTTCTGGGTTGACTCCTTTGCGGTCTTCTCGGGCAGAGCGCCCCGCCTGCGCTTCCTTTTCCTTAGTCCGGCGCTCGCCGTCGCGTCGACGAGGGCCGCGAAAGAGAAATGAAAGGTCTCGTGCGTCTCGTCCCCATCGAGTGCTGCCCCGCCAGCTCCCGTCGGCGGACGCAGGGGGTGTCCCTAACGCCCGCCGCCTCGCGGGATCGTCGCCGGTCGGATAAGGTCAGCCCGAAAAGGGGCAACGGGTCCATGTCGCGAAACCGCAGCCATCTCGTCTGGATCGATCTCGAGACCACCGGACTGAACGTAGGGGATCGCGCGATCCTCGAGATCGCGAGCGTCGTCACGGATGGGGATCTCAATATCGTGGGGGAGGGCCCGGTTTTCGTGATCCATCACTCGGACGAGACGCTTCGGCGGATCGACCCCTGGTGCGAGCGCCAGCACGGCTTCTCGGGGCTCCTCGAGGCCTCCCGCGCATCCGACATCTCGCTGCGCGATGCGGAGCAGCAGACGCTCACCTTCCTCCGCAGACACACCCACCGCAAGATGGCGCCGCTGTGCGGCAGTTCGATCCTGCTTGACCGGCGGTTCCTGATGAGGTACATGCCCGAGCTGAGCGCCCATCTCAGCCATCGAAACATCGACGTCAGCGCGATTCAGGAGCTTGCGGCGCGCTGGTTCCCGGGGGTGCTCGCGCGTCTGGAGCGGGGAGCGCGGCATCGCGCCGCGGGGGACATCCACTCCTCCATCGAGGAACTGAGGACGTATCGTCGGCTGATCTTTCGCGACTAGGCAGGCGGGGGAGGACACTGGGTCCGGAGCATGGAAGGACGGTCGCATGGAGAGACAGCCTCTTGCCGAGGGTGTGCTCGTGTTTCGCTTTCCGCCCTACGCGGGGAAACACTACGGCTTCAGCCTGCACGCGCTGCTGGACGAGCGTGCTCGGACGGCGCTGCTCATCGACGCGGGATACGAGGAGCACGCCGCTGCGGTGCGGGAGTCGCTTGCGGATGATGGATACGGGGTCGCCGCGGTGGTCGTCTCGCACTTCCATCCGGATCACGTGTCAGGCCTGAGGGCGCTTCCCGGTACGTCGGTGATCGGGAGCCCGCGGTTCGAAGAGACGCTGCACGGCTCCGGCGGTTCCGAGGGACGTCGGGAGTTCAAGCCGTTGCGGACCGTCGCCGACGAAGACGTCCTAAGCTTCGGGTCGTTCCGGTTGCGGTTTCGAGCCGCGCCCGGCCACTCGCCGTGCAGCATCTACACCTTGATCGACGACCGCTTCCTCCACGTGGCGGACAACGTCATGCTGTCGGAGGACGGACGGGACATCCTGCCCTGGGCGGAGTACGACCGGATCGGTGACCACATCCGGTCACTCGAGGCCCTGCGGAACTGGACCGATCGGACGTGGTTGCTCAGCCACGGTGGCGCAATCGAGGATGCGGCCGTCGCCCGCCGGGCGATCGCGAACCGCGTTCGTTACTTCCAGGCGGTGCTCGCGGGGGAAGGGCGAATCACGTACGAGGAGGCGGTTGCCTCCTGCGACTGCGAGTTCCTCCATCGGGAGTGGCTGATCCACCGGCCACAGTAGCCGCGCCGGAGCCAGCTCGTCGAGACGGTGTCGAAGCTCCCACGGTGCCCTGCCTTCTCCGCGCCCGTCGGCTTGCCCCCGCGTGCTCGCCAGGACGGAGATTGGGCGGCTTCCCGGACGGCGGCCGGGCGGCCCACGGGGAGGACATCTCGCTGCGTCGCCGACGGCATGGGCTTTCGGACGCCTCGATAGCTTCTTGTCTTAGGAAGACAGATAAGGTATGCTCCCAGACGTGATGGAAACCACGTCCACAGAAGAGAAGTCCGCCTCCATGCTTCGCTACGGGGTGCGAACGCTTTCCGCGTGGATTTTGCTTGCACTCGCCTGGCACGTCGCGGCGGGGGGAGCCTCGCAGAGCGGCTCCTGGGATGCGCTGGGGACGTTCGACGCGGTGAGCGGCGACTGGGAGGTCGAGAGCGGCGTAAGGGTCACGTACGCGCAAGCCCCGTGGGAGGTCATGGCAAAGCTCGGCGCGGCAGCCGGCGGCCTGAAGACGGTCTCGCTGCAAGGGGAGATCGATCTTGAGGAGATCGACCTCCTCGCCTCGATCGCGTGGGATCCGCCCGCAGGACGGGTCAAGAAGCTCGCTCTCGAGACTGAGTTCCAGGCAGGGGGAGGTACGTTCGACGTGGATCTCGACCTGTATCCGGATCATCTCTGGACGGACCTTCGGCTGCGGGGCAAGGGCGCCGAATCCGCTCTTGACATCCAGGTTCGCCTCGGGGCATCGAAGGCGTTCTCGTTCGACTTCTATCGAGCCGACGTTGACCTCTCCTTCTCTGCCTGCAACGGGCCGGTCGACGTCAACGTCCGCGTCACCGCCAAACAGGGATTCGAATGGCTGCGCGTCGAGGGCGCGCTTCCCGTCCCGGAGCATCTGCACGGGGTGCATGTGGAAGCGCAAGCACGATGGACCGTGACGGCGGCCGGTCTGGTGCTTGAGCCGAGGGTCGAGGCGCAGGCTGTCCTGCGGGAGGACCGCTCGGCGGCGATCGAGCTCCACTGTGAGGGCATCGCGCTGTCCGAGCTTGGCCTGGACGGGCTGAGGGTCGTCGGGGCTTCTGTCGATGCGTCGCGGGGAGGGCTGTGGTTCGAGGGCGCGTTGAGCCTCGATCCCGGATGGAACAAGAAACTCACCGGGCAAAAGGACTACGCGGCCGTCGCGGGAGTTGGCTGCGTCGCCAGCGGGCGGGAAGAGGTCGAGCTTTCGCCTGAGCTGTGGACATTCTCGACCGATCCTGCCGCCCCGTTCGGGGCGGACCGCGTCGACTTGCGTCTCGGTGTGCGACGCGCCGGCTCCTGGCAGACGATCCTCGCTGCGTCGATCGCGCAGGGGTCGGTGGCCGAGGTCTCCCTTTCGGTCGGGGTCTCGTGGTAGTCTGCGGTCGGCGGCTCGTAGGCTTCGAACGGCCTTGCCAACGGGCTTGCGCTGAGCTTGGCCGCTCGGATACACTTCGGGCGTTGTTGGTAGTTTCGCAGCCGGCTTTCTTGGGGGCGCGCAGCCGCGGCCCCCGGTGAACGTGCTGCTTCGCTAAGGCTCCCAACATGGAGGAGGATTGGTAGGAATGTCCACCCGCGAGACCGGTACCGTAAAGTGGTTCAACGACAGCAAGGGCTTCGGCTTCATCGAGCGAGACGGCGGCGAAGATGTCTTCGTCCATTTCAGCTCGATTCGTGGAGAGGGGTTCAAGACTCTGAGCGACGGCCAGAAGGTCGAGTTCACGCTGGGCCAGGGTCAGAAGGGCCCCCAGGCGCTCGACGTCGAAGTCGTTCGATAGGACGCGAACTGCACCGCCACGCGGCGCGCGGGTTCCCGCGCGCCGCGTCTGTTTCGAAAGCACCCGATGGGCCGCCCCGTCGGCCGGTGGTATCCTCACAGATGCCAAGGGGGAGGCGTGATGGCGATTGAGGTCCTGATCTTCGACTTCGATGGGCTGATTCTCGATACCGAGACCCCTTTCTATCTCTCTTGGAGGGAGATCTACGTCGAGCACGGGCTCTTCGTATCCCCGGGCGAATGGGCGGCGTTGGTCGGATCATCGGTGGACCCGCCGGAAGCGTACCGGCTCCTCGAAGCGCACCTCGACCGACCGGTGGATCGTACGGCGATCCGCGAGCGCAGGATGGCGCGCGAGACCGAGCTTCTGAGAGCGGCGCAGCCGCTGCCGGGCGTTCGCGAATTGATCGACGAAGCGGTGTCTCAGGGGCTGCGCCTGGGGATCGCGTCGAGCTCGGGGCGAGCGTGGGTCGTCGGCCATCTGGCCGCCGCCGGCCTGCTGGATCGGTTCGAGGCGATCACGAGCGCCGACGACGTCACGGTGACGAAACCGGCTCCGGAGCTGTACGACGACGTCCTGTGCCGGTTGGGGGTCCTTCCGGAGCGAGCGCTGGCGTTCGAGGACTCCCAACACGGGGTCGCCGCGGCCAAGGCGGCCGGTCTCTACTGCATTGCCGTGCCCAATGAGATCACGCGCCACGCGGCCTTTACGTCGGCCGACCAAGTGCTCGATACGCTCGCCGGGCACCGTCTTGTCGAGTTCCTCGATGCGGCCGAGTCGCACTACCGCGCGCGCGGTCGTCAGGCGGCGCGGTGATCCGTCCCGACGCAGGGGAGGACAGCGCGGGTTCCGAGCGCCCCGCGCACCAGTTCGAAGTCCATGCCGTACGCGGCGCGGAGGGTCTGTTCGTCGATCGCGGCGTCCGGCGTCCCCTTGCCGATCACGGCCCCGCCGGCGAGGAAGAGGACCCTGTCGGCGTAGAGCAGCGCATCGTTTGGGTGGTGCGATGTGATGACGAACGCGAACCCCTCCTCGACGAGCCGCCGGACGATGCGGTAGATCCCTTGCTGATGCTGCGGGTCGAGGTGCGCCGCCGGCTCGTCCATCAGGAGGCATCCGGCGCCCTGCGCGAGGCCCCGCGCGACCAGGACGAGTTGCCGCTCCCCCCCGCTGATCTGCGTATACGGTCGGTCGCGCAGCTTCACCGCGCCGACCGCCTCGAGCGCCGCATCGACCGCGGCCAGGTCCCCGTGGCCCGGTTGAGCGAACAGCCCGAGGTGCGGGGCGCGCCCCATCAGCACGATTTGCTCCACGCGGTAGGAGAAGACCGGCTCGTGTAGCTGGGGGACGACGCCGATGCGACGGGCGCGTTCCCGGACAGAGAGGTCCTGGAGCGGGGTCCCATCGATGCGGATCTCTCCGGAGTGCGGTGTCCGCAGCCCGCTCAGACAGTCGAGCAGGGTCGTCTTCCCGCATCCGTTCGCGCCAAGGATGAAGAGCGCCGTCCCGCCGTCGACGGTGATTGAGACATCGTGCAGGACGTCGCTCCCGTGGACGTAGGCGTACCGGAGCTTCTCGGCGGCAAGCTTCACCGCGCCTCACCTCGGGTTCGGAGGAATCGCAAGAGGAGCAGGAAGAAGGCCGGGACGCCGATCAGGCCGGTGAGCACCCCGAGCGGGATCTCGGTCGGAAGCGCGGTGCGCGCGATGAGATCGAGGCTCACGAGCGTCGCGGCGCCCAGCGCAGCCGACGCCGGGACCACCGCCCCGTGCGCCGGTCCGACCCACGCTCTGACGAGGTGGGGGACGAAGAGCCCAATCCATCCGATCATCCCCGCGCTCGCCACCGAGACGGCGGCGATGACGGTGCCGACGAGGATCACCGTGATCCGCAGCGGGCGGACGCGAAGGCCGAGGGACGACGCCTCTGCGTCAGAGAGGGTCAGCAGATCCAGGCGCCAGCGGATCAGGAAGAAAAAGGCGAGGCCGACCCCGGTGGCGGCGAGGAGCGGCGGGAGGGCCGCCCAGCGGATCGCGCCCAGCCCGCCGAGAAGCCAGTAGGTGATGGAGGGAAGGTCGCTGAGCGGATCGGCGACGTACTTGACCAGCCCCAGGAGGGCGTCGAATAGCGCGCTCACGAGGATCCCGCCGACCACAATGACGAGGGTCGATGAGCCGAACCGCCACCCGACGGCGGTGACGAGTCCGACGGCGAACAGCGCGAAGGCGAACGCTGACCCCTGGACCGTGCTGACGCTGCTCGAGAAGAGGAGGGCAAACGCGGCGCCGAACGCCGCGCCGGAGCTGACGCCGAGGATCCGGGAATCGACGAGGGGATTGCGGAACAGTCCTTGGAACACGGCGCCGCAGACGGCGAGGTTCGCCCCGACACAAGCGGCGGCCAGGGTGCGAGGGAGCCGGACCCGAAGGATCAGCGAGCGCAAGAGATCCGACGCCCCCCGCAGCCCGAACAGCGCGCGGAACGCGTCGGCCGGCTCGACGCCGTACCGACCGACGAGCAGGGCGGTCAGGAAGAGCGCTGGGAGGGCGAGGGCCCAAATCCAGACGCTGCGCCGACCGGTCATCGTCCGGCCAACGCGGCCCGCTCGGCCTCCGTCAGGTCGTAACCGTAGTAGGAGGTGTAGAAGCGGTCGACCTCGGCGGCCAGGTTGAGATCGGGGAGGTTCGGGTAGAAGACCTGCGCCATCCACGCGACCGCGAGCAACGACTCGGGGACTGGGGCGTCCATCGGGGCGATCACCCGCGGCATGCGGTGAACTCGGCCGGCCTGGACGGCGCGCAGGGGAGCCCAATCTGCGTTTGCGAGAATCTCCTCGGGCCATAGGGCTCCGTACGGTGGGATGAGGATCACGTCTGGGTCCCATACGAGGACCTGCTCGAGGTTGACCTCCCGCCAGTAGCCGAGAAGCTCCCGGGACACGGACACGCCGCCGGCTGCCTCGATCAGATGGGTCTGGTACATCTCTCCGCTCGCGACGAGGAGCGGGGCGGTTCCGAGGAAGAGGACGCGGACGCGATCGTCCCTGGGCACCTGTTCCAAGGCGGACGCGACCGCGCCCATGACGCGGTCGTAGTCCGCGACGAATCGCTCAGCTCTCGCCAGGGCATCCGATCCGAGCGCGCGGCCGGTCAATAGCAGCGCCTCCTTGAGCTCCTCGGGGGACTCGACGAGGTAGCGGATGACCGGGACGCCGAGATCCGCCATTTGGTCCGCGAATGCGCTGTGCCGTGAGCCGTCGACCATCACCAGCTGCGCCTCGCGGGCGACGATCTCCTCGACGTTTGGGTCGCCAAACGCGAGGAGATCCCGTAGGCGTGGTTCAAGTCGGAACATCGCATCCCACGCGCTCTCGATCCCCTTCACGCCGATGTACCACGCCATCACCAAGCGGTCTGCGGCCCCCAGCGTGTAGACGTAGAACGTGCCGGCGCCGTACACGCTGACGAGTCGCTCGACCGGCTGCTCGACCCGCAGCACTGCACCCGTCTGATCGACGAGTTCCACCGCGTCGTCGGCGAGCGCCGCGATCGCGAGAAACAGGAAAGCTGCTGTCAAAAAGGATGTTCGCGCGGCCCTTCGCATGGGTTCCTCCCTCCGGCGAGGATCTTCCGCCGGGATTCCTCAAGCCAGTGGATCATGCCCTCCACTTGGGTTCTTCGATACGAGACGGCGAGCTCGCCGACGGCCTCATCGTCGAGTTCGAGCCGAGGCCGCGCCGCGAGCCGGCGGCTGAGCACGCGCAGGACAAGCGCCTGGTCCTCGAGGAGCCGCGGGACCCGGTTCGGCGCGAGGCGCCGTAGGAAGTAGATCTTGGCCAGGAACTCCATGCGGACTTGGCGAGGGTGGCGGACCGGCGAGGTCGCCCAGCGCCAGAAGGCGCTGCGCCCCTTGTCGGTCACACGGTAGACGGCGCGCGCCTGCCGGCCCGAGCCGGCAGTGGCGACGCGTTCGATCCATCCCTCGTCGTTGAGACGGTGGAGGACCTGGTACAGCTGGCTGGACGCGATCCGCCAGAACGAGCCGACGCCCTTCGCCAGCCGTTCACGCAGTTCATACCCGTGTACCGGGGCTTCGACGAGGCAGCCGAGGACGGCGAACTCGACCGCCGGGCCGCGGGAGTGAAGCCGGAGTTCCATGATGGAATAGTACCGCGAAGGCCCGTGCCCGCCAACCGCGACAAAGGGTGCAGACGGGTCCACTGCCTGCTTCAGATCGCGAGGTCGACGATGCGCGCCGCCACGTCGACGCCCAGGTCGAGCAGCGCGAGGGTCGACCGCCCGTGGCTCGGCGCGACCGCACCGGGGTTGATGAACAACCGATCTTCCCAGCGGCGGATGACCGGTGCGTGGAAGTGGCCGAAGACGAGGATCTCCGCATCGGGGAGCTGCGCAGCCATCGCGCGGTAGAAGAGGTCCGTTTCCGGCGCGTCGTAACCGCGGCCGATGTAGCGGTCCTGCAGCGCGTGGCGTTGGTGGCCGTGCTTCAGGCCGATCGACCGCCCGCCGAAACGGAGGGCCAGACGGTCGGGGAGGACGCGCGCGACCTCCGGGGGGTCCATGTTTCCGGCCACGGCATGGGTGGGGGCGATCCGGCGAAGGGTCTCGACGACGTCGAGGCAGACAAGGTCGCCAGCGTGCAGGATCGCGTCGACCCCCCGCAGATGCGCCGCGAGCCCGTCCGGAAGCTGCGCGAGGGACGTTGGGACGTGCGTGTCGGAGACCAGCGCGATGCGCAAGGTTCGCTCCTTTCGAGGGGTTGTCTAGAGCAACAGCAGGACGAGCACCGTTGCCAGGACGACGGCTGCGATCGCGACCGCTGTCAGCGGGAACGGGTCTCGCTCCAGGCGGGAGAGCGGAGAGCGGCAGCTGTCGAACACGCAGGCGCGCAGCGCCGCACGCAGTTGAAGCTCCTTGTCGCGCCCGACGCCGGTGATGACCTGGTCGCCGACGAAGATGACCGGGAATTTCGTCGGGAGGACCCCGTACTTCGAGGACAGGCTCCACATCAGGTCGGACGCACCTGGCTGCGCTTCCTCGAGGCGCACGATGTACAGCTCGGGATACAGGCGGGCCATCTCCTCGAGGATCACATCCATGTGCCGGCAGTCGTTGCACGCGTCGCGGTAGAAGACGACGACGTCGGGCTGCGGCTCCGCCGCGCCGAGTCCGACCGCGATCAGGCAGACAAGGAAGAAGACGACCCACGCGGCGCGACGATCCCGAGCATGACCCATGGCAACCTCCGATCCTCGATGATGCGGCAAGGGCTCGTGCACTGGCAACACCTCACGGACGCTCCCCGCCGCGCTCAAGCTTCTGCCGGAGCTCCGGCAGGACCGCCAGCGCGGCCTGCTCTCCGGCCTCGATCCCTTCCTCCCCCTGCAGGTAGTCCATGATCGAGAGGGAGAGCTCCGGCCGGATGAGGACATCCGGGGGGTGGGCCGCCAGCTTCTGGCGAAGGATCTCCTGCACGAGGATCGCGATGGATTGGTTGAGGATGCTGTACAAGCCGGGCAGCGGGCGCTCGGGGCGCTCTCGGAACAGCGATTCGAGGAGCTCGGTCAGGCTGTGCGGGATCCATGTCCGGTGGGTCAGGCCTTCCCGCAGCTGCTCGCCTAGCCGATCCCACACCCGCCAGCCACGCGGCGTTGTCCGCATCGGCCGCGGCGTGATGTCGACGGCGATCACGAACTCGGCGCCGAGTTCGCGGCAGGTCGAAACGGGCACCGGATCGACCAGTCCCCCATCCACGAGCAGCCGTTCCCCGCACCGAACCGGGTGGAAGATCCCCGGGATGGCCGTCGAGGCGCGCACGGCATCGACGAGCGATCCCTCTCGCAGGATGACCGTCTCTCCGGTATCGATGTCGCAGGTGACGGCGGCATACGGTATCGGGAGTTCTTCGATCCGTCGGTCTCCCAGGACATCGACGAGGATCTTGCGCAGCTCGCTTCCCGAGCTGAGCCCCGCGCGGGGAAAGGTCGGCAGGAAGGTTCGCAGCAGCCGGTGCACGTCGGTCAGCAGCCATTCGCGCTCGATCTGCTCGACCGAGAGACCGACGGCGTACGCTGCCCCGACCAGCGCCCCGATGCTCGAGCCCGAAATGACCGAGGGCCGGATTCCCTCGCGGGCGAGCACCTTCAACACCCCAGCATGCGCCGCGCCGCGCGCCCCGCCGGAGCCGAGGACGAGCCCGATCCCAACATCCCTCTGTCGATCCGATGGCATGGGGAGATGGTAACGAATCCCCGTTCCTAGCGGAACCGCCTCGGCCGCGTCGCTCAATCCTTGATCCGTTGGATCCGGAACGTGACCGGCCGCAGGCCGTTGCTGCAGCAGGTGTACTCGGTCCCGGCGTCGGGTTCGCGCCCATCATCGTCAGACCGACGACCTTGCGGGTGTCGGCCCACGCCCAGTCGCAGCCCCCCTCTGGCCTTGGCGCGAACGGCGAGGGAACTTGGAACGCCTGGCCCTCCTCGAACACGGGGCGGACCCCGCCGTCGCCGCGCATGCGCGGCAGGTGCGCGGCGATGATGTCCCAGCGGAACGCCCTCTTGACCGTGCCGATCCGCGCCTTCGGCATGATCCCTCCCTCGTGCGGGGTGCATCGTCCCGGCCACTGTTCTCCTCGCGGCGGAGGCGGCTGTGAACCTTCATCGCTCGGTGCGACACCCACCATCGACAAGGGGGGGACATGACGGACCCGACGAACAGCGGCCCGCGGGTGACCCTGCGGGAGGTCACAGGGGAAACGGTCATCCAGATCTGCAAGCTGAGCGATACGCTGTCCGAGCCGCAGCGGAGGATGGTCGCGCCAAACGCGGTCTCCATTGCGCAGGCTCACTTCTCGGGACACGCGTGGTTTAGGGCGGTCTACGCCGACGAGGTCCCGGTCGGGTTCGTCATGCTCTGGGACGATCCGGAGAAGGCCGAGTACGGCCTGTGGCGCCTGATGATCGCCGGCCCGCATCAGCGAAAGGGGTACGGCCGCCGCGCGCTCGAACAGGTGATCGAGCACGTCAGGCGCCGCCCGGGCGCGACGGAACTCAAGGCAAGCTACGTCCCGGTGGAAGGCGGTCCCGAAGGGTTCTACCGCACGCTCGGGTTCGAGCCGACCGGCGAAGTTGACGAAGGGGAAGTCGTCGTCCGGCTCGCGTTGACCTGACGGCCGGCCTGCCCCGCGCCGGCCGTCGCCTGAGCGGCTACCCCGGAAGGAGGAAGCTCGCCGCGCGGAGC
>Ga0068714_10005671_pt1 | contig 13133 bp, 11 predicted proteins | sample MTBNYHSulfiMetaG_FD_62988 | JGI IMG/M metagenome (GOLD analysis project Ga0068714, IMG submission 62988) | Enrichment culture microbial communities from rom New York Harbor, USA that are MTBE-degrading - MTBE-NYH (New York Harbor Sulfidogenic)... | ecosystem: Environmental > Aquatic > Marine >... | reverse complement strand
CTCGTTGATCGGTCGGGGTGGTGGGCCGAGGCCCACCCTACGCTTCGTTGTGGAGGAACCACCGGTAGGTCTGCTCGACCCCCTCGCGGAGGGGGATGCGGTGGCGCCAGCCCAGGGCGTGGATGCGGCTCACGTCGAGGAGCTTGCGGGGGGTGCCGTCGGGCTTGGTGGCGTCGAAGGTCAGCCGCGCCTCGGGGTACACCACGTCGCGGACGAGCTCCGCCAGCTCGCGGATGGAGAGGTCCTCGCCGCAGCCGATGTTGAGGTGGGTGTCGCCGTCGTAGCGCTCCATCAGGAACAGGCACGCGTCGGCCAGGTCGTCGACGTGCAGAAACTCCCGGCGCGGGGCGCCGGTGCCCCAGATCACCACCTCGCCCCGGCCCGCGACCCTGGCGTCGTGGAACTTGCGGATCAAGGCCGGCAGCACGTGGGAGCTCGAAAGGTCGAAGTTGTCGTTGGGGCCGTAGAGGTTGGTCGGCATGGCCGAGATGAAGTCGCAGCCGTACTGGCGGCGGTAGGAGCGGCACAGGGTGATGCCGGCGATCTTGGCCACCGCGTAGGGCTCGTTGGTGGGCTCGAGGTGGCCGGAAAGCAGGTGCTCCTCCCGCATGGGCTGGGGGCACTCGCGCGGGTAGATGCACGAGCTGCCGAGGTAGAGGAGCTTCCTCACCCCGTGGACCCAGGCCGCGTGCACCACGGTGGCGTGGATCATCATGTTGTCGTAGATGAACTCGGCCGTTGGCCAGGATGCCGCCGACGGTGCCGGCCACCAGGAAGACGAGCTCCGGGCGGTTGGCCTCGAGCCAGGCGTCGACCGCGGACTGGTCGCGCAGGTCGAGCTCGGCGCGGGTGGCGGTGAGCACGCCGGTGAAGCCGCCCACCAGGAGGCGCCGGAGGACGGCGGAGCCCACCAGGCCGCGGTGGCCGGCGACGCAGACCCTGGAGTCACGGGGGATCATCGGCATGTGAGAGCATCCTCCTCGGGCTGGGCACGACTGCGCCCGGCCGGCGCAGCCTCGTCGCGCCATCGTGGGCGATCCAGCGGGCCCGCGGCCGCCCCCTGCGGAGCGCCGGGTCGGCTCGATCGCCGGCTCTGCCCCAGCCGCCCCCGGACGCACCTCGCGGCGAGGGCCCAGGTGTCCCCTCGGCCCAACCGCGCCGGCGCGGCCAGCACGGCGCGGGCGAGGCAGCCCAGGGCGCGCCCGTGCTCCCCCTCCCCCCGCAGCAGCTCGGCCCGCCGGACGAGGAGCGCGCCCAGCACGTGCCGCCCGAGCTCCACCGCCAGCTCCCCGGACGCGACCAGGCGCTCGAGCGCCGGAATCGCGCCCGGTCCCCCGACCCCGCCCCGTCCGCCGGCCGGCTCGGCGTCGGCCAGGGCTCGGCCGAGACAGCCGCAGAGGCCTCGGAGCCTCGGCCTGATCACCGCCGCGTGGCGCCCCCCGAAGCGGGCGTTGACGGCCAGGAGCGTCTGGAGCGCCGCGAGGCTCTGCCCCGCGGCGCCCATGCCGGCCCAGACCCCCCCCGCGTGCAGACGGTAGACGCTCATCACCCGGTCGAGCCAGAGCAGGTCGCCGCGGGAGGCCAGCTCGGCGGTCAGCCCCCAGTCCACGATCGCGAGGCCCTCGAGCCAACCCAGGCTCTCCCCCGCCGCCCCTCGTCGGAACAGCAGGGACCCGCTCTGCAGCAGGCTCGTTCCGAGGCAATCCGCCAGGCCGTAGCGCCGCTTCTCGCCGCGGGGCCGGAACTCCACGGCCTCCCCCGAGCCGCCCTCGCGCCGCTGCAGCACGGTGTGGAAGCACCCGGCGGCGGCCGGGTCGGCCCCGAGCAGGTCCACCTGCCGCTGCAGCTTGAGCGGCGAGGTCCAGTAGTCGTCGCCGTCGAGCAGGGCCACGAGGTCGCCCCGGCAGCGGCCCAGCGTGTCGAGGAAGTTCGCCTGGCGGCCGAGACGACGGTCGCGGGCGAGGAGGCGCACCTTCGCCGGGAAGTGCGCGGCGTAGCCGCGGACGATCTCGGCGGTGCCGTCGGTGGAGCAGTCGTCGCCGATCACGACCTCGTAAGGGAAGTCGGTCCGCTGGCCCAGCGCCGACTCCACCGCCTGGGCGACGACGTCGCGCTGGTTGTAACAGATGAGCCGGACGCTCACCAGCGGGGTCGGGTCAGGCGACGAGGTCATAGCCGTACCGTGCCAGCAGGTCGCCGGCGATCCCCTCGAAGGCCGCCGTTTCGGGCGGCGACAGCTCGCGGCGGTGCACCCCGATGCGGGAGGTGGTCGGGGGCTCGAGAATCAGCGCTTTCCAGGCGAGAAACGCCTCGGGCTCGCGGTGGCGGCTCGAGACCCCCGTGGGGTAGTCGAGCATCTGGCCGTCGTAGGGCTCGCCCAGGGCCGCGCACACCCGCTCGAGCTCGGCCGCGGGGCGGCTGACGAGGTCCTCGTAGCGGAGCTCGTGCACCCGGCTCCGGCCGATGGCGTCGAAGGCCGCGATCGCCGCCTCGAGGTTCGAGCGCCACTCCCGGGCGATGTCGTCGATGTCGACGGGGAGCCTCGGCGCGTACTCCGAGCGCAGGCCGAGGCCGGCGACGCCGCGACAGGAGCAGGCGACGTCCCGGCCGTCTCGGACGATGTGGAGGAAGGCGGCCTCGGGGAACAGCCGGGCGAGGAGGTCGACCCGGGTGACGTGGAAGTTGTTCTTGTCCCCCCAGCGGTCGAACGCCCTGCCGATGGAGCGGCCGTAGAACACGTACACCGAGGACGCGAGCGCGGCGTAGGACGCCGGGCGCTCCGCGGCGATGAAGCGGCCGAGCTCGGCGAAGTCGAGCCCCCAGGTCTCGACCTTGCGCGAGGTCGCGAGGTCGGCGAGGAAGGCGTCGAGGGTGCCGTCGGCGCAGGAGGTCTCGCCCCAGTGCCGGTACTTTTCGAACCACCACACCATGAAGCCGCACTCCGGGGGCACCAGCAGGTTGCGGTGGCCGTCCAGCATCAGCCGCAGGAGGGTCGTCCCGGAGCGGGGGTTGCCGATGATGAAGAACGGCGGTTTCACGGCGGGCACCGGGGAAGGTGGGCCAAGGCCCACCCTACGGGGATCGTGGGCTTCAGAAGGTGGGCCGAGGCCCACCCTACGGGATCGCGAGGGCCCGCCGCACTCCCGCGGCGACCCGGGCGACGTCGTCGGGGGTCAGGTCGTGGGAAAGCGGCAGGCACAGCACGCGCGCGGCCACGCTCTCGGCCACGGGCGCCTCCTGCCGGCGCACGTACGGCAGGGTGTTGAGCGAGGGACAGAAGTACCGCCGCGGGAACACCCCGTCGGCGTTGAGGGTCGCCCGGACCCGCAGCAGCTCGTCTTCGCTGCCGAAGATCACCGGGTAGTACGAGAAGTTGTACTCGGCGCCGTCGGGCAGCCGGGGCCGGCGGATCCTCCCCGACGCCACCAGCGGCTCGAGCTCCGCGTCGTACTGGCGGGTTGCCCCGCGCTGGCGCGCGATCAGCTCCCCGACCCGGGGCAGGACGGCGAGGCCCATCGCGGCGTGAAGCTCCGACATCTTGGCGTTGGTGCCCAGCCCCGAGAACGCCTCGGGGCCGTCGTGGCCGAAGCGCCTCATGGGCTCCAGCGCGGCGGCGAGGTCATCGTCGTCGAGGCACAGCGCGCCGCCCTCGGCGGTGTGGAACAGCTTGGTGGCGTGAAAGCTCAGGGTCGACACGTCGCCGTGGGCCGCGAGGGGCCGGCCGCGGTAGGTGACCCCGAAGGCGTGGGCCGCGTCGTACACCACCGGCAGACCGTGGCGGGCGGCGATCTCCCCGATCCGCACGACGTCGCAGGGGTGGCCGTAGACGTGCACCGGCAGGATGGCGCTGGTGCGGGGGGTGATCGCCCGCTCCACGAGGTCGGGGTCCATGCACAGGGTGTCGGGGTCGACGTCGACGAAGACCGGGTCGCACCGCTCCCAGACCAGGCTCGAGGTCGAGGCCACGTAGGAGAACGGCGAGGTGACCACCTCCCCCTCGAGCCCGAGCCCCCTGACGGCGATCTGCAGCGCGAGGGTCCCGTTGGCCACGAGGATCACGTGCCGCACGCCGAGCAGGTCCCGGAAACGTTCCTCGAGCTGGCGGACCAGCGCGCCGTTGTTGGTCAGCTGGTTCGTCTCCCAGACCCGCCGGGCATGGCCGAGGAACTCCTCCACCGGCGGCAGGTAGGTCCTGGTGACGGCGAGCGGCCTCTGCTCGCGGCTCATGCGTGGGATCTCACGGCGCCCGGGAGGGGCGCGAGGCGGCGGGACCGCCACGGCAGGTGGGGTCGCACGGCGCCCGGCTGGCGCCCGTACCACCCGCCGGCCCGCGGCTCGGTGTCGGCGACGTCGAAAGACAGGGCGTCGGGGAGGGTGAACACCACCCGCGAGCGGTCCTCGACCACGAGCACGTTCACCCGGTGGTGGCCGGCGTTGAGCAGGCGGGCCGGGATCTCGCACGAGCTCCGGACCAGGCCGGGCGCCCGTGAGACCTCCTGCCAGGAGGGGTCGTGAAAGGACGCCGACGAAAACGCGATCACCTGCCCCTCGACCAGCACGTGCAGGGTGACGTGGAGGTCGGACTCGCCGGCGAGGTGCCAGTACTCCACGCCGACCTCGAGCGCCGTCTCGCGGTCGACGACGGCGCCTTCGCGCGGCGTGGCGGGCTCGAGCCACACCCTGCGCACCCGGACCTTGTCGTTGCCGGGGGCCGCGGACGGGTCCGGCCACACCCGCTCGCGGACATCGGAATCCTGCAGGCTGAGGTAGCGCGCGACCACCTCCTCCGACGGCCCGTCGGCGGCGATCCTGCCCGCCTCGAGCCAGATGGCGCGGGGGCAGAGGCTCCTCAGGGCCAGGAGGTTGTGGCTCACGAACAGCACGGTCCTGCCTTCGCCGGCAACCTCCCCCATCCTGCCGAGACACTTCCTCTGGAAGGCGGCATCGCCCACCGCGAGCACCTCGTCGACGACGAGGATCTCGGGGTCGAGGTGGGCGGCGACCGCGAACGCGAGGCGGACGTACATGCCGCTGGAGTAGCGCTTGACCGGGGTGTCGAGGAACCGCTCCACCTCGGCGAAGCCGACGATGGCGTCGAGCTTGCGGGTCACCTCGTCGCGGGTCATGCCGAGGATGGCGCCGTTCAGGTAGACGTTCTCGCGTCCCGTGAGCTCGGGGTGGAAGCCGGTGCCCACCTCGAGCAGGCTGGCGACGCGGCCCTTGATCCTCACCTCGCCGGACGAGGGCGCGGTGATGCGGGAGATGACCTTGAGCAGCGTGCTCTTGCCGGCGCCGTTGCGGCCGACGATGCCGAGGATGTCCCCCTGTCGGACGGCGCAGGTCACCTCGCGCAGGGCCCAGATGCGCTCACCGTCGCGCGTGTGGCGGTCCTCCTGCCCGATCTTGAGCGACGGGTCGGGCCGGCCGTGCACGCGGGCCCACCAGCGGTTGACGTCCTCCGTCAGAGTGCGCCCGCCGATCTGGCCGAGGCGGTAGACCTTGGAGAGGCTCTCGACGGAGATCACGGGTGCGGCGCTCACCGGACGGGTCTCTTCTTCATCCGCTCGTTGAACGTTCGTGACGGTGGGCCAAGGCCCACCCTACAGCTCATTGAACGCCGTCGGGTTGGCGTCGTAGGGTGGGCCTCGGCCCACCTTCCCCGCCGGCCCAAGCGCCCGGGTCGGTACGCTCGTCGAACGTTCGTGATGGTGGGTTCATCGAACGCCCTCGGGTTGGCGTCGTAGGGTGGGCCTTGGCCCACCTTCCCTGCCGCCCCGAGCGTCTGGGGCGATGCGCTCTCTGAAGGTCGGTAATGGTGGGCCAAGGCCCACCCTACAGCCCACCGCCACGGCCCTGATCTGCCCCTCGATGAGCGTCCAGTCGTACCGCTCCCTGACGAGGGCCTCCGCCCTCGCCGCGAGGCCCTCGCCCATCTCGGAATCGCCGAGCACCGCGGCGCAGGCGCGGGCGAAGCCCACCGCCGAGTCGGCGACCAGCAGGTGCTCGCCGTGCACCACGTCGAGCCCGTCGCACCCCACCGACGTCGAAACCACCGGCACCCGGTGCGCGAACGCCTCGAGGACCTTGAGGCGGGTCCCGGTGCCCGTGCGCAGCGGGACCACTGCCACGGCGGCCTGCGACAGCGCGGCGTCGAGGTCCTCGACGTACCCTTGGACGCGGACGCGGGGGTTTTCCGCCAACCGACCGAGGTCGTCGGCCCGGTCGCCGATCACACGAACCTCGACGCGGGGCGTCAGGGTCTCGAGGATCGGCAGGACCTCGCGGAGGAGCCAGAGCACACCGTCGCGGTTGGGGCCGTACCCCAGCGTGCCCACGAAGACGAGCCGCGGCGGGTCGGTCGCCGCTCGCTGAAGGGGACGGTCGGGCAGGTCCGCCCCGTTGGGAATGACCACTGCGTTCGGCACCCCCAGGCGATCCCGGTCGCTCTCCTTCACCACTACGATACTGCGCACGTCTCCCGCCACTCGCCGTGTCCAGGATGACCACGCCCTCGCCGCGTGGCGCAGGTAGAGGGTCCGGCTCCACCGGTCGAAACGGCCCGAGTCGACGGCTTTGCCCGACCTGACGAGCCCCAGCTCCCGCTCGCACCCCTCCTGGTGGAGGTCGAAGAGGTCGACGACGGCGCGCTCGAGCAGCGCCGGCGGGCAGAAGTGGGCGGCGCGGGCGCTCATTACCCAGACCAGGTCGTGGTCCCCCAGCAGCCCACCCAGGCGCCGCCCGACGGACCGCCGTCGGCGTTCGCCGTAGGCGGCGAGGTCATACGGGAGAACGGTGTCGCGGTTGAGCGCCATCATCGCGTGCCAGGCCAGGCGCCCCCGCCGACTGGGACGGGGCGAGCCGACGTCGACCGCAGCCACGGACCCGAAGGGTGATGCCCCGCCACGCGGCGATCCCGGCGCGGTGAGCGAGACAAAGTCGAGCGGACCGAGCGGGGCCAGGGCCCGCAGGACCGCGGTGCAGCGGATGCGCCCGCCGGACCGCCGCCCTTCCCACGGGCGGCCGAACCCCACGACAAGGGTGCGCAAGGGCATGTGGTCGAAAGCAGGCGCGTCGATCACGCCTGGGTGCGGGCTTCAAGGCGCTCGATCCGGCTCCGGAGGTCGGTGACCTCGTGCTCGAGCGTTCGCAGGCGACCGTCGATCTCGGCGTAGGAGAGCCTGATCATCGACTTGACCTCGGCAAACTCATGGGCGACATCGGCCTTGAACGCCGCCAGGTCATCCCTGACCTCCCGAACCTCGCCGCACAGCGTGCTCAGGCCAGTCTCGACATGCGTCAGGCGGTCCTCCACCCGGTCGAAGCGGGCGTCCATGCCGTCCAATCGAGCGTCCACCCGGTCGAACCGCCGGGCCAGCATCGCATGACCCTCGGCGATGATCTGGACCTGGTCTCCGACCTTCTCGATGACGATGTCGATGTAGCCCTTCACATCCTCGTCGTTCATCCGGACCCCCGCGAGGTCTGCCCGAAATCGTACCACGACACTCGCGTCACACCGTGTCCATGAAGGTCTGCTCGACCCGGTTGAAGAGAAGGGTGCCGCCGAGCAGGACCGCGAGCATGAAGGCGGCGCTGTAGAGCAGGTGCCACGAATGCACCGTGCCGGCGCCGAGGTAGGCGTAGCGGAAGGTCTCCACGATCGGGGTCAGGGGATTGGCCATGATCAGCAGACGGAACCGCTCGGGAATGGCGGAGACCGGGTAGATCACCGGGGTGCCGTACATCCACAGCTGAACGCCGAACGTGACCAGGAACCGGAGGTCCCGGTAGCGGGTCGTGAGCGAGGAGACGATGATGCCGAAGCCCAGGCCCAACCCCGCCATCATGAGCAGCAGCACCGGGGTGAGGAGGATCGCGAGATTCGGCTGCACGGCGGACCCCCGGACCATGAAGTAGAGCGCGAACACCAGGAAGAGGCCGAACTGGATCGAGAAGGTGATCAGGTTGGAGATCAGGATCGAGACCGGCACCGCGAGCCGTGGGAAGTAGACCTTGCCGAACAGCTGGGCGTTGGTGATGAAGGTCTGCGAGGTCTTGTTGAGGTTCTCGGCGAAGTACTGCCAGATGACGGTCCCGGACAGGTAGAAGACGAAGCTCGGCAGGCCGTCGGTGGGCAGCCCGGCGATGTTGCCGAACACCACGGTGAAGACGACGGTGGTGAGCACCGGCTGGATCAGGTACCAGAGGGGGCCGAGGATGGTCTGCTTGTACTGGGCCACGAAGTCGCGGCGGACGAACAGCATCACCAGGTCGCGATAACGCCAGAGCTCCCCCAGGCGCAGGTCCCACCAGCCGCGCTGGGGGCGGATGACCATGGTCCACTCGACGTCGTCGAGAGCGGGTTCGATCGGGTTCGGTTCGCTCATCGTCTCGGGCGCTCCGTTCACGCGGCCGGCACGCCACTCGTAGGGTGGGCCTTGGCCCACCGTCCAGGTCGTGGCATGGGGGGACGTCGTCGCTGCAGCGTCGGGGAAGGTGGGCTGAAGCCCACCCTACGGGATCCGGGGCGTCACCACACCAGCGTGGCACTCGTAGGGTGGGCCTTGGCCCACCGTCCAGGTCGTGGCATGGGGGGACGTCGTCGCCGCAACGGCAGGGAAGGTGGGCTGAAGCCCACCCTACGGGATCCGGGGCGTCACCACACCAGCGTGGCGCTCGTAGGGTGGGCCTTGGCCCACCGTCCAGGTCGTGGCATCGGGGGACGTCGTCGCCGCAACGGCAGGGAAGGTGGGCTGAAGCCCACCCTACAGCCCACCCTACGGGATCCGGGGCGTCACCACACCAGCGTGGCGCTCGTAGGGTGGGCCTTGGCCCACCGTCCCCGGCACCCCAACCGGCCGGGGCGCTGTCCCGTCGCCCGTCCGTGATGGTGGGCTGAAGCCCACCCTACAGCCCACCCTACGGGATCCGGGTCGTCGCGAGGGGATACTCACGCCTTGACCACGTTGGGATGAGGGGCGCGGTAGACGCCCCTGGTGTCGACGATCAACCTGGCCTGGGCGAGGACCTGCCCGTAGTCCACCGCCGAGTGGTCGGTGACGACGACCACCGCGTCGGCGGCGCTCAGCGTCTCCACCGAGAGCTCCACCGAGCGCATCGGCGGCAGGTCCGGCCAGCTTCGCATCCTCGGCGCCTCCGGGATGTGCGGGTCGTGATAGCTCACGTCGGCGCCGAGGTGGAGGAGCTTCTCGATGACCTCGAACGCGGGGCTCTCCCGTGGGTCGTCGATGTCTTTCTTGTAGGCGATGCCCAGCACCAGGACCTTCGCGCCCTTCAGCGCCCGCTCGCGCCGGTTCAAGGCCAGCATGAGCTTCTCGACCACGTACTCCGGCATGCGCACGTTGACCTCGCCCGCCAGCTCGACGAACCGGGTGGAGACGCCGTGCTCCCGCGCCTTCCACGCCAAGTAGAATGGATCCAATGGTATACAGTGGCCGCCCCAGCCCGGGCCGGGGTTGAAGCGCATGAAGCCGAAGGGCTTGGTGGAGGCGGCGTCGAGGACCTCCCAGACGTCGATCCCCATCCGGTCGTAGACCACCTTGAGCTCGTTGACCAGGGCGATGTTGACGGCGCGGAAGATGTTCTCGGTGAGCTTCGACGCCTCGGCGGTCCGCGCCGACGAGACGCGCACGGTCTTCGCGATGACCTGGTCGTAGAGGGACTGGGCGAGGTCGCCGGAGAGCGGATCCACGCCGCCCACGACCTTGGGGGTGGTGGTGGTGGTGAAGTCCTCGCGGCCCGGGTCCTCCCGCTCCGGCGAGAAGGCCAGGAAGAAGTCCGCGCCGCAGCAAAGGCCCGATCGCTCGAGGATGTTCTTCACCAGCTCGTCGGTGGTGCCCGGGTAGGTGGTGGACTCGAGCACCACCAGCTGCCCCGGGCGCAGCGCGGCGGCAACCTGCTCGGCCGAGGCGACGACGAAGGTCATGTCCGGCTCGCGCTGCCGGGTGAGCGGCGTGGGGACGCAGATCAGGACCGCGTCCGGCTCGGCCAGGCGGCCGAAGTCGCTGGTGGCGGCGAGGAGACCGGTCGACGCGGCCCGCGCCAGGCGAGCGCCGTCGAGGTGCTTGATGTAGCAGTCTCCGCGGCCGAGGGCCTCCACCTTGGCCTGGTCGACGTCGAAACCGAGGACCCGGATGCCCCTTTCGGCGAAGGCCAGAGCCAACGGCAGGCCGACGTAGCCCATGCCGATGACGCCGACGAGGGCGGTGCGATCGGTGATCCGCGAGTGAAGAGCGACTGCGTGGTCAGTCATGAGAGTTCCGGCCTGGTGCGTTTGAGGTGAAGGCGTCACCGCGAGCCCCCGCAGGGGGCACCCACTCCGCGCTTCCTTCCCGAAGGAGATTGCCTCGTCGCTTCGCTCGCAATGAGGTGACGGGCGCTCCCGTCACGCCCCTTTTGCCGCGGGCTCGGCCTTCTTGCCCGCGCTCTCGGTCTCGCCGTAGGTGTAGCCGTACCGATAGTAGTGGGAGTAGTAATACGAGTAGTAGTAGTGGTCCCGCGCCAGGTCGACCTTGTTGAAGAGGACCCCGGCGATCCGCGTGCCACCGCGAGAGAGCTGGCGAATGGACTCGCGGACGATCTGGCGCCGGGCGCCGCCGTACTCCACCACCATGACGACCATGTCCGCCACCATCGAGCACACGACAGGGTCGGTCACCGACGCCACCGGTGGGGTGTCGATGATGATCCAGTCGTACTCCTGGCGTGCGCGCTCCAGCAGGCGGACGAAGCTCGGCTTGCCGTACAGCTCGGGCGGGTTGGGGGGTAGCGGGCCGGAGGTGACCAGGTCCATGTTGGGGACGTCGGCGAGGGCGTGGATGACCTCGCTCAACTCCCGCTCCCCCAACACCACCGAGGTCAGACCGCGGACGTTCTTGACGTTGATCATGCGGTGAAGCCTCGGCTTGCGCAGGTCGGCGTCGATCAGCAGCACCCGCGAGCCGGCCGCGGCCATGACCTTCCCCAGGTTGAACACCACCGTCGTCTTGCCTTCGGACGGCACCGACGAGGTCACCATGAGGACCTGGGCGCCCTCGGTGCGGGACGCCAGCATGAGGGCGGTGCGCATTGACTGGAACGCCTCCCGCAGGGTGGCAGCCGCCTCCTCGGTGAACTTGGGCAGCAGCGACAGGACCTCGAGCCCGAGCTGCCGCTCCACCTGCTCGGGGTTGCGAAGGGTCTGGTCGAGGAAATCGACCCCGAGGACCAGGCCGACCCCCAGAAACAGTCCAAACACCAACGCCAGCCCCAGGTTCTTCTTGATGTCGGGGCTGAACGGGCCTCCGGGCGGCACCGCCGGCTCGATCACGCGGACGTTGTTGACGATCGCCGACGAGGACAGGTCCAACTCCTTGGATCGCGCCAGCATGTTCTCGAGGAAGGTTTTGTTCTGGTCGTACTCCCGCTTCAGGCGCTCGTACTCGAGGGTCTGCTTGGACAGCTCGATGGACTGCGACTTGAGCTGCTGGATGCTGTCGAACAGGGTGTCCTCCCGCCGCCGGGCGAAGTCGTAGTTGGACTGGATCCCGGTGCGGACGGTCTCGATCTCGTCGCCGATGCGACCATCGATGGCGGCGACCCGCGACCGCAGGTCCTGGATCACCGGGTGGCCTTCCTTGAAGGTCCGCAGCTTGTCCGTGAGCTCCAGCTCCAGCTCGCCCCGCTGTCTGCGGAGGTTTTGGATGGTCTCGTTCTCCCTCACCTCGGGGAAGCTCGCCTCGGTGAGGCTCGACGCCCGAAGCTGGCGCACTGCGTTCAAGGTGGTTTCGAGGCGTATCCGCTCCGCCTTCGCCTGGGCGTACTCGGTTGTCAAGGTGTTGACCTGGGCGCTGATGACGTTGCTGTCCTGGTCCGCGAACAGCAGCGCCTCCTCCCGCTCCCGGAACTCCATCAGCGCCTCCTCCGAGCGCATCACCTGGTCCCGCAGCGGGTTGAGACGGGCCTGGATGACCCCGTACACCTGCTTGGTGCGCTCGAGGCTGTCGTCGATGTTGCCGGCGACGAACTCGTCGATGTAGACGTTGAGCCATTCGGACACCAGCGCCGGGTCCCTTCCCACCATCGACACCACAATGGTGTTGGTGTCCTTGACCGACTGGACGCTGAGCCGCCCCAGGATCTCTCTCGGGCCTCCCTGGAGCCCGAGCCGGGTCGCAACCCGCTCGGCGAGGGCTCTGGTCTGGAGGATCTGGAGCTGGTCGTTGATGTAGCGGTCGAGGTACACCCAGGTCAGGTAGGCGTCGTACTCCGAGCCCCCCATCTGCGCCGCCGGCATGATCGCGACCTTGGTCGAGGCGCGGTAGAGCTTGGGGCGGGTGAAGGTCCACGCCGCGACCAGGCAGAGCACCGCGGCCGCGATCGCCAGCACCGTCCACTTGCGGGTGAGCACCGCGTTGAGGTACTCGATGGGCGAGGTTTCCGGTTGCTGCTCCGTCAGGTCCGGCTCGACCCAGGACCGCGCGGGCGCCACCGGCTGCAGCGGGTGCTGGGAACCAGGGTTTTCGGGCATCAGGGACTCTCCATCGGGGGGATCCCGCCCACCTTCGAGGCACTCTCCCCGTAGGGGCGCACCATGGTGCGCCCGTGAACGTCACAACGGTCGAAGGTCCTGCGCATCAGCGACATCATACGCCCGGGTGGGCACCCGCGGCGAGGTAGTGGTCGCGAGCCCTGGCGAGGCCGGCCTCGAGGTCGGTGACGGCCTCGAAGCCCAGCAACTCCCGGGCAGCGGCGGTGTCGGCGAGGGAGTGGCGGACGTCCCCGTCGCGGGGGGGCAGGTGCCGCAGCGCCCCGCCCGCGCCGACGAGGTCGAGCACCGCACCGGCCAGCCGGTTGACCGTGGTCCGGGCGCCGCACGCGACGTTGAACGCCCGGCCGCAGGCCGCGGGCGCGGCGTCCAGGGCGGCCAGGTTCGCCGCCACCGCGTCGGCCACGTAGGTGAAGTCCCGGCTCTGCTCGCCGTCGCCGTAGACCGTGGGGGGCTCCCGGCGCAGGCACGAGGCGAAGAAGCGGGGGATGACCGCGGCGTAGGGACCGTCCGGGCGCTGCCGGGGTCCGTAGACGTTGAAGTAGCGCAGGCCCACCAGCTCCATGCCGAAGACGCGGTGGAAGAC
>Ga0068714_10005668_pt1 | contig 13138 bp, 14 predicted proteins | sample MTBNYHSulfiMetaG_FD_62988 | JGI IMG/M metagenome (GOLD analysis project Ga0068714, IMG submission 62988) | Enrichment culture microbial communities from rom New York Harbor, USA that are MTBE-degrading - MTBE-NYH (New York Harbor Sulfidogenic)... | ecosystem: Environmental > Aquatic > Marine >... | reverse complement strand
CGGGCCCCCTTGAGGGCTTCGCTGTACAGCAGGGAAGTGGCCGGTCCAATGTCCAGTATCATGAAATCCCCGGGGATCTCCTGAATCGCGGCGATTCGTGTGGCGGTAGTTGCGTCCGGCTCTTTGCCGACAACGGCATCCACAGGCACGTAGAACCGTTTTCCCGCTTGTCGGGCCTGCTCCATCAACTCGGCGGCCTTGGATATCATGTCCTCTTCCACAAGAGAACGACCCGTGGCGAATCCCTGGGCTCGCAAAAACGTATTGGCCATCGCACCGCCGACGATCAATGTATCCACGTTTCGGAGCAGATTTTCGAGTACCGCCAGCTTGTCGGTCACTTTTGCCCCGCCGATGAGAGCAACCAAGGGGCGTTCCGGATACTCCATGGATCGATGGAAGTAATCGAGCTCTCTTTTCATCAATAGTCCGGCCGCCTTTTCCTTGAAGAAACGAGTTACAGCGGAGACCGATGCGTGGGACCGGTGGGAAACACCGAAGGCGTCGTTTATATACGCGTCGCAGCCCATGGCCAATTGGCGGGCGAATTCCGGATCGTCACCGGTTTCACCCGGGTGAAAGCGAAGATTCTCGAGGAGCACTATGTCCCCCGGTTTCATTGCTGAAACCACGTCCTGAGTTTCGGCGCCGATACAATCCGGAGCCAGGATCACGGAGCGTCCAAGAAGTTCGCTCAATCGCTCGGCCACCGGTTTCAGTGTAAACTTCGGATCAGGCTTTCCTTTGGGCCGTCCGGCGTGGGACGCCAGAACCAGCGAGGCGCCCTGCTTGAGGGCGTATTCGAGCGTAGGCAGCACCATGCGGATCCTGTTATCGTCCGTGATGTGTCTTTGCTCATCCAAAGGCACGTTGAAGTCGGCGCGGATGAAGAGTTTTTTCCCGCTCAGTTCGATTTGATCGATGGACTTCACTGATGTCCTCTCCGTTGCAGGTGAAATGCAATGCGAGAAACACCGAGGGAGGGGGCCCTCGGCGTTCCCCGCGAGATCCCTGGATCCGACACCGGCATTGGGCCTACAAAGACTTACCCATGTAAACCGCCAAGTCCACCAAACGATTGGAATAGCCGTATTCATTGTCGTACCAGGACATGACTTTCACCATTTTCTTGTCGATGACCTTGGTCAGCGGCGCGTCGACTATCGAAGAATAGGGTGTCGTGTTGAAATCGATGGACACGAGGGGTTCCGTACTGTAGAGCAGGAAGCCTTTCATAGGTCCTTCGGCTGCCGTCTCGAGTGCTCCGTTCACTTCATCTGCCGTGGTCTCGCGGCTTACCTCGGCTACCAGGTCCACAATGGACACATTGGGAGTGGGCACGCGAATAGCAAGGCCGTCCAATTTCCCCTCTAATTCCGGAATCACCAGTGTTACGGCCTTGGCCGCACCGGTGGTCGTAGGTATCATGGACATTGCAGCAGCTCTGGATCGACGCGGATCCTTATGAATACTATCCAGCAGCCTCTGATCCATGGTGTAGGAATGTATGGTGGTCATCAGCCCGTGGACCAGACCGAAGCTGTCGTTCAGGACCTTGGCCACGGGAGCCAGGCAGTTGGTCGTGCAGGAAGCATTGGACACCACATGATGCTTCGCCGGATCGTAGCTCTTCTCGTTGACCCCAAGGACGAACGTTGCGTCAACCTCTTTGCCGGGAGCGGAAATGATTACTTTTTTCGCCCCGGCTTCCAGATGCTTGCCGGCGCTGGCGCGGTCCCGAAACAGGCCCGTGGATTCAATGACAATGTCCACGCCGAGATCTTTCCAGGGTAGGTTGGGTATCTCTTTGATACAAAGGGTCTTGATCTTGCGCCCGTCCACTGCGATGGTTTCACCGTCCAAGCGGACGTCTTTGTGCAATATACCATGTACACTGTCGTATTTGAGCAATCGAGCCAATTCATCAGGCGAAGACATATCATTGGCTGCAACCAGCTCGATGTCATTGTGGCCCATAACAATAGCCCGCGTCACGTTACGGCCGATGCGGCCGAATCCGTTGATAGCGACTCTCAACCCCATAGTTCCTCTCCATTGTGTCGTTAAAGTTCTCTTTTATGTCGGTTCCGATGCGGATTATGTTCGGAAAGTATCACTAATTTAGAGCCTTTTCAGAAGTACGTCAACTGAAAATAGGTCCACTGAAAATGGTCCGCGGGGGCGGGGTGGTCGTATGCTCGGGGAAACTCTATCGGAGGATATAAATAAACAAGACAAAGGCCAAAATGAGTGCGGCCATATCTTTGGGACCTCGGATAGAACTCATAGCGGAGGCTACCCCAACCAGAGGAACGAGAAAAGCCATTAAATGAAGGGATCTTAAAAGGAAACGCGGAAGCATGGAGAATGTAGCGGAAATGAAGCTCAACCCGACCAGGCTCGTGAAAAGGAGAAGAGTGAACACGGAAAAGAACGCAAGGCCGAGTCCGCCCCAATTCCAATGAGCGAGCTTTTTCAGTTGGCGACGCTCGAGGGCTTTTTCGGCCTGTCGGGAGAATCGGTTGTTGGTTTTTTTCAGGTAAAGGTCAACACGGCGATACAAGTAGGCAACGGGTAGGAACACGGCGAAGCCGTACATCAAGTCCGCGTGAGCGAAAACGGTTTCCGTCTGCAGGCCCAGAATACCCGTAGACGTGACGAGTATGGCGAAGGCCGTCTCGTCGGGAGGCGTCGCGGTTCCCATCGGAAGGTGATGTGTCCATAAGAGTTCCACCATTACACCCACCAGCAAGCCGTCCATGGGATTTCCGAGAAAAGCCCCCATGAGAGGAGCGGCTACGATCGGACGGCTTATCATAACCTGAAAGGCGTGGGTGCGATCCAGCCAAAGCATGGCGCCTAAAGTGCTTAGTTTGAGACAGAGCCATAGCAGATTCACGGTCGGCCCACCTCGGTGCCGGGCGCAACGGCGTGTAACTGAGCGACGGCGCCCTGCACCGGTTTCAAAAGAACCCGGGCCCTCCAGCTACTTCGGCCATATGATCTCATGAGTCCGATTTCCGGGTTCTTGTGAATAGCACGGCGGCTTTCCGGGAAAACCAATGTCGCGAAATCCGGGAAAAGCCGATCAAATGACTTGTGAAACCATCAGCGCGTTTGAAGAAGGTTTTCGAGAAAAAAAGGTTTTTCGTTGGGTACGGCTCGGCATTCCACCTGGACTCCCGAGGCCGAAAGCTCTTTCAGACACGTCAAGTCGCTCCGGCTCAACGCCACACTTGGAGTTACCTGGCGGCAGCCCTCCTTAAAGTGGATGTTGCCCAGGTTGATGGAAGTATAATAGAGCCCCATGGAAAAAGCGCGTCGCGCTCCCGGACAGTCTGAAAACAGCAGCAGTACCCGCTCCTTTTCCCATCGGTTTGCGAGCAGTTTCCGGACCAGCGTTTCGACGGTATCGATTTCCAGCTGAATTTTACTGGGAACGGACATGCAGAGGATCGTTTTCTGCAATTCGTTGGCGGCCAGTTGATCGTCCGCAATCAGAATGCAATCGGATCTGACATGAGGGACCCAGGTTTCCAACACCTGGCCGTGGATGAGACGACAATCGATGCGTACCAGTACCAGGGACATATCTATTGCTTTTGATTCGGCTTCTGATACAGCACTTTGCTGGCCAGGGAGATGCTGCGAAGTCCGGCTTCCATGGCTTGTTCAGCAAGATCACCGAGGACCATGCCTTCTTTCCGTTGAGAGAGCTTCAGCAACATGGGGAGGTTTGCCCCTGTGATCACTTCCACCTGGCCCGGCTCCAGAAAAGAAAGACTCAGATTGGAGGGAGTTCCCCCCAACATGTCCACCAAAATGATAACGCCGTCCCCGTCATCCACCGAGCGGATGGCTTCTTGGATCTGGGACCGAAGGGATTCCACGCTCTGGCCTGGATCCAGACTCAGGCTGCGGGATTGAATCAGCCTTCCTACGATAAATTCAGCGGTCTTGATCAGCTCTTCTCCCAAGCGAGCGTGAGTTACCAGTAATACGCCAATCATGCTTATCTACTCCCTATCGATGTCCCGATGTTTCAAGAATACGCCGATACTGTTTCGCTCGAGGAACTCAGCCAAGGCCTCGGCTACGGCGACGCTGCGATGACGCCCTCCGGTGCAGCCCACAGCTATCGTGAGATAAGATTTCCCCTCTCGACGGTAAAGTGGAATCAGCGTCAACAGGAGATCGGAAAACTTTTCGAGGAACGTGTGAGTCTCTTTCTGTCCCATTATGAAAGCAGACACCTCGGCATCACGTCCTGTTTTAGGCTTCAAATCAGGTATAAAGAAAGGGTTGGGCAGAAAACGCACATCCATGACCAGATCGGCTTCGGATGGAATTCCGAATTTATAGCCGAATGACAGGAGCTCGATGCGCATACGTTCCTCGGACGGGGCGCCTGTAAAATGAAGAATGATGATTTCGCGGAGCTCGTGAATGGTGAGATGGGTGGTATCGATGATGTGATCGGCTGTCTTGCGAAGGTCGCCCAGCAGTTCCCGTTCTCGTCGAATGTTGTCAGCCACGGAACCGGGCAGTCCGAGGGGATGCTGCCGGCGGGTTTGGCTATAGCGACGAATCAGACATTCGTCCGAGGCTTCCAGAAACAGTATATGGATGTTGTAGCCCTGTTCCCGCAGATTCGAGAAGGTCTCGTGATACCGGATGAAGAACTCCTTCTCGCGCAAGTCCATTACCAGCGCAAGTTTGAGTTCTTCCTTGGTGAATTCGGTCTTCAGATCGAGAAGTTTCGGTAAGAGGACTAAGGGGAGGTTATCGATGCAGAAAAAACCGGAATCTTCCAAGGCCTTGATAGCCGTGCTTTTTCCGGAACCTGAAAGTCCTGTGATGATGACAATCGGGGTACTGTTCATAGGAACTCAGCTCGCCAACGAACATCGGCATTCAGGAATTACCACCGATTTGCTCTGACACCGTTGCTGAAAGCGATTCTGCTAACTCTCCTTGCCTTGAAGGCCGGATGGATTGGTTGATATATGTAAACCCGGCTTCGCGATAAGCGGACACCTATGCTGTCTGAAAACACAAAAAAATGGGCCTCGGGACTACAATTCTCCATCCCGCTTTTTGATGAGCTTAAAAATATCTTCCCCTGACGAAGCCTGCATCAGGCCCGTCCGAAACTCTTTCTCTTTTAACATTTTCGATATCTTGGCCAGCAGTTTCAAATGCACCCCGGTCGAGTTCTCAGGCGCCAACAATACGAAAAAAAGATTTGCCGGTTTTCCGTCGAGGCTGTCGAAATCGATGCCATGCAGACTTCGTCCAAAAGAGACGAGTAGCCGGTCGATTCCTTTGACCTTACCATGAGGTATGGCAACTCCATTTCCGATGCCCGTGCTGCCCAGTCGCTCTCTTTCAGCCAGCACGTCGAACAGCACCTCCTCAGTTATACTGGCCCCGGGATCGGTCAGAACGCTCACAAGCTCACGGAGAACCGAGTCCTTATCCCTGCAGGCCAGATCGGTGATAATGTGTTCTTCTGTTAATAAATCGGTCAAGTTCATTGATTATCCTTAAAAAACTCCAGAAAACTTTCTGCCGGAAAAAATATTGGGCGGCGAAATGCACCACCCACGCCGCCCCATAAGTGGCTTAGCACGTCCATTTAGAATTTATCAGGCTGTATCAATCCGTAATGCCCGTCTCTACGTTTGTAGATCACGTTGATCTGTTGCGTCTGGGAATTGGTAAATACCAAAAAATCGTGATCTATAAGTTCCAATTGCATTACCGCTTCGTCTACATCCATGGGCTTAGCAAATTCACTCTGGGTTTCAATAATTCTCATACCTTCATCGTCGTCGGATTCAGGAGCTATGACGTTCATGGTATATTCTAAAGAAGTCTCTTTTTGCGGGGTTTTCCGATTGCGAAGTTTACCTCTATGCTTTTTTACCTGACGCTCGATCTTATCCATAACTATGTCAATCGCCGAATACAAATCACCCGTTTCTTCCTGTCCGTTAATTTTGTACCCGTTGAATAGTATGGTAACATCCGCAATATGTCGAAACTTTTCCACCATCAATACAACATTAGCCTCACAAGAGGTATCGATATATTTATTAACGCGATTGACACGATCTACGGCGTATTGCCGGATGCTATCCGATGGATCCACATGTCTGAAAGTGACATTTATCTGCATATGAACGTTCCTCCCTGGAAAACTTGAGGATAGGGTTTCCAGCTCCGAGAAAGGGCAGCGACCTCCATACCCTTCGGTAAGCCCCTATGGCTTACTTACTGCGAGTCATCCACCGATGTCTCCTTGGAGTTCCTGTTAACGTTAAAATAGGGGTTTTTCCGCTTGCTGGACGGCAAAATTCCCATAGCCTCCCGATACTTGGCTACAGTGCGTCTGGCGATGCTAATACCTTCCTCTCCTAACAGTTCCACGATTTTCTTGTCGCTGTAAGGTCGAGTTGGATCTTCATTATGAACGATCTGACGGATCTTGGCCTTGACGCTTTCCGATGCCATAGAATCTCCGTCCGAACGTCCAATAGCGCTGTTGAAAAAGAACTTGAGGCTGAGAGTCCCTTGTGGCGTGTGCACGTACTTGTTGGTGGTGACACGACTGATGGTAGATTCGTGCATCTGGATGTCTTCGGCCACGTCTTTCAGGATCAGCGGCTTGAGATGGGAAATCCCGTGCTCGAAAAAATCCTTCTGGAACTTCAAGATGCTTTCAGTCACCTTGTAGATGGTTCGCTGCCTCTGGTGTATGCTCCTGATCAACCACATGGCGGAACGCAGTTTTTCCTGAATGTACTGTTTGGCTTCACTGCCGACGTCCTGAGATCCGTTGAGGGCCTCTTTATAAAGGTTGTTGATTTTGAGTCTGGGCAAACCGTCTTCGTTCAACGTAATAAGGAAGCCGTCTTCTTCTTTGTAAATGTATATGTCCGGCGTGATATAGCGGGGTGGTTCGATATGATAGAGCCGCCCCGGCCGGGGCTGCAGATCGACAATAACCTTCACCGCTTCCAGTATGTCGTCGATCGAGCACCCCAGCTTCCTGCTCAAGAGCGCATAGTTCTTGTTTTCAAGCAGGGTCAGGTGATTCGACACAATCTCCTTTACGATGTTGTTCTCGAGATTCAACGCTCGTATTTGGATCAGCAAACACTCGCGAACGTTCCGCGCTGCTACGCCCGGCGGATCAAAATCCTGGATCCGTTCAAGCACCCTTTCCACCTGCTCCAAATTCTTTTCGGAGCTAGATGCTATCTCTTCCACCGATACGGTCAGGTAACCGTCCTCGTTGAGATTGAGAATGATCTCGGTGCCGATGGCGATCTCGTCTTCGTTAAAATCCATAAGCCGAAGTTGCCACATGAGATGCTCCGTCAGATCTTCCTCCTTGGTGAGGAAGTTCTCGAATGAGGGAGTCTCTCTTGCTTCCGACTCGTAGCGGACCCTGCCGGCCTGTGAGCTGGTATACACTTCCCAGTTGAAATCATCACCGGCGCGTCCATCGTCCGGGGTTTCGGCCTCCCGATCGATGTTCTCGACGGGATAGGATGCTTCGAGGGCTTGGGCTGAGTCCATTTCAGGGGCGGCGGTCTCAGTGGATTCGACCTCAGCCCCGGTGAATTCCATATCTACGATGGAATCATCGAGCAGCGGGTTGATCTCCATCTCCTCCTGGATCGTGTCGATGAGTTCCAGGCGGGAGAGCTGTAAAAGCTTGATCGTTTGCTGCAACTGAGGTGTCATGATCAGTTGCTGCGTCAGCTTCAAGCTCTGTCTGAGTTCCATGGCCATTAAAGTCTGAACCTTTCCCCGAGGTAAGTCTTGCGAGCCTTCTCGCTTTGAGCGATTACGGAAGGGGTGCCTTCTTCCAACAATTGTCCCTTATTTAAAATATAAGCACGATCACAGACGTTCAAAGTCTCCCGTACATTGTGGTCTGAAATAAGTACACCGATATCCTTTTCTCTGAGTTGTCTGACTATGTTCTGTATATCTGAAATGGCCAGCGGATCAATGCCCGCAAACGGTTCGTCGAGCAGAATGAAGGAGGGTGAGGTTACCAAAGCTCGAGCGATTTCCACTCTTCTCCGTTCGCCACCGGAAAGCGATGATGCTTTGTTTTTGGCCAAATGAATCACTCCCAAATCACTCAGCAATTCATCTAGTCGGTCCTCCTGCTCTGTGCGGCTCAGTTTCAGTGTTTCAAGAATCGCGAGCAGATTTTCCTCGACGGTCATCTTTCGAAAGACGGATGCTTCCTGGGGCAAATAACTGATGCCTTCTCTCGCGCGCATGTACATCGGCCAGTTGGTGATGTCCTGCGATCTGAAAAACACAGAACCCGAATCGGGCCGGGAAATCCCCACAATCATGTAAAACGTGGTCGTCTTGCCCGCTCCGTTGGGTCCCAAAAGCCCAACGATCTCACCTTGGTGCACTTCCAGGTTGACATGATCCGCCACTACTCGCCGCCGGTAGGATTTAACCAGCTGTTTTGTTTCCAGTTTGGACAAGAAATTCAATGTGTACCGCCGGGAAAAATAACCGCTTCCACGGGATTGTCGGCTCCACCCTCGACCAGGAATCGTTTCCGATCTAAATAAACGATGATCTTCGAGCCCTGGATTCGCTGCAGCCCTTGTTTAAGCTTCGGATTCCCGGTGATGATGATCTTTTGTTCGTTATGGTAATAATGAGCGAGTTCGCCCGTGACTTCACGATCTCCCTGATTAAGAAGAACTCCGTCTCTCGCTATGATTTCCTTGATATTTTCAGACCCCATTTGTGCATCTCCGCTTGACGCCTGATAAAGTACATCCATTTCCTGACACTGAATGACCATATCTCCCTGCACTGCTTTGACATTTCCTCTGAAGGTCACTTTACCGCCGATATGGTCCAACTCGAGTGTTCGGGAGGTAATGGTGACCGGGCTGTTGCTGCTGTCTTGTTCCTCTGCCGGAAACACGGTTGCGCTCAGCGCCATAACGAGAAAAAAAGCGGTCAGGGCGCCTGCTGATATTACCGAACAACCCCGGTTAAAGATCATGTGACTCTTGATAACTATCGGACGTCTTGAGGAAATATCTTAGCCTCCACATTCTCTTCTAAAAGAAATTTCCTTTGGTCTACGTGGGCACGCATGCCCTTGCCCTTCAGCAGGCACCTCTGGGATCGGATACGAACCTCTCTGGGCGTCCAGATTTCCTTAGACGTATCGTTATAGAATATTTGGTCTGTTTCCAGCCGGACCCGGTCCCCTAAGTCCACGTTCACGTCTCCATAAACCGAAACGGACCGGTCCTTGACGTTCATTTCCCCGGTTTCGCCTGTAAGGTGTAATTCTTGCTGATTCTGCAAGTAATAGATAAATTGGACCTGCTTAAACGTGGTGATGTCCTTAGACTTAAAGTATGCGGCCTGTTTTGCAATCAATCGCCACTCGTTTTCTCCGTCCTTGGTTTGAACGTATTCGAAGTCCTCCAGACTCAAAAGCGCCTTACCGTGACTCGTTTCCGGCGTAGCAGTTTCAAGCCTTGTCGAAGCCGGTCCCCCATACAGCAGGATGAAATACAAAGCAGTTCCAGCTATAGCCGCAATTGCCAGAACAGGCCACAACTTCCCTTTAGTCATCGTAAATTCAGTATAATACAGGCAGAAAATGCATGTAAAGCAGTTTTTAGAGACGCTTCGTCCATCTAGTAGGGCCACATTCCGCGTGCTCTCAAAATAAGCTCGCAAACTTCGCGTACGGCCCCACTTCCTCCCGGATGCTGCGTTTTATAGTGCACTCGCCGATCCAGATCGGACGAGCAATCGGATACCGCAACAGCGAGCCCCACCTTCTCCAGAAGTGGAATGTCGGGAAGGTCGTCGCCGACAAAAGCCCAGTCTGCAGGTGCAATTCTCGTTGTTGCAACCAACTCCTCGAACACTCGGACCTTGTCCTGAACTCCTTGATATACAAACGATATGCCCAGTTCTTTCGCCCGGCGGGTAACCGCTTTGGAATCGCGTCCCGATATGAGGACCACCAACAGACCCGCCTGCTTCAGCTTTCTCAATCCGAGCCCGTCGTGAACGTTAAAACCTTTGACCTCGTCCCCCCGTGGACCGATCCAGATGGTACCGTCCGTCAGCGTGCCGTCCACGTCCAGTATAAGTCCTTTGACGCGGCCCGCTTTTTCCGTGACGACCTCAGACACGTCGGTTGTAAGAGCTGTTGGCCGCATGGTGAATTTTCAATAAGTTGTCGAGCAGATCAGGGACTTCATCCAGAACAAGCGAATTCGCACCATCGCACAGCGCCCGGTCCGGGTCCGGGTGGACCTCGAAAAACAGACCATCCACACCGGCGGCCATGGCTCCTCTCGCCAAAACGGGTACAAACTCACGGCGGCCGACGGTGCAACCATCCCCGGCTCCCGGCATCTGAACGCTATGAGTTGCATCAAAAATCACCGGATATCCCAAGGTACGCATCACATAGAGCGAGGGGAGATCCACTACGAGCCGATGGTAGCCGAAACACGTGCCGCGCTCTGTGAACAGGATCTGATGATTACCCACGGATTCTACTTTCCTGGCCACATGACTCATGTCTTCGGGCGCCATAAATTGCCCCTTCTTGATGTTAAGGGGTCTGCCGGTCCGAGCCGCAGCTACCACAAGATCCGTCTGCCGGCACAAAAACGCCGGGATTTGTATCAGGTCCAAAACCTCCGCAGCGGGTTCCACCTGCGACAAATGGTGCACGTCCGAGGTAACGCACATTCCCAATTCGTCCCGGATTCTCTGCAGAATCTTAAGACCTTCTTCGAATCCGGGACCCCGAAAGGAATCAATGGAGGTCCGATTGGCCTTGTCGTAGGATGCCTTGAAAATGATGGGTATGTCGAGGGCCGTGGAAATAGCCTGCACTTTGCGCGCAACCGTCAGAGTGAACTCTTCGTTTTCCATGACACATGGACCCATGATGAAGGCGGGAGGGTGGTTTCCGCCCACAGTGATGGGGCCGATTTGAATCGCTCCGGTCATGTGTCCGCCGGCTTCCTTTCCTTGTATTTCAAGGAGGCTTCGATAAATGCTTTGAATAAAGGATGGGGATTCATGGGACGGGACTTGAATTCCGGATGGAATTGACATCCAAGAAACCATGGATGATCTTCGATTTCGATGATCTCGACCAGTTGCTTGTCCCTGGAGAGGCCCGAGAAACGCAGTCCCGCTTTCTCGAGGGCTTCTCGATATTCGTTGTGAAATTCGAAACGGTGGCGATGACGCTCCAAAATCTCGCGGGTTCGATACGACGCCATGGCATGGGTCTTGTCTTCCAGCATGCACGGGTAAGCCCCCAGACGCATGGTCCCGCCCTTGTCCGAGTGTTCGTCACGGCGTACCGTGGCGTTCTGCTGATAATCGAACCATTCCGTCATCAGATAGATGACCGGATAAGGGGTGTCCTTATCGAATTCCATGCTGTTGGCTCCGGGCATGTTGGCTACATTTCGAGCGAATTCCACGACGGCCATCTGCATGCCCAGACATATTCCCAGAAACGGAACCTTGTTTTCTCTGGCATAGCGGATGGCTCGTATCTTACCTTCGATGCCACGGGAGCCGAAGCCTCCCGGAACCAGGACTCCGTCCGCCTCTCTCAATGTCTGCAGAGCCGGATTGTCCTCCCCTTCATCCTGCTCGAGCATTTCCGAGTCAATAAACTCTAGACGAACCTTTGCGTTATTGCCAACCCCTCCGTGTGTAAGCGCTTCGTTCAAGCTCTTATAGGATTCTCTCAAGTGGATGTACTTGCCCACGATGCCGATTGTTACGGATCGCTCCGGATGCTTGATATTGTGAATCAGATTCACCCAATCTTCGAGGCGCGGGGCACGGGTCCAGATATTCAGGATCTCGACAATTCGATCGTCGAGCCCTTCCTGATGGAAAATAAGAGGGACCTCGTAGATGGTTTCCACGTCTCTCGCCGTGATGACGGCTTCTGTGGGCACATTACAGAAAAGAGCGATCTTGGCTTTGATGTCGTCCGAAAGCTCCATCTCGGTACGGCATAGCAAAATGTCGGGCTGAATGCCGATGCTTCGCAGTTCTTTCACACTGTGTTGCGTGGGTTTGGTTTTCAATTCCCCGGAGGTCTTGATATAAGGCACCAGCGTCAAATGGATGTAGCAGACGTTGCTCTTGCCGAGATCGGCCCGGAACTGCCGGATGGCCTCCAGAAACGGCAGGCTCTCGATGTCCCCTACCGTCCCGCCGATTTCGATTATGGCCACATCCACGCCATTTCCGACGCCAAGAACGCTTCTCTTGATTTCGTCGGTAATATGCGGGATTACCTGGACCGTCCCGCCCAAATACTCGCCCCGTCGTTCCTTGGTGATGACGGAAAAATAAATCCGACCTGTGGTATAGTTGTTCCCTCGCGTCAGTTTCGCGTGGGTGTACCTTTCGTAATGGCCCAAGTCGAGGTCCGTTTCGGCTCCGTCATCGGTAACGAATACCTCACCGTGTTGGAAGGGGTTCATGGTACCGGGGTCTACATTGATATAGGGGTCCAGCTTTTGTAGCGTTATCTTCAACCCCCTGCTCTCGAGCAGAGCCCCGATGGAGGCTGCCGCAAGTCCTTTGCCAAGGCTCGACAGTACGCCCCCTGTGATGAAGATGAACTTGGTGTGGGTTTTCTTTGTCATAACTCCTCTAATTATAAAGATATTTTAGCGATTAAGCCCTAACGGAAGCTATCCCTTTTTCGCTAAAATGTCAAGGCTGGATATGGAAAGTGTTGTCGTCAGGTCAAAGTATCCGGGCCTTTTGACACAAGAAATGCTCGGTTTTTACGTCGGGTGGGAGGTCGAACCCATCGGGATTCTTGTCGAAAAAACCGCGTTGCCGATCAATTGGCATCGTCGCTCCGGAAGCGATCTTTTTCGGTATGATACCGGAACCATGTTGAGATACATTATTCCCTCACCCGGACCTCGCCGTAGGGGGTGAGGCCGGATCTTAGAGTGTTTTTCAAAATAACGTTCCGATTGCGGCGGTTTGTTTGACCTGATCGGGATGGTTTATGACGTCGAGAATAGCTTGGTCCAGCCTTTCGAGGAGC